>ERZ1049444.846-NODE-846-length-25644-cov-5.471413_pt1 | contig 25644 bp, 19 predicted proteins | sample MGYA00383101_ERZ1049444 | MGnify/ENA primary metagenome ERZ1049444 (study PRJEB29581, sample SAMEA5548371) | metagenome | biome: marine; feature: coastal; material: water | depth 50 m | study: Short-term variability in the microbial, nano- and picoplankton...
GCTTCCAAATTGGGACAACGCTGCGTTAAGAGAGCGGCTGAAGTTGCGATTGACGAACGAGCGAGCAGTGCTGTGTTGCCTGAAATGCCACTCAACCCGCCGATTCCGTATTGCCCGTTATTCCTCCTTGGATAAGGCAGATACATGCCTCAAATGTAAAGGAAAAATGCTGGCCTGCGCTCGAGAAGGTCTTCAACCAATGCTTGAGAAATGGGTGGCTTCCGAGGACCAAAAGGAGCAAGATCGAATGATGAAGAATGCAAGCATTGTTGCGAATCGAGGTCTTGAAGCGATTCTTTGCCTCATGGGTCGTGGAATCGGGGAGGCTACTGCGATTCGCATTCTTGTCAAAGTGCCTCAGGGTGATGAAGAAGGCTTGCTTGAAGCCATCCACCGAGCGGAGGTTGAGTATGCCCGAACGCGTCGTTTTTGGGGATGAGTCAAACCTGCATGTTGGCCTTACAAGAAGGACATTGAATGGTTCCAGAATACTCATTGGGAACATTGAGTTTTTCGTTGCAGTTGCTGCATGAAACCTGTTTTTTCTTGTCTCCTCCGCTCGAATCGAGAATTCGCTGTAATGAAGGCGGCCACCCTGCCTTCATGTTACCGTCTCCTAAGAGCAGTGGGAGGCCAACGATAGCGAGGCAAGAAAACGAACACAAGATGGAGGTCATGAACATTGCAGTATCGCCCCAAACCAACGTGACAGGATTCATTTCGGACATTTCTTCCGCATGGAATGCGAGGCTCAATAACCCCGATACGACCAATACACCCATCGTAAGGTAAATTCCGTTCTTGTACTCTTGATGAATGAGGCCTCCCCCGATGAGGAATCCCATGCCGATCAAAAACCCGACCGGTGAGAGCAACCAACCAATCATCTGGTCGTTGTTAAGCGTCCACACCATGGACCAACCAATTCGGATTAATGCATACAAAATAATGAACGTACCAAGAGTTTCGTACATGCTGTTTTTTGGAGGCATGACAATCTGTTGCATGGCAGGAATTGGTCCTGCTAATCCGCCTTGATGGTAAACCCCGGGTTGAACGACACCGGGTCGTACTACCCCGTTTTGAGCTTCATCCGCTTCCATTAATCGGATGACCACATCGTCTTTACTGCCTGAAATTTTGAGCCCACGAGATTTACACTGTTTCTTCAATTCGAGAAGGGTGAGCGACTCATAGTCCATAGAGGGGCCTAACATTTTGCGCATTTAATCGTTATTCCTACATTTTACAGCAGAGAAAGGAATGGTTAGTAATCGGTCAAACTTCACTTTGATTCACATTATCATCGAACATCAACGCTTCTCGTGGAACACCAAGCATCGCTTGTCGTAGCGATGAACGGAGTTCTGTGAGTTCACCGTAACATACCAGTACATCATCGTAACGAAGTTGTAGGTCAGAATCAGGATTCCATACCAAACGGTCTCCCCGTGATAGTGCAAATACCGGAATGGAGGCAAACACTTCGTGCAGTCGCTTTCCAACCATTTTAGGGTGGTTCCTCAGTTGAAGCGAGAGCACACCGGAACCGGGAACTGTTCTCAGTAATTGGTCGAGATCAACTTCTCCAAAAGCAGTGTCTTCCATGATGTACTCAACGATCGCCCCAGCTACATTGACACCGCTCGCTTTCTCAATGCCTTCAAGTCCAGGGGACGAGTTGACTTCGAGAACCAACGGCCCATGATTTCCTTCCAACAAATCCACTCCAGCAATGTTCAGCCCCAGTACACGAGCAGCACGACAAGCGGCTTCAGCATAACCTTCGGGCAGTTGGACATTTTCTACGGTTCCATTCAGGTGGAAATTGCTACGGAATTCCCTCCCCCGTGCCCGTCGACGCATGCAAGCAACGACACGGTCACCAACCACGAGCGCGCGAATGTCTTTACCGTGAGATTCAGCAATGTATTCCTGGACCAAGACGGATTTTCCGGTTAAGAGGAGTCCTTGAACGAGATTACGCACTTCAAAGGCGGTATGGCGCAAAAACACGCCCTCTCCTTGGGTCCCTTGGGTCACTTTAACGACCACCGGAAGCCCTCCGACGGCGTCAATGGCTTGCTCCACATCCAAAATGTCACGTACATAGACAGTGCGTGGAATCGGGATACGATTCCGAGCCAAAATCTGTGATGCATGCAATTTGTCTCGGCTTTGAAGGATACCCTGGCTGGTATTAGCGGTCCACATTCCAAGTTGTTCAATATGCCTCAACACTGCGACTCCGTGTTGAGTGATGGAATGTCCGATACGGGGTATGATGGCGTCATAGGAAAACGGTTTACCCTTGTGAAGGACATCAACACTTCCGTCCATGACCATCAACGAGAACTTCATTGGGTCGCACACATCAACCCGCAGGTTCCGCTTTCGGGCCTCCTCTACGATACGCCTGGTACTGTACAACCGAGGCCCCCGGCTGAGAACGGCAAGACGAAGACCCATACCCTCACGGCCCACCGTTTCATTCTTATGACCATCGGTCGCCATGTTGTGCCTATGAACGGACGCGCCTTTCAAGTGCTCGGAACAAATGGGAAGGGCTATGTCCGATGAAGAGGAACTGGATGCAACCGGTGCTTTAGCGGTGGATGATGACCAAGATGAGCTGCTCGAAGAAATGAGCATGGATGAACGAAAAAGCCGGCTAAAGCAGGCACGATGGAACGTGTTCATGTATCTCGGGATTGCCGCCATTCTGTTTGTTTTTGCATTGTTCCCGATGCCTTTCTCAGCCAATTATGATGAGTTTACGGCATCCGCAGAAAAGGACATTGGCCTTGTATGGGGGCTGCCGGTTGATGGCGAAGACATGTTTGATGTTCCCATCAAAATTGAAGTGACAGCATCCAAACCCCCATCAGAAGCCAATGTTAACATTGGCGTATATGTCCTTGAACAGAAAGACTGTCAAAGCAACTTAGGGGAGTTTACAACGATAGCAAAAGACAGTGATTCACATGAATACCAATACCAAGAAACATCGTCTTCGGTTCTACCAGACGGTGTTTATGAATTTGAATTTGCAGTTGATCCAGGTCATTATTGTGTTATCGCAGAGTACCTTGACGAAGATGGCTCAAAGATTGGTCAACCCAGCGATGGAATGAGTGTTTCAGGGAAGGTATATCCGAATCAATTCATCGGAGGTTTTGCTGGATTCCTGTGTTTGCTCCTTTCCGGATTTGCTTTTGTTGGAGCTCAAAAACACGGCAAGGCACTCCGATCTATTCTAGAAGGCGAACATGAAACCACCGAGAGCAAAGTTCTGGCCGCGGCAGGCCCTACCGGGCCGCCATCTCCAGGGCCAAGCGGTCCTCCTGGTGCCGCACCAAGCGACTCTCCCGATGAAGCAGGTCCGGATTCGCCTCCTTTGGCCGAGTCTGATTTGGATTCAACGATAGATGCCGGCGCTCAAGAGGGTCAATTTATCCCTGCGGAAAATGGATTTTTCTTCAAACAAATGGCGGATGGAACTTACGAGCAGACGGTGTATGTCCAAAACGAAGACGGCACATACCATCCACACGAGGAGTGAAGCAAGCATTAACCCCTGACGAATGATGCATCTAAGTCACAAATGAGCATCATCCTTGAAAGGGTAGATGCCTACGGAAGAATGAGGGAAACCTATGGGCGAAGCAGCAACCACCACCTTAACGGTTGCTAAACTCAAGGCTCTGTGTATTCTCAACGATCTCTCCGCCAGTGGTAAAAAATCAGAATTGCTTGAACGATTGCTTGAAGCAGGTGTTGACAAAGAAACACTCGGAGTTGAGGTTTTTGATGACAAGACGGCGACCTTCCACTCCACATTGGATGAGGATTCAGAATCGGTTGGGGATGAAGAAGCGGTCATGTTTTCTCTTGAAGACGAAGATACTCTTACTCCAACACGATCGGACGACGAACCTGAAATCGAAGCAGCGGACCTTTCAGACGATGATTCAGATGACGACATCCTCGAAGCAGAAATATTGGATGCGGACTTGGTTGAGATTGACGAAGACGAATCTCAAATTGAAGAACCTCTTGCTGAACCAGCAGCATCACCGGGGGTAAGTTCGGTTCGCAGCGATTCACCAGCAACCCTGGTTGAGATGCTTCAGAAGCCTCAAGTCGCCGCAGTTCTCCTCACTGTGATTATTCTTGGAGCAGGTGGTTGGTATTACATCAACAATCAACTTGAGCCGTTCACCGCAGATTCATTGCGCTATGGTGACGAAATGCGTTATGCTGTCCTTGATGGCAGTTTTATGGCCACAGAGGAATTCGTTGAACTCATTACTGACCGCATTGAAACAGAAGATGACATTTGCAAGATAAGAATGATGTTTGAGGGCAGTGGAGAAGCCAAAATCACCGACGGGCAAGCGAGTGAATTGTCCAATCAAGGCTCCTTAGATCGTCTAGGAGCCGTTCGCGCTAAAGGCGGACAAGGTATGGATTGGCTCGCAGTTGAAAGCACCAACAACATGGACTTTACCGGTCCGGGGAAGTTTGAAATTTTCCGGCATGTGAGGAGTTCAATTCCCGGTTCAGATGCATGCAGCGCAACTTCATTGGGAGGCGATGGTAATGGAATGCTGACCGTGACGCGCTGGACAGAACTTCGAGAAGACGTCAATCTTGCCACTCAGCTTGACTTTTCAGCCTCCCTTGATGGCGAATATCAAGGCACAGCGATGAGTTATGGAATCGGAGGTCTTCTTGGAAGTCTTGACCTTTTCTCACCGGGGCTAGGGCTCATCCTCCAGCCCGTAGAACTTTCCAGTTTCTTCGGAAATGAATACATCACGAAAGACGCAATAGGTACCAGTTCAGGATGGGAATGGCGGGTTATCGGTACCGAGAAAATCGGCTCCACTAACATGTGGAAAGTCACAGCAACTCAGCAAGATGTTCGGGACAAATGTCTCGGATATGCAACGATGAACCTCTGGCTTGATGGCGTGAGTCCATGGGCCGTCAAACAGAGTGTTGACGTGGCCATCAGTAGCAGTGAATCAAATCAAGCCAGTTGCTCAGGATGGCAGCAACAAGGCGTTGATGCAGTTCTTCCAGAGGGAGAACTTGAACTTCATCATACCTTTGAGCGTACATACCTCCAGCGCGGTGTAAAAGCATTGGAATTGGGGCGCTCATATGACAATCGCCCACAAGCGAACGAATTGAACCCGGACGATGACGAATTGGTTGCTTGGGGCGTGGATGGATTGCACATGCCCGACAACAGCACGCACCGTCCTCATCCACTCGATACAGCGGTCGTTTGCGTTTCTGAACTCGGAAGCGTCGCAAGTGGCGCTAATTCGGCGCTCAATAACGATGGCTACATCTGGCGGGCTATTGACGAACCCAACGGAACTGCAACCGAATGGAACATTTCTTGGGTGGCTACCGATGACACCGCTGGATGGCTGCTTTATTCTGTAGAAGGGACAGACGACGCTCTTGAATGTGAATACATTGCAAAAGGAACTTTTGACGATTCAATCACTCACAATCGTGAATCTATCCCTGAAGTCCTTTCCCTTGACGCGGTTGAATCGAGACTCATGAGTCAACAGCGCTTCCCTGCGCTGAGCGGGACAGATGCTTTGTTTACCACAAGCGGCTCTTTGCATGAAGAAACACAAATGGGATACTTGGTTGTTGTACCCGGTTCAGTATTTGGTATCGATATTACCAAACTGTTTGATTCGGTGAATGGAGCTTCTACGGTTGATGTTCAACGAAAGTGGGATTCTGGCGGATGGACCAATCAGTTTTCCTTGGTTGCGGATGCAAGCGACGGGCGCGTTGTCGGTTGGACTCACTTGAAATCAGTATGAGGTGTTTGTTCATGTCGGAGGATACTGAAGATGGCCGTGGACTGGACCACCTCATGGAACAAAACGAGGCCGAATTGAGTTTTCTCTCGGCTTATGGTGGTGTTGATTCAGCAAAAGGGGAGGATGGGCAAGCCATTCTCGAGGCTCTAATGAGGTTCATGCGAGCGGGTGGATTGGCCTGCGAACTGAAGGAGAATGAGGTACACTTTGATTTTGGAACAGCAAGAGCTGAACCGGACGGTTGCACCGTGACCTGTAAAGGAACCCATTTGCCCTTGGTTTCCAGTGATCTTCACTGCCCTGGTTTTCACAACGGTAAACTCAGTAAAAAACGTGACAAGGTCAGTGTGCGTTTCACATCTTGGACCCAAGAACACCGTCGTTTCTTAGAACGCTTGGTAGAACATCACCGTTGTTAATTTATTTTGGTTCTTCGTGCGATCATAAGGCCCGCAGCACCAACCGTTGCGGCCATCAATGAAACTCCGACAAATGGAAGGAATCCCTCTTCTTCAGCAGGAATGTCACATCCGTTGCCCGTTGCATGAATGCCTCCATAGGCTCCGTCAGTGAAGTAGCAGGTTGACCAGGTCTTGTACCAGTCGCCGTCAGGGAATACATCGGTTGAATCATCAGCGTAGGTTGCTTTGACTCGCCAGTTCACGTAGGTGTGATCGCTAGGGGGCGTTAATGTCACGCTGTAAGTTCCGTCTTCAGCTGTCACCTCGTGATTGACCGGGGGGTCGCATATTCCACTGTTAAGGCAAATTTGGGTGGTTAGGGCAAGGGTAGTTCCATTTTCTGCAGCGTCTCCATCAACGGCAACGGTTATTTTCCATTTTTGCCCGTCCTGCGAAGGCGTGGTTCGCTCGTCAACGGTAAAGGGGACGTCTCCTGTAGGATTCGCATCTTGCCCGTCTTCTCCTCCAGCTGCTGCTCCGTTTGGGAGGGCAGCGATGAAAAGTAAGATGCAAATTGCGCTCACGACCGCCTTGCTCATGGCTCAATCAAGCCATGCTTGTTTTTTTAGGTTACGAAGGGATACCCATAGGGTTCTATTCCATTTCCCAGAGTTCATCTCCAACCCAATGGACTGTTTTTATGCCCTTTCCCTTGGTTTGAGACACCAGTGCCTCGCTGGACATGCAAGCCCACCCAAGGGCAAGAGGGCGTTTGTGCTTCATGTCTCGAATCCACACTAAATCTCCCTCTTCTACACTTTCTTCTGAACCATGAATGCCGGCTACCATACAATCAGCCCCGTTCATCAAAAACGGAATCGCACCGTGGTCAACTTCTACCCATTTGTTCGCATCTTGATGGTCTAGAAACCCTCGGAGTGTGAGGAAGACACATCGCTCATCATTATCGTCTGTCAACTCGATTACGATGGGAGTTTTATCGACAAACACCATGGTCCATGGTCCGTATTCAGCCATCTCAAGAAATCCACCTTCCACATTAAGGTCAACGGCCAGGTCTTGTTCCAGTTGCTTCAAGAGAGGAGCGATGTTTTTGCGACGAACAGGTCTGCGTTTTTTCATCATCCAATCGTTGGTCATGTCTCGTTCTCGGGGTGACCGGTTATCATTCTTCGTCCATAGAGAATTTGATGTGGAACCAGTCCTTGGAGTGGCTATGGCCCTATGGTGTACCATCCGAACGTTTGCGAAACATGCACTTGAACTGGGCAACCAACCCGTTGCCGAACCCATCTTTTTCATCAAACCGAACCAATGTCTGCACGAAACAGGGCCCTTGCCCGTAAGTCAACATCCTGGAGAAATGCACCATGAAGTTGAATGCGTTGTGAACATTGGTGTAAACGGAGAGCCGGTTGCGATTGCGGTCGGACTTGACCTCACAGACCGGCCTGCTCAAAGCGATTTACGCGCAGAGCAGTTGCCTTGGGCCAAAGGAAAGTGTTTCCGTTCAAGCGCCGTCGTTGGACAATGGCACCAATGGAACTCAACTTGGGAATCGCTCAATCTTGAAGAGACGGGTCTACGTTTGGAACTCACGGTGAATGGTGAGCTTCGTCAATCTGCCTTTTTGTCTGAGATGTCCGTTCCAATCCATCACCAAATAGCCTCGCTCACCGAGTGGGCTCCCGTTCAGGAGCACGATTATTTGTTCACGGGGACTCCTTCTGGAGTGGCTCAATTGGTGTCCGGTGATGCTCTTATTGCCCGGTTAATTGGTCCGCAAGACGCCGTTTTATCCGAAATCAAGATGCGCTGTGAGTGAGGGTTGCTTTCATATAGCCCGTGCTGGTCGGTGGCTTCGCAGGAAGTATCCCTATGGCGCAATGGCACGGAATTTCACGACGCAAACCGTCCGGCGGACGCAAGGTACAAGCACGCGGCAAGCGTTCAACAGAAATCTCCACAGAGAAGCAATTCGCTCTCGTTGGTGAACCAAAGCGAAAGATCTACCGAAAGACCGGTGGGAACTCCATGGTTCGTGTCATGGCTGCAAATCAAGTCAGCATCAGCGACTCCAAGACTGGGAAGACTTCCCTCGGTACCATTCACAGCGTGATTGAAAACGCATCCGACCCCAACTATGTTCGTCGTAACATTTTGGTCAAGGGCGCAGTCATTGAGACCGATAAGGGCTCAGTAAAGATCACCTCTCGACCTGGAAAAGACGGCGTTATCAACGGCGTTTTGATTGAGTGAATACCACCGACGGCCTCAAGTGCACTGGGGCATAACCCCTACATGAGGCGATACGATGGACCACAACCCCGACCGATTGTGCGTTTGGCCTGGTTATTTTGACATGAAAATTTCTCGACGTAACGGTCGTCGAGTCCCAAAGGATTCTTCGGTCTTGAAGCCGGATTTGGAAGGCTTGTTTATGGCAGCTCGACAGGTTGGCCTCAAGAAAATTAAGCGAGAAGAGCACATCTCACATCCAAGCCGCCCTCACGGCAAGGAAGGAAGGTTGTGGGTCTCGGCCTCAGGAGCCAAGTCAAGCATCGGAGCCGTCTCAAAAGAAGAACTGTTGCAACTCATCGGAGGCCAATGGCGGCAAATGCAGCGAGACCAGCGAAATCAAGCTGAAAAACAGGCTTCACAAGGTCCACAAACCGGCGACCGCAGAGCTCGTTCACAACGGAAAAGTCCAACACAACAACGCTCAGGCGGATTCAAAAAGCGTTCAAAATTCAAGAAATGAACCGGATTTTGGTGGTTCTTGTAAAACATGGTTTGATAACCAAACGGGTAGAGAAATTAACATGCGCAGAATGGTTTCACTTGCTCTCGTTCTTTTCTTGTGTTCAATGGGGCTTCAAGGCGACCTCACACCCCTGGTTCAGGAAGAAGAGCCTCAAGCCGTGATCATCACGGTTGACAGCACAAACCTGCGCTTTTCTCCTTCTTCAGTCACCGTAACCGAAGGAGATACCGTTCGTTTCTTCTGGGACGGGCAGGCCTTGCCGCACAATGCAGTTGAATCGAACGAACTGTTTGACACCGGTGAACCTCAGAATGATGTTGATTATTCCTTCACCTTTGAAGTTGGAATGAACGGAACCTACGATTTTGTTTGCGAACCTCATGCTGCATTTGGGATGGTTGGTCAAATCATCGTTGAACCGGCACCACCAACCGCTGAAGGAAACACGACCAATGAAACCGACACCAATGCAACGATGGATGAAGAAAGCCTTCCATCATTATCTGCAGCATTGACCTTTGTGGCAATTGCTGCAAGTGTTATCGCTGTCCGTCGGCGTCACTGAGGCAATTCATGCAACCATCCGAAGACATCTTCTTCGGTCTCGTTTTGAATTCCAGTCAGTGCATCATACAGTTGAGTCGTTACTTTACCGGGCTGACCGTCTCCATAAACGCGCTTTTTATTGCCGTGCGTAATGCTCCCGATGGGTGAAATGACTGCGGCTGTTCCACAGCAAAAAGCCTCATCCGCCTCCATAGCAAAGTCGGCAGTTACCTTTGTTTCGTGGACTTTATAGCCGAAATGCCGTGCAAGTTGAACGATTGAATCACGGGTGATTCCTGGAAGAATTGTGCCTGTTAATTCGGGTGTGTAAATGACGTCATCTTTGATGCAGAAAAAGTTGGCAGCTCCAACTTCCTCAATACAGGTATGCGTTTCTGCATCGAGGTAAATGACTTCAGCGTACCCGTCTGCTTTTGCCTCTTTGCTGGGTTTCATTCCAGGGGCGTAGTTTCCAATGGCTTTGACGCCACCAGAGCCTCCGGGTGCTGCACGATGGTGCCGTTCAGAGATAAGGAGGTCAATCGCATTGACTCCGCCCTTGAAGTAAGGGCCGACAGGCGTAGCATAAATCAAAAACGTATAGGATGGTGCGGGTGCAACTCCCAAAATCGGTCCACTGCCCATAAGCAGAGGTCGCACATACATAGCCCCCTTTCCGGTCGGAGGAACCCAGTTGATGTTGGCTGCAACGACCTGTTCGGCAGCATCGATGAATACTGATTCAGGAACAGGCGGCATCTTCAGGCGGTCTGCGCCTCGTTGCATACGACGCGCATTTTCTTCGGGTCTGAAAAACACGATTCGCCCTTTTGTGGTACGAAAAGCCTTCATTCCTTCAAACAAGCCTTGACCGTAATTGAGAACACCTGCGGCAGGAGACATAGGGATGTCTCCATAGGGTTGCAATCGTCCCGGCATCCAAGGTGCGTCCCCTTCTGTTTCGGTGATGTACATCGTCTCAGTGGGGGTTAAGGAAAAGGTGAGGCTATCCCAATCAAATGATTCATCCATGGCCTTTCCCTCGCTGGTAAACATCCCATGCTCGTTGGGCTTTCAAGCATTCCTCTCGGTAGGGTTGGTTCCAAAACTCGTTCTTGCTTTGCTTTCGTAAAAGTCCACGGATGGGTTCTAATGGGGTCAACGAGTAACCTTACTGCGGGGCAGTATCATGGACGGCAGAATGGGCGTAGTGACCGGACGATACCGGTCCTATGAACGGTCCACTGCGGGAGGAAAAACACCTCAAACCATATTGGAATTATTCGGACGGATGGACGATGGGCGTTCCATCTGTTTGCTCGCTAAGGGTCAACGTCCAACCTTTGAGATCGCACCCATCGGGCCATGGGATGTCAACGAAGAAATTCCTCCTTTTTTGGCGGACCGTATCAAGTCCCTCATGAACATGGAACACGTTGTTGGAATCGAAGGCCCGGTTGTCAAGTTGACCGAATTAGGAGACCGCCCTGTTTGGACGGTGGAAGTTGAGCAACCGTTTCATGTACCTTCCCTTCGAAAGCAGTTACGTTCTCAATCATGGCGAATTTTTTCAGGCGACATTCCATTTGTCAACCGTCTCTTCCTTGACGGGGATTTAGGTGTTCACATCGGATTTAAAGGGGAACTTCTCGACGAAAAGGACGGACCAGAAGACGGAGAGAAAAGGGTTCTGGATGCAGGTGGTGCAGGCCGCTATCCAGTCGATGTTACCGTTGTTTGTCATGTTGACGACCTTGAAGCAAGTGAGCCGTTTCAGGTTCCTTTCCGTATGTTCTCGTTTGATTTGGAAACAAGCATCGAACACGAAACCGTATTGTGCGCTGCCGCTTGGATTGAAGATATTGCAACCGGGGAACGGAAATCATTCTCCTATCGTGGTGATGAGGCGACCATTCTTAGAGAACTCACGGAATTGGTGAGGACGCATGACCCAGACATCATCACGGGTTATAACATCGACAATTTTGACCTTCCAAGGCTTGCTGATCGGACGGCCGAATTGACGAAGAAAAAAGATTGGAAGGCGCAATCACAACTGTTGGGCTGGGGACGCACGCCCGTTCTCGAGTCTGAAATGAAACGCAATCGGGACGCTTTGGTTCCTAAGCGCCAAACAAATCGGGCTTGGAATATGGCGGGACGAGCTGTGATGGATGCATGGTGGCAGGCACGACAGGCGCTCAAACCGCGTCGAGAAACTCTTTCCTTTGTTGCAACATTACTGTTTCCAGACGATGAAGACAAACACAAGATGGACGTCGATGCGTCCAATATGGACCATGAATGGGCCACTCGGCCCGATGAAGTCATGGAATATTGCGTGAGGGATGCAGAATTGCCCTTGGATATTTTGCAAGCCATTCAAGCAGTGCGACGCAAAGAAGCGGTTGCTTCGGTCGCGAAGGTGCCGTTTGAAACAGCAGCAAACGGAAGCACGAGTCAATTGATTGATTCCTTGGTGATCCGACTGGCGGACTCAAAAAATGTCGCTGTTCCACTCACCGGTTCTGCGGAAGCAAAAGAGGGGCAGATTACCGGAGGCTATGTTCACGACGTTGAAGCAGGACTTCATCCTTGGATTGCCGTATTGGATTTCAAGAGTATGTATCCGTCCATCATGATTGGCCACAACATCTGCTACACCACTCGGGTGGACCCGGGTCAACCTGACCAGCCGCTGGAGGGTGAAGAGGTTCACACGGCGCCGACAGGAGCGGTATTCCGCCACCAATCCACTCGAAAGGGGCTGGTTCCCGAATTGTTGGAAATGCTCATGGCCAAACGGGACCAGCATAAGGCTGCTCTCAACAGTTCAAAATCCACTGGTGACCAAGGTTCAGCTGAATTTCATGACGCCATGCAATATGCGGTTAAGATTCTCATGAACTCGTTTTACGGAGTATTTGCCAGTGGCTTCTACCGTTTCACACATCGGGACCTTGGTTCTTCAATTACAGCCTGGGCGCGACAGAACATCAAGACGATCATCGCTGCTCTAGATGACGAAGGCCACGGCGTGGTCTACTCTGACACCGACTCAATCTTCGTTCGTAGCCCGGTGGGCAAAGATGCTCCAAGCTATTTGTCGGAAGAGGATCTTGCAGCAATCGGCCGGAACGAGCCGGAAGGGCTGGACAAACAAGCCAAGTTCCAAGAGGCGTTGGACGGTATGGTCTCATTTGGCCAACAAATTGCTCAGCGCTTCAGCAAGGCTTCTGCAGTGTTGGAATTCGAACGAGGATTGTCTGTGTTTTTCAGCCATGGTGCCAAGAAGCGATACATTGGGCAAGTTGTATGGCCGACCAATGAAATGTTGGTAAGGGGTTATGAAACACAGCGTACCGACTCGTTTGCCTATCTAACCGCTACCATGAAGGAGGTATTTTCCTATGCTCTTGCGGACCAGGGCGAGGCGCTCGTAGACTACGCCTTGAGCCGTGTACAGGCGTTGAAGAACAAGGAAGTTGATGCCAGCGAATTGATTCTCGCAAAATCTTGCAAAGGGAAAATTGTACGAACCCCAGTCAAAGATATCGGTGATGTTGATTTCACGAAAGATTACGTTAATCCGAACAGTATGGCTCAGGTCCGAGTTGCTCAACAACGTATCAAGAGCGGTTTGGGCTTCACCTCTGGAATGAAAGTCTCCTATGTCGTTGTTAATGCGAACCATCGTCCAATGAACGTTGTTCCTTGGTACGAGACGGAAGAAGACGGCGGCATCTCCGATTACGATGGCCAGTTTTATGCTGAACGATTGGCGACGGCAGTTGGAAGAATTACGGAGGTCTTTGGTTGGAATGCAAAAGACCTCTACACCGGTAACCGACAAACCTCACTGTTTTCGTTTTAGATTCAACCAACTCATGGAAGCCCTTTTCATGAACATACCACTACCGCAAGGCATGGGAAGTATGCTAAAGCCCTTGTTGCTCTCAACTTTGATGCTGTGTTCGGCATTGTCGGGTTGCATCTTTGAAGATGACGGGTCGTCATCCAACGAGGACCTGCTTGCGGTATTTTCAGTTTCCAAAACAACCAACATAAGGGTCGGGGACACCATCACATTTGACGGTTCCAGTTCCACTCCAAGCGACGGTTCCTTGACCTACCGTTGGAACTTTGACAGCATTGGTTCTAACGACATTGATGCAACAGGACGTACCGCAACATGGTCATTTACCGAAGCAGGGACTTATGAGGTCAGTTTGGAGATCTCGGATGGAACGCGTACTTCCGAGCAAATCAGATCCGTAACTGTGGTTGAAGCCGGAGCTGTAGAACCCATCGCAAACATCGTCCAATACTCTGACGATGAAGATTGTGAGGACGACTCGATAGACGAAAACCAAGACATCGTTCTTTGGATTTGTGCGCGTGAGAAAACCAACACGGACCGTTCGGTTTCTGAAACAATGACCGTTTCTCTTGATGCATCAACTTCTGAATCCGGAGATTCTTCCCAATACATTACCGAATGGTTTTGGGACTTGGACCTCAACGAAGACAAGGATAATGATGGAGACAGTGAAAACGACGATGACCTTTCAGGCGAAACAGTGGAATGGAAAAACGTTCAACCCGGCGAATACGAAGTCGGATTGACGGTCACCAACAACGTGGGCATGACGGATACGGCAACCATCGACGTTTTTGTGAACTATGCTGGCTACTGGCTGGACTTTGAAATCGCAGGCAACACTTCAAACGGGGGCAATGCTGTTGAGATTGACTTTGACGCCCTCGTCATCTTCGACAAGGACAGTGGAAACACCATTCGCAAAGTTGTTGCAGAACTTGAATATCCAAAAGAAGATGACGATTGGGTGGTTGGTGAAGGCCGGAATAAACTTGACATCTATGCTTACAACGAAGAGGATGAAGAAGCAAAAAACACCAGTTCAACGAATACCGATTCACGAGATGACGGAGATTGTGACAGCGATCAGGATTGTGTTCACTTGCCCATTTCGTCTTACATGTTCACCGATGGCGAAACGACTTACGGCGATGGTGAATGGACATTGAGCGTTCACAACGACCAAGGAAACGATATCAAAATAGATCAATTTGTTATACGCCTTTATTACAAGTGAATTCGGGAGGGTTGTTCAATATGCGTCGCACACGTATTATCGCCACCATCGGGCCGGCAAGCGAAGAGCGTTCGCTGTTGACCCAACTCATGGAATCGGGCGTTGACGTATGCCGTCTCAATTATTCTCATGGCGAACCCGAAACCAAGACCGAACTGTACCAGCGAATCCGCTCAATTGAGGATGAACTGGGCCGCCCTACCTGTATTCTTGCCGACTTACCCGGGCCTAAACTCCGTTTGGGCTCGTTTCCGGGAGTGGTGATGCTGGAGGCTGGCTCAATGGTAGAATTGGTATGCGGCTTGAATGAAATGGAGTCGACCGATGGAAGTTCGCTTCCGGTTCAGTACGGTGGTCTCTCGGCAGAACTCAAACCCAACGACCCGATTTTGATTGCAGACGGCCTCATTCGAATGGTGGTCGTACAAACGCCTGGAACTCCAAATTCAACGGTGACGTGCCGTGTTGAAGATGGCGGTCCAGTAAGCAGTCGCAAGGGAGTCAACGTTCCAGGTACCCTGGTTGAACTGCCAGCAATTGGTCCAAAAGACGAGAAAGCCATGGCTCATGCACTTGAACAAGGCGCAGATTACATCGCTGTGAGTTATGTCAGGACTGCAGAGGATTTGATTCCCGCAAAGAATGCGGTGAAAGCAGCATCAATGCATGTCCCCATCATCGCAAAAATCGAACATCCATCAGCATTGGTCAATCTTGACTCGATCCTTGATGTAGCTGATGCTGTTATGGTGGCGCGGGGAGATTTGGGCGTTGAGATTCCCCTTGAGGACGTTCCATTGGCGCAACAGACCATTATTGACAAAGCTCTTGAACGAGGCATGCCCGTCATCGTTGCGACTCAAATGTTGGATTCAATGACGCTTCAACCGCGACCAACACGAGCAGAAGTGAGTGATGTATCCACTGCGATTCGTCATGGAGCCACCGGCGTCATGTTGTCGGGAGAGACAGCATCAGGAATTTATCCTCTTGAAACGGTCAAAACGATGGCCAAGATTGCTTACGCAACCGAACAAGGCCTTGCATCACACGACCAGCGGCCAAATGCACTCGCTCGATTCCGCTCGACACGCGCTGTCGCGCATGCGGGCGTTGAACTCGCAAAGGAAGCAGGCGCAACTCGAATTGTTGTCGCTACCGAACACGGCAATGCGCCGCGTTTGGTTTCCGGTTACCGACCTGACATCCCAGTTACTGCCGTCAGCGACCGGCTGCGTGCGCTCAGGAGAACTTGTTTGTTGCCGGGCGTGGATTCGGTTCTGGTGAAAGAACACGAACGTGGTTCGCAAACGATGAAAGAGGCGGTTCGGTTGTTATCGCTTCAAGGTCGAATCGGGCCAGGCGAACGGGTGGTCACCATATCAGGCAGCCCACTTGCTATGCGTGGAGCAACCAGCACGCTTAGATTGTACCGTATTGACGAGAACGGTGAAATCGTGGGTTCACAGTGACTCAGTACTACCTTTTTCCATAACTTGATCAAAATTCAAGAAAATGGAACGCGTCGCGGCTTTCATATAGGGGTTGCTTTTCGGAAGGCTTGCTAAGGAGCGATTACCATGCCATCACAATGGGAAGACAGAAGCAAGCCACACCGTAACATCGTATTTATTGGTCACGTCGACCACGGAAAGTCCACAACCGTTGGACGTCTCCTCCTCGACTCTGGTCATATTGAAGGCCACGTTATCGAAAAGAACGAGAAACTCGCTGCAGAATCCGGTAAGGCCGGTTTCGGACTTGCGTACGTTATGGACGGACTCAAGGAAGAGCGAGAGCGTGGAATCACCATTGACGTCGCTCACAAGGAATTCTTTACTCCTGACTTCTACTGGACCATCATCGATGCTCCTGGTCACCGAGATTTCGTCAAGAACATGATTACCGGTGCCTCCCAAGCAGATACCGCTGTTTTGCTCTGTGCAGCCAACGACGGTGTTAACGCCCAAACCAAGGAACACGCTTTCCTTGCAAAGGTTCTCGGAGTCAAGGGACTTATCGTCCACGTCAACAAGATGGATATTTCCGGTGTTGACTGGGCAGAAGAAAAGTACATCAAGGCCTGTGGAGAAGTATCCCAGCTCCTCAAGATGGCTGGATTCAAGCCCGACGACGTCCCAATGATCCCAGCATCATCTCTTAACGGAGACAACGTTTACAACAAGTCTGACAAGTGCTCATGGTACAAGGGACCAACTCTCTTTGAAGCCATCAACGCAACTCCTATGCCGAGCAAGCCTCTTGACAAGCCTCTTCGCTTGCCTATCCAAGACGTGTACAAGATTTCCGGTATCGGAACTGTGCCTGTTGGAAAGATCGAAACCGGTACCCTCAACGTTGGAAAGAACGTTATCTTCAACCCATCCCAGAAGTCTGGTGAAGTCAAGTCGATTGAGATGCACCACACCATGGTCGAAAAGGCCGAGCCTGGTGACAACGTTGGATTCAACGTCCGTGGACTTGCATCAACCGACATTCGCCGTGGTGACGTTGCTGGATACTCCGACAGCGAACCTACGTTTGTTCGTCACGATGAGACCTTCGTCGGTCAAATCCAACTTATGGACATTCCAAAGGCAGTCTCCGTCGGATACTGCCCAGTGTTCCACGCTCACACCGCACAAGTTGCTGTGAAGTTCATGGACCTTCTTGAGAAGACCAACAAGGCTGGAAAGGAAGCTAACCCTTCCTTCCTCAAGACCGGAGACGCATGTCTTATCCGCTTCCAACCCACCAAGCCTATGGCTATCGAACAAATGGACAAGTTCCCTGAACTTTCCCGCTTCGCTATCCGTGACATGGGTAAGACCGTCGCCGCTGGTGTCTGTCTGAAGATCGATAAGAAGTGAGCATTGCTCAAGCAATGATTGTTGATTCAAGGAGGGGTAGAGTATGGCCGCAGTGACTGTTATCAAATTAACCGGTGAAAACCACAAAGATCTCGATTCGGTTGCAGGCCAAATCAAAACCATCTGTGACACAGGCGGAATTACCCTTCGTGGGCCAATTCCCCTACCCACACGTCGACTTGTAGTCCCTGTTCGCAAGGCTCCAGACGGCGAAGGTAGCGAAACCTACGATCACTGGGAACTTCGTGTGCACAAGCGACTTCTTGAAATGGACATCTCAACCGGTAAGGACGAAAACGCCCTTCGCTTGGTCACAAAGATTCCAATTCCAGACACCGTGAGCATTGAAATTTCGATGCGCTCCGTCAACTGAAGTTCAACGTGCTTCTCATTTGAGAACAACACAAGTTCATGTTTACAACCAAAGGTTGTAAGACTCAAAGTTCAGCCTTCTCAGCAACGCCAGCGTCCATCAACCAGGTTGCTGTTGGCGTGTCAAGGAAGTGAATGTCCCCAGCCTCGAGACTGAGTTCCTCTCCTTCTTCGGTTACAATCGGTTCAGGCAGCGATTCAAGGACTCTTACGCGAACAAGTTCGTCCTGAACTGCAGTGATTTCTTCAACAGGCTCTGCAACTTCCTCTTGAGTTTCCATTGGAGGCTCTTCGATAATGGTGATTGGTTCACTCGAGGGGGCAAGTTCCAATGCTGCGCCATGCTTTCCGGCAACAGGAACTGAAGATGGTGGCAGAGGGAGTGGCTCAGAATGTGTTGGGTCTTCCAAGAGGTAGGCTTCTTCATCGTTCCATTCAACTTCAGCAAGAAGTCGGTCCTCTTCATCAGCATCAGGTTCCGCCAATGGAGGGAGGTCATCCTCGAAAGCCAAGTCGGGCGGAGGTTGAGATGTGAGTCCTGCGGAACCATCTTCCAAAAAAGCGTCAAGTTGCATGGTGCCCGGAGCATGAGTCATGGGCCTTCGAAGGATTTCACCCACGATGCCTTGCTGCATACCCTGCCAGTCGATCTCTTTCTTGAATCGGTCAACGTTGAGTATCAGGGCATGATAAAACGCTTTTTCTGCCGGATCGTGTCGCTGCCAATCGATTGCAGGCAACTCTTGGACCATTCCAGGATTTACTGCACCCCTAAGCGACTGACTAGCTGCGTGCTGCATCATGGCTACCATTCGCTTACGAGCAAGTTCCGATGCAATTCGGCGAATGTTCGTTTGGCGTTTCTGCAAATTTTGAAGTCGCATATCAGTCGCTCCCTTTCGCATCATTTCTTGAATGTCCAAATCAAGACTTGAGAGCAACCTTCGAATCATTTCCCAGAAGTCCTGACGGGGCAGGGGAACAGGTACATGACGAGGTAATTGTTGACGATGAGTCGTGAAGAGTTGCTCCTCTATCTCACGCGCTTGAGCGCTATCGAGATCACGAAATGAGGACATCAGTCGGGTCGTGCAGGTGACTTGATTTGAACCCTTTTCCCAACTTGGTTTGAGTTGAGGTACGATGATGCTTCAAAGACACCCTTTCATATCCAACAACCTCGCCCTTAAGGGCAAGGTGAGAAGAAATTGCTTGCAAAAGTTCCGTCAAACCGCTTGCTGCAAAAACGCAGCTCTGCATTTTTGATGGCGCTCATGATGATGGTCACCTCCTGGACCGCGGCTGTATCCTATCCTCTTGAAGAAGAACCAGCACCTTCCATGGCCCAGACATACCTGCCTCAAGTGAATGCAACGGGAGTTTCATTGACTCAAAACAATGCTCTCTCAATTCCCTACAACGAGACATTCCTTGGCGGGAACCTTTCAATCACTCCAGAATGGTTGGACGACGAAGATTCATCATCATCGTTCGGTATTGATTCCGGGAACGGATGGATTGGAACCCACAACGGAACTCAAGGGATTGGCCGTGGAGGCCAATTGAGCCTCGCTTCACAACAATCCATCGCCACGCTCACCGATTTTGAAACCCTTGTCGAAACAGCAGTTGGTTGGAGGGGTACAGGCCTGCATCATTCAGTGTGGGGCATCACTCAACCAGGAAGTTGGACCACAAACAGTTCTCACAACCTTCCCCTTTCATCACCCTCCGGCCAGAATGTCGTAGGAACCGTTCACCCCCACGACCTGCAAGCGAACATGACAGGCTGCCTCATTTCCCCGTCGTTCTCAATTCCAGGATTTGTAAAAAACTACACGCTCTCTATCGACCAATGGTTGGCCTTGGACGATACTGACGCTGCTTGGATGGAGTGGAGGCCTTCTACACAAAATGCATGGCAGACCTTGGTTCCAACAGGCGGGTACAGCAATGTCTCTAGCCTCACAAATACCCCTTCTCAAACCTGGTCGGGCCAGTCAAGTCAATGGCAGACCACCCAATTTTCTCTTGACGCAATCCTTCCTAGCGGCGCCACGACGCTTGAATTTCGTATGTGCTTCCAAACCTCCTCTACTCCCTCCCTTCGTGGAGGATGGTTCCTTGACAACATGAACCTCTCAAATGCCGGCGACCTTCCAGGCGTTTGGTTTCACGGAAATCTCACTGGTTCGTATGCACCGGATGCTTACGGAATATTGCGAGTTGGTGCGGATTTAACGGGGATGACGGGACCGCTTGATTTGGAATTCTGGGCGAATTGGGACCTTGAAGGAAGTTTTAACGACAACATGCAAACCTTCCTGAGCCTCGATAATGGAACAACATGGCAGCTTCTATCTGGCCTTCCGGGCCTTCCGGGTAACGGGTTTAACTGGCAGGGAACCTACTACATGGACGAATCCAATCGTTGGGTGCCTCAGGTGTATTCGCTTCCAGCCAATGCCTCCACTCATGTTAACGCCAGCCATGCTCTCTTGGAATTCGTAGTGCTTACCAGTTCCCAGGTTGGGTTTGGTGGAAGCGGTTCATCCGGTTGGGAAGGGATTATGATCGACGATGTTTCAGTTTACAGCAACATCGGCACGTCCTTGGAGCAAAAGAAACTTTTAGCAAACTTCTCAACCCAGCCCTCCGGTACAGTGGGAAGTTCTGAGGGATGGCTTCCTCCTCCAAATGGAGACACCAATGAATGGCAGTGGACCAACCAATACGGGATGAACGGTGCTTCGTTTGACGTGGACACGTTTGAATCCTCGTTGACCACGCCCTCTGGATGGTACGTTGAAGGAACTGGCGTACAAACGTGGGAAATCGGTCAAACAAGGAACACTTCGGGGTACGGTCCTGGAGCGTTCCACTCGGGCCTCAATGGTGCAGCAATCAACCTCACTACACGTTACCAGCCTAACATTTACACACATTTGGTCAGCCCAGAGTACGTCGTTCCAGAAAACGCGACCGCTCGTCTCACGTTTCGCTCATGGATTTGCTCAGAAGCAGATTGGGACGGAGGGGCAGTGTCCATTTCAACCGACGGAGGCGACTCGTGGTGGTTTTTACCGGTCGATACGACCTCCTTCCACGACCAAATCTCAACTCCAAACAGCAATTCACCGTTTTATGGAGAAGGTATCTTTGACGGTTCAAACGTAGCTGGAGGCTGCGGTGGAAACAAAGCCCCTCGTGGTTTTGATCTGATGACAAAAGACCTTTCCAACCTCTCTGGAAGTACGGTGCGGGCTCGTTTTTCGTTCTTTTCAGATTCCTACATTGAAGCCGATGGCTGGTACATTGACGATGCTGGAATTGAAGTTGATGTGTTTGAAGGAGAAGGGTCTTGGACATCACCAGCGCTCTATCCCGATGAAAACTACGGTTATGGTTTGGTTGATGGATGGGTCGATGTTCCGGACGACACAGCGATGGTCATCGACGTCTTGGACGCCAGTGGAGCGATTATACCCGGGCACAATGACCTTGAATTACCGTTTCATTTGACGGTGGACCCCATCGAACACCCCGTCGTCCGCATTCAAGTCCATATGAGCACTCTAGATGTATTGGTCACACCTCTTATTCACAGTTTAACGGTTGGTTCCACAGTTTACATCGGCCCTCAGTACCTTCAATCATTTGCATCGTTCCAACAATCGGTATTGAGCAGCGAAGGATTCCTTGAGGTCAATGGAGCCGTAGGGGCTGAATTACCTCCTGTTGCACTTTGTCCGCATTCTGGATATCGATTGACCGCCTATGGAGCCAATTTGACATGGACCAATGCAAGAGCCCAACTCGCCACTTCGTCTTATTCAAGCGTAAATGGCGGGGTGAACCACCTCAACATGTCTTATCTTGGTTCACCAGAACTTGTTCACTCCCTTCGGGTTGATGCAAGCGGTGGAGAAGTCTTCCACCGAGCTAAAATAACACTTGATTGCGTCTCACCGCCCAATTCGCCCCACCTTCAACTTGGCCTCAACAACCTCAGTCTCTGGCAGTGGGATGAAACAGGAACCTCCCCATCGTTTGGATTGAACCAACAATTTTCACACGCCGAGTACGACCAGCAGCAATGGCAGTGGAACGCCACAACCCCATCGCCCTCAGTCTCAGTTAATTCCCTGCCCTATCGGCTGTATTACACTGCTATTGTACCGACCACCGCAGTGAACGCTCTCATTCCAACCACTGCGTTGCACATTCTCGTTACCAACACAAGCGGAAGCATGAATTTGCTGGTGAACGGGGTGATTCAAACTACGGTTTTGGGCCCAATCAGCCATATCTACACGTCCAATCAAACATGTCAGAATCCAATCGTTCAACGGTCTTATGGAGCCGGTTTAGATCTGGTCACATGCGAACTTTCCATTCTGCTCCAGGGGCAAGGTGACCTGAAGATAATTGATTTCCAACACATGTACGATGTGCAAACTTACGACATTGAAATTCCCGAAGCACTCCTTAATCAAGCCAAACAAGCGTCATTTACGGGCGATATGCGGGAAGTCCTCGACCTCCCTCTCCACATCTCAACTCAGAGTGGGGGTCTCACGGTTGATCTGTTGACCCAGACCGCTCCATTGATGGTTGAATCAGTAGAGGAAATGGAGCACACACGCTGGCTTCCGGGTGAATCAATTACGATTGTAACACACCATCAGCGAATCAACCCTGTTGATTTAGCGGAAGATGCGTCCGACTTCCAACAGGTTGAACTTCTTCTTTCACGAACAAACAATGTTGCGGACGCCTTTGTTCACGCCAGGGCCGAACGGTTTGACACAACACCCCGTTTCCTTCATCTGAATGGCATGGGTCTTGCACCGATCAACGCCTCAAGTTCTCAAGTCTCGTGCGACACAAATTCCTGCACCATTACCTGGGTGTTTACCAGTACTTGGCTTCTTGACGATGTTGACGACCTCTACGTACTGACCTATGGAACCGACACGGACGGATTGCAAACAGGGCCAGCAATTTCGGTGAGGAAAACCAATTTCAATGAAGTTGAAAATGATATGGAAATCATTCAATTTGAAGTCACAGATGACCTGTCGAGGAGATTGGACGATTGGACGAACCCGCTTTGGCCATTCCATCTTTCAAACAATCGTTCAATGCTTGCAGAGGGCCGCGTTCGGATGGAGGGGATCTCCAACGAATGGATTTCTGAAGGTGAGGCTGAAATTCAAATCAACATACACACCGTCCCCCCCAAGAACGAATCTGGCGGTCCTGATGAATGGCCTGGTTCATCCGTGAATTGGTCACAAAGTTGGACAACTGAAGTGGGTCCTGATGGGCGTTTTTCTCTTCCGCTCATCTCTCCACAGTTATCGGATGAACTCCCGAGCAACACATGGCTGCAAATACAACCAACCATCTCCAGGGCAGGTCCTTTGAATGCTTCTTTATCCACAAGCGAAGACAGAACGGTCATCATCACGCCAGTCCGGTTCCTCTTTGACATCGTACCTCCAACTGTGACATCACTGACGATCTTGGATTCGGGAGAAGAGGTTCTGGCCGACGGCCACGTTTGGACGAATGGACAAGACATCCCCATCCGCCTCAACATCATGGACGTTGAGGGTGTCTCATCTCAGTTGAGTGTCTTCTCATGGATGGAAGCACGGGACGATTCCAATGATGATGGAATCATGGACCCAAGTGAATACAAACAAGAAAACGTGAGCCTCAACATCGGTCGTACGGAGTTGGAGGTTGATTTACCGCTTCTTTCATGGACGGATGCAGTTGGCTTCGCAAGTGACATAGGTCGCGTAAGTATCGTTCTAGAAAGCAAGGATTTGGGTGGGAATTACCTCGAAGGTGGAGGTTCATTTGGTGAAGCGAATGACCTTGCTACATTTACGGTGCAAATGCGTTACGATACGCTCCTCAACACAGAAAGCATTGACATGGACCTTGTAAACAACTCGCTGTTGGCAGGTAAAGAACATACGTTCTCATTTGAGATAACGGACGGAAACGGTCTGAATTCTCTTGAAAGCATCCGGTTTGCATTGCTGGGAAGAGATCAACCCAACGTATGCAACATCCATTACGAGCCTCGCTTTGCAGAAGTTCTGTTCGATGAAACCTGTTTCATGGAAGAACCTACTGTGTCGGTTACGCAGCAGCCTCTCACCACATTGTTTCAAATCCAAATCACGTTCCGACTGGAATGGAACGCAACCTTTGAGTTGATGGCAGAAGGAGGAACGCCTTCTCTCAAGGTCTTTGACGAGGGCAATGACTTGGGGTTGGGCTTGTCTAAAATTAACCGACTTTCATGGGTGGCCTCTAACAGCCTCGACATGCGCTGGCTCAACATCAGCGACACGACACAACCTCTAGGTTCAAACAACGAAACGACCTATTGGTTCCACCGCAATGACCGAGTCCATCATGAAATTGGCCTCTTCCATGCAGGCACCGACCATCTTGCCGAGTTCCTTCCTGAGCAGGGTCAGTTAGCCTGGCAGCTGACTGATGGTGAACGAAAAGAATCCGGCAACATCACACATTCAAACAATGGGTTGTTTGTCTTTGATGTAATAATGAACGAGAATACATTGTATCACGATTATGGAGGATTGCAAGTTGATGTTCTCGGGTTTTCTGGATACAATTTGACATCGTTAGAATACGACGTTATTGTAGACGACCTCTCTCCTCAACTTACACTTGCACCGGGGTCGCTTCAAGGGATTGCTTCCGATTCGCTTCAAGCGGTACCGTTGATGCTGATGGTCAGTGATGACACACACATGCCCCCCGAGCCATTGATTCTCCACCACGTGTTTTACCGAATGGGAGAGGAAGTTGAGGGGTCAAGGGGCCAGACACTGGTTCCACTGAACCTTTCATTGAATACGAAATTCATCTATGAGTCAACCTTGAACCTCGAACCAAGCGATGTAGAACTTCAGCGTAGTGACTTGCTTGTTGTCTGGTTTGAAGGGGCAGACCGTTCAGGACGACCGTTGGTGGGATTGGGAACTTCTGATGACCCGCTTCGAATTGGAATCACTTGGGTGGCGTTTGAGCCGACATTTACCGATATCTCCGCCCTTCCGTTCCGACCATCGATCGGAGAAAATATTTCGGTCTTCGTTCGGATTGCAAACAGTGGATTGCTGGACGGTAATTTGACGGTTCATCTACGGGACGATGAAGGAGCCCTCCTCCAAACAGAAACGCTCTCACTTTCCCGAGGTGAATGGTCAAATTTTGTTTGGGAAGTAGAAGCATGGAAAACAGGACGGCTTGGCTTGACGGTAGAAATTGAAAACATGACGCCAAGAGTCCCTGTCCCTTTGGCCGATATTAAGAGTGGTGAGCCAGATTCCGCTCAGGGAGAGATGGCTTTGCTCAGTCTGTCCTTGCTCTCGGTAGTCTTGGCTGGAATGGTGCTGTTTGTTACACGGCAACGATGGGAAGAACGGGAGGAAACCTACCAACGAGCAAAAATACGGCGCATCGTTTTTGGAACTCGCCCTCCGCCTCGGCCGCTAGAACTCACGGACACCTCGCGAGAGGAATAGTCAAGAAGAGAAGGCATCAGCCCGAACCAAGAAGCCGGGGTACCCGAGTGGTCAAAGGGGGTGGATTCAAGCTCCTCTGCATATTGCTTCGCAGGTTCGAATCCTGCCCCCGGCACCT
>ERZ1049444.850-NODE-850-length-25609-cov-5.811106_pt1 | contig 25609 bp, 28 predicted proteins | sample MGYA00383101_ERZ1049444 | MGnify/ENA primary metagenome ERZ1049444 (study PRJEB29581, sample SAMEA5548371) | metagenome | biome: marine; feature: coastal; material: water | depth 50 m | study: Short-term variability in the microbial, nano- and picoplankton...
CGGCCAACTGAGTGGCTACGAATGCGCGGTGTAAGTTTGTGCCGGGCAATGCAGCGTATGCACGATCTGCGGCAACAAAGGCGCGTTTGCTGACCTCGGCAGAGCTGCCCATGGTTACGCGGCCCAGCACGAAGTAGCCAAAGCCTGTGCGAACGTCCTCAAAGCCTTCAAAGGATGCGATGTTTATTGCACGCTGTGCTGCTGCGATACGATCAGCGTCCGAGGTCCCGGCACCAAGCGCGGTGTGGATTGCATCGTTCCAACGTGGTGAAATGCTGGCCGAAGGTGTGCCGTAAACATTGCTTCCGGCTGGGTTAACGCGTGCCAGAATGCTTGGTAGGCGGGCAGCAACTTGTTGGCGGCTCATGCCGTTGGTCAATTCGCGGTCATATTGAACCCGAAGCACCATCATATCGAAAGATGTCAGGGTTGAATGAATATTGTCGTCGTTGAAAACACTGTCGGAAAGTGAATAAAGATCGTTCACAGGACCCAGCGCCTGCGCCAGTTCTTCGTGCAAACAATCGCGCACTTCTTTCGGGCTGGCATCGGATGGCAAGAAGATCGACATCATCGTGCGATCCGTCATAGCCGTCCAGCTACCTGCACTTGTGCGACGTTTCACGCTGTAGTCAGCCAGTGATCGCGCATTAGGCGCCACAAAACACGCGGCATTCGGAATAAGACGTTTGATCTGGGCGCGAGTTACCATCTCAATGTTGATATTGGCGTCACGCGATGATGATGCGTAGATGTTGAGACCAGCCTCGGTGCGCAGTCGCGTCAAAAGCGATGAAAGATCATTTTTGGCGGTCTGTGGGGCGCTGTTGTCCAAGCGCACAGAAATTGGACCTTCGAACCGTGTCATCTGGTGCAACTGAGAGCCGCTTTCCAGTGCAAAGTTCAGTGTTAGAAAATCTTGGGCGATTGAAGTGTTCGAGCGTTGGGCACTTGCGCTGCGAGTCGGTGCCACTTTCAGTTCCGGCAATTCAGCCTGAGGGGCAGCTACAAAACCACGGGTCGGGACCTCAAAAGGGCCGGTGGTGGTGTTGCAACCCGCAAGGGCGAACAAAAGTGGAATGATAACTCGACGCATATTTATCCCTGCTGATAGCGAACAAACGGTGTCAGATTGCCGATACGGTCATAAAGTTTGCGGGCAGTTTCGTTGAAATCCTGCGTCAGCCAGTAAACGGAAGGGGCGCCAGCTTTGTCAGCTTCGTCATAGACGGCCTCGATAAGCGTTCGCCCGACCCCTTGGCCACGTGTCTCGGCAGAAGCAAAGAGGTCTTGCAGATAGCACACATTTTCTACTTTCCACGCATGTCTGTGGAATAGGAAATGGACCAGTCCAACCGCTTTGTTATTTTCGTCTACCGCCAACATACCATTAAACTCGTTCGGTTCGTTACTCGTTAATCTCCGGAATGTCGTTTCGTAGACATCCTCGGTCACTTCGGAATTGTAAAACTCCAGATACGCCGTCCAAAGAAGACGCCACTCTTTGTAGTCACAATTCGTCAGAGCACGAACTGAAATGTGTTTTTGGGGGGGCAATTGTTCACCTTCCATATGACAGTAACCCCAAAGGTTACGTCATTGGAGCGTCAGCGTGAACAGTTTGCGGCAGAAATAAGGCAGAAACCAGTCAATTTTGGCGACGGGCAAGAAATGCGAGTCGCTCAAACAGGTGAACATCTTGCTCATTTTTAAGCAATGCACCGTGCAATGTCGGCAATGAGGACTTGCCACCCTTTTTCAGATCGTCAGCGGTCAGATCTTCTGCAAGAAGCAACTTGAGCCAATCTAAAACCTCGGATGTCGACGGTTTTTTCTTCAATCCGGTTTGCTCGCGGATCTCGTAGAACTGGGTCAAAGCTTCGGTTAGCAGTTGGGGCTTTATTCCGGGGTGATGGACTTCGACGATTTTGCGCATGGTCTCGACGTCTGGGAACCGGATGTAGTGAAAAAAGCAGCGACGCAGGAAGGCATCAGGCAGTTCTTTTTCATTGTTTGATGTAATGATTACGATCGGACGCACTTTGGCTTTGACCGTTTCGCCCGTTTCGTAGACGTGAAATTCCATCTTATCGAGTTCTTGCAGCAGGTCGTTCGGAAACTCGATATCGGCCTTGTCGATCTCATCAATCAACAGAACCATTTTCTCGCCCGCATCGAAGGCCTGCCAAAGCTTTCCTTTTTTGATGTAGTTTTTCACATCATGAACGCGCTCTTCGCCCAATTGACTGTCGCGTAGGCGGCTTACGGCGTCATATTCATAGAGACCCTGTTGCGCACGCGTCGTGGATTTTATCGACCATTCGATCATCTTGACGCCCAATGCCTCGGCGACTTGCTTGGCCAATTCGGTCTTTCCGGTTCCCGGCTCACCTTTGACCAACAAGGGTCTCTCTAAGGTGACAGCGGCGTTTACTGCAACGGTCAGATCATCTGTTGCAACGTAGCTTTTTGTGCCTTCAAATTTCATGGGAAATGTCCGAATCTTTTAAGTAACATCGAGTTTTAAGCCTTGTGAGGCTTTGACCACAAATCGTGAGCTTTGTGTAGTGACAATCCTCTGGCAGAGGACTATGACCACCCACAGGAAGAGGAGGTTCCGGCTGTCAAAGGATCTATGGATTCGGACTCCGGACAAGCAAGGGAAAAAGAGCTTGAAGCAAGAAGTGTTTTTACCCGAAGATTATCGGCCGGCCGAGAGCGAGCCTTTCATGAATGAGCTTCAGACAGAGTACTTCCGTCGCAAGCTGGTTGATTGGAAGACAGATCTTTTGACCGACAGCAAGGACACAATCGAGGGATTGCAGGACAACACTCGCAATATTCCCGACGTTGCTGACCGCGCTAGCGAGGAAACTGACCGCGCCCTTGAACTTCGGACACGTGACCGTCAACGCAAACTTGTTGGCAAAATCGAATCTGCGCTACGGCGTATCGATGAGGGTGAATTTGGATACTGCAGCGTGACTGGTGAACCAATTTCGTTGCGTCGTTTGGATGCACGTCCGATTGCGACCATGAGCCTTGAAGCTCAGGAACGTCACGAGCGCCGTGAAAAAATTCATCGCGACGATTAACGGTTGGTAGAATGATAATGAATTCAAAAAGCGTCGGGACTAATTTCCGGCGCTTTTTGTTTTAGGCGGCAAAGGTGCCTCTGGAATGAAGATTTGCGTCATCGGTGGTGGTATCGGCGGGCTAGCTTTTGCAAGAGCAGCCGCACTGAATGGCGCTGACGTGACAGTTCTTGAGCAAGCCGACGCCATCCAAGAGGTGGGCGCGGGGTTACAAATCAGCCCAAACGGCATTCGGGTGATTGAGGCGCTTGGTCTCAAAGACGAATTCACCCAAAATTCTGTCAAAGGGCAGGGCGTTTCACTGCGCAACTACTCTGACGCAAAAGAAGTGACTTATCTTGATCTCACCACGTTGCCTAAGGATCAAGAATATCACTTTGTCCATCGCGCCGATCTGGTTGAAGTACTGGCAAAGGGTGCGCGCGAAGCTGGCGTAAAAATCCGGCTTCTCCAGAAGGTAGTTGAGATCAACGATCAAGGGTCGCCCCATGTCATCACGCAATCAGGGGACAAGTTGCATGCGGATTTGATCGTCGGCGCGGATGGTGTTCATTCGGTTGCGAGACAAATGATCGTTGGCCAAACTGCTCCGTTCTTTACCCATCAAGTATGTTGGCGCGCGACCATTCCCAATGGTCTTCACTTTCCGGCACAGGTTCGTCTCTACATGGGACCCAAACGCCATCTCGTCTGTTATCCACTGCGTGGTGGTGAAATGCTGAACATCGTCGCGGTTCAAGAACGACACGCTTGGGCAGATGAAGGCTGGCACTTTGAAGACGACCCAAAGAACCTAGAAGCTGCTTTTGCAGACTTTGGCAACGAGGTTCACGCCTTGCTTGAGCGGGTCGAGAAAGTCTCGCTCTGGGGTCTGTTCCGTCATCAGGTCGCCCCACAATGGCACAATGATTACACCGCGCTAATTGGCGATGCCGCCCACCCAACGCTTCCGTTCATGGCGCAGGGCGCTAACATGGCTTTGGAAGACGCATGGGTTCTTTCGCAATCACTTGCTGCAGGCGAAAGCGTTTCTGACGCCTTGAAGCACTATCAATCCCAACGCATTGATCGCGTACGTAAAGTCATCGACACAGCATCAGGCAACGCTTGGAAATACCATTTATCGTTTCCGCCTTTACGTTGGTTGGCGCACACTGGATTGCGTTTGGCATCACAGTTTGCGCCGTCAAAGCTGTTGAGGCAATTCGATTGGATCTATGGACACGACGTGACCAAAGCAGACTAAGCGTCCAATTCGACCCAAACAGGAACGTGGTCTGAGGGTCTTGTGCGGGCGCGAAGCTCGGATTCTATCCAGCAGTCTTTCAACAGGTCCGCGCATTCTGGCCCAAGTAGAAAATGGTCGATGCGGATTCCATCGTTTCGGTCCCATGCACCCGCTTGATAATCCCAAAAACTATAGTGCCCAGCGCCCTGAATGCGTGCGCGAAAAGCCTCGGTAAATCCTAGGTTCAATATTTCACGAAATGCGGTGCGCGTTTCTGGCAAAGCCAATGCATCCTGTTGCCAGACTTCTGGTCGTTTTGCATCTTCGTCTAGTGGGATCACGTTGTAGTCACCTGTCATTAGGCAGGGCGTTTCTTCAGACAAAAGCTCTTTGGCCCGAGACTTTAGGCGTTTCATCCAAGCCAATTTGTAGTCGTATTTGGGCCCAGGAACTGGGTTTCCGTTGGGCAAATAAAGACCGCACACTCGAACGGGCATGTCCCCCATGACAGTCGCTTCGATCCAGCGTGCTTGCTCATCGGTGTCATCGCCGGGCAATCCGCGCGTCACATCCTCAAGCGGTAGTCGCGACAGAATCGCGACGCCGTTAAAGCCCTTTTGACCGTGGGTTTCGACCGTGTAGCCCAAGTCTTCGATCAGTTCTCGCGGGAAATTCTCGTCTACTGACTTAATTTCTTGCAGCAAAGCGACGTCTGGACGGCTGTCTTCTAGCCATTTCAGAAGTGTTTCGATCCGTGCTTTCACACCGTTGATATTGAAAGTCGCGATTTTCATGATCGTCCCTGTCTAGCGTCATATCTGTATCGCCGATGACACGAAGCCGGACAAGCCGTGAAATTCCAAAACAAGACTTTGCCGAATCCGCGTCGAGGGGCATCTGATTCGCGCTCAATCTCCCTCACGGTGACGCATTTTAGCGTCTCAGCTGACCGATCTTGCGTAAAGACAATCTCAAAACTGTACATATATGGTGGTCGAGCGAATTATAACAACAACATGTAGTGTTCAAAATCAACCGTTCACCCTTAACGAGTTTTACCTTGCCAAATGCAACCTTTAAGAGCACCGTTGAAATATCACACAACCTAAGAGGGAAAACTGCAATGACTGCACTTAAAAAAATCCAAGAGCCAACCTTTGAAATCCGCGAAAACACCGCTCAGACATCAAACAGCGGCATGCTGTTGGGCGACATCACAGGCGGTTACATTTCACACGCCGAACCATCGATGAGTGATGCCCTCATGGGCGATATCACTGGCGGATATATTTCACACGCCGAGCCTTCCATGAGCGATGCCCATATGGGTGACATTACATGTGGCTACATTTCCGGTTCAGCTCCGACCATGACAAGCGACGCCACAATGGGCGAAGTTACTGGTGGCTACATCTCTGGTTCAGCGCCAACGATGACCAGCGATGCGACAATGGGTGAAGTTACCGGCGGATACATTTCTGGCTCCGCACCGACAATGACAAGCGACGCCACTATGGGCGAAGTCACCGGCGGGTACATCTCTGGCTCTGCACCGACAATGACAAGCGACGCCACAATGGGCGAAGTCACAGGCGGATACATATCAGGCTCCGCACCATCAATGAGCAGCGATGCCACAATGGGTGAAGTCACTGGTGGTTATATTTCTGGCTCGTCGCCGACCCTGGGAAGCGACACAAAAATGGGTGAGATCACCGGCGGATATATCTCGGGTTCTGCCCCGGTAGCTATCAGCTTACCGCACAACGGTGATCACGATCTGCCACAAATCAAGAAGTAAGACCCGTTAGTCAGTCAAGCAGGCGGGGCCGAGACACCGCCATAGCAGGAGAACACAAATGTCAAATGTTATAGCCCTTAACGCCCCGTCCCGCGTGACGCCTTTGGACCAGAGAATTTCCAGTCTGGTCGAGTGTTTCGCATTTCATCGCCGTCAAGGGGATGATGTCTACTGGCTGAAAGAAAACGCAGAGCTGCTGAACGTTCTGGAAACGACCGGCACTCACCCTAGCGAGGCGGCGCTTGCGCCCCTCGCGGGCTTCTACAAAAACTTGGAAGAACGTATGGAGTTCTTCCCTCAGTACTATCGTTTCTTTATTTCGATGGCCTGCGACATGGAAGATTTAGGCTTTGGCGCTGGCAAAGCCGAGCACCTGGCAAGCTGGGCAAATGCCCGCATGATGCCACAGGGCGAATTGTCAGACCTTCAGCGTTTGGAAGCGCGCCGCTTAATGTCACGTCGCAATGTTGAGCCGTTTCCAAATGATCTGGGACTAGAGGATCGTGTTCGCGCGTTTTGTCGGTCTACAGAATTTTTCGCGATTCCAAATAAAAAGGCCGCGTATGAGCTGACGCATGCCGTGTTTTATCTCAGCGAGTATGGCCGAAAGGATCCAAATCTCGATCAAGCGACGATTGATAGCCTGCACAATGTTGGCATTCTCGCGATGCTCGAACAGAACAGCGATCTTGTAGCCGAGGTGTGTATATCTCTTCGATACGCAGGCGAGACCCCTCCAGCGTATTGGGAAAACTGGCTGAGACGAGATCGTCGAGGTTATTATGTTGAGCAAGATGAATATCGCGCAGGCGATGATTATCACAGTTATTTCATGGCCTTCTGGGTTGAAGCTACGGCTGGAAACCCAATATTCACGGACAAATACTGCCAAGGTTCGATGTCATTCTATCGTGAAAAACCTGACTGTGTTCCCTTACGTGATCTGTCAAAAGTCTTGCTAGGTTTGGAAGGTGGGCGGACCAGCGATTGGGACAAGCTACAACCCTTGGTAGAAAAAACACTTGCAAAAAACTCTCTGGCGGTTCTGAATACGGTACAAGAGTCCACGTCCAGATTTGAAGCATTCTTCGAAAGCTTCGCCAGAGCTGAACGTGTCAGGGAGATTGCATGACGTTTAGGTTACCCAGTAATACGGTTATCAGTGGCGCGTTTTTGGTCATTGCGTACACTTTAATAAGTGCGTCTTCAGATGCCGCGGCCAAGTTTATATCAACTGATTTCGCAGCGCCGCAGCTGTTTGTTCTATCCGGAGGGCTCGTGGCGTTATTCTCGTTCCTCGGAGCTGTGCGAAAGGGCAATCTGAACGAGCTTAAGACAGCACACCCAATCCCAGTCGCAATTCGGTCCGTGATGACCATCGTCTCGGCATGTTTGTTCTTTTACGCTATGCGCGAGCTTTCCTTGGCTGAGATATTCGTTTTCGTTGGCCTTATGCCGATTATGGCGGCGCTGCTGACCCCACTTATCTTAAACGAAAGCGTTGATGCAAAAGCATGGTTGGCGCTGGTTACGGGTTTTGTTGGCGTATTGTGCCTATTCCCGACAGGTATTGTCGGCCTGACTTTTGGTCACGCTATTGCGTTTGCTGCGTGTTTAACGGGTGTCGTTTCGCTGGTGATGGCCCGGTTGGTTGGCAAAACTGAAAACAAACCGCTCGCTTTATTGTTTTACCCACATGCACTGATGTTCATCGTTATGGCCGCTGCTTTGCCGTTTGTATTCAAATCAATGAGCGGTTTTGAGATATCAGTCGCTGCCCTGTACTCGGCACTTCTATTCGTTGGCCGCTTCATATTGGTGCGTGCTTTGGCGATGGCGCCGACGCATATCGTCATGCCAATCATGAATGTTCAATTTCTGTGGATGGTGGCTTTCGGCTCGTTTTTCTTTGCCGAAGTTCCGTCGCCCAATATTCTTGTGGGTGCTTTCATAGTGATTGCTTCCTGCCTGTCGTTGGTCAGAAACGCGGTCACCGAGCAAAAAAAAATCCTGCCTATATCTTCTGATGCACTTGCAAGGGCTTGGCCTAAATCGAGAAACTTGTCCCGCAGCCACAGGAGCTCGTGGCATTCGGATTCTCAATCACAAAGCGCGCGCCGATCAGCTCTTCAGTGAAATCGATGGTCGCACCGGCCAAAAATGGTATCGAAACTTGATCCACGACAACTGTTTCGCCGCTGCCGGTTAGCAAAAGATCGTCTTTTGCTGGGGTGTCCAGTTTGATTTCATACTGAAAACCCGAACATCCGCCACCTTCGACGGCCACACGCAGGGCTTGCCCTTGCTCGGCTGCACCAATTTCGGACAACCGCGTAAACGCGCGCTCAGTCACTTTGGGGGGAAGATTCATCTTGGACACGCGCCTGTTTTGTTTCCGTCGGTGATGTGAATATAAGGGCGTGGGACAATGGCGACAAGGACTGGCGATATGCAGGCGCCTTTTGCATGCTTTCCGGCGAAAAGTCGGGGGCGGCTCTTTCATGAGGAAGAGAGCAATTTCAGATCGTGTTTTCAGCGCGACCGTGACCGGATTATTCATTCCGGTGCGTTTAGACGGCTGAAACACAAGACTCAGGTCTTCGTTGAACACGAAGGTGACTACTTTCGCACGCGATTGACCCATTCGATAGAGGTGGCTCAGGTCGCCAGAACGATATCAGGCGCGCTTGGACTGAACTCTGAGCTGACTGAGGCGGTAGCTCTTGCGCATGACCTCGGCCATACCCCGTTTGGTCACACGGGTGAGGATGCGCTCAATCTGATGATGGCGCCATATGGTGGATATGATCACAATGCGCAGGCGCTGCGAATTGTAACATCGCTTGAGAACCACTACGCGGAATTCGATGGTCTTAACCTGACATGGGAAACGCTTGAAGGTATTGCCAAGCACAACGGACCGGTTTTGGGCGATCTTCCGTATGCATTAAGTGAATACGACACTCTCCACGATATGGAGCTTCACACGCATGCCAGTGCCGAGGCTCAGGTTGCGGCACTGTCTGACGATGTGGCTTACAATAACCATGACCTTCAGGACGGGCTTCGTGCAGGTTTGTTCACTGAAAAAGACATTATGGAACTGCCGATCATTGGCCAAGCCTATTCCGAAGTCGACAAAATCTATCCCGACCTCAACCCCAACCGCCGCAAACATGAGGCCCTTCGTAGGGTCTTTGGTGTCATGGTGGCCGATGTTATTGACACATCTCGCGAACTCATTTCCAACAGAAATCCACAATCAGTTGAGGAACTTCGTTTGCTTGGTCAGCAAGTCGTTTGCTTTTCACCTGGCTTTTGGTCCGATCTCAAAATCATCCGCGAGTTTCTATTCTCGCAAATGTATCGTGCCCCGTCTGTGATGGAGATGCGGGCGGAAGTGACCAAGGTTGTGAAACGATTGTTCGTTTTGTTCCTTGAGCAACCCGAGCATTTGCCAAAAGAATGGCAAGAAGATCTTGCGAAATGCGAAACAAAAACTGAACTTGCCCGCAAAGTTGCGGACTATGTGTCCGGCATGACCGACCGATATGCATTGCTGACGCATGACCGATTGATCGGTCCTATATCCGCCCTTAGGAATACTCCGCATTGACGCCAACCCCCCTCGTGTTAAACCCCGCGCGAGACAAAGGAAGACCGTTATGAACCTGTTTACCGATATCCGTGCATTGGTCGTTGAAAAGCTGGATGATCTTGTTGTCGATGGCGTCCTGCCAGCTGGCCTCGATTACACCAATGTGGCGGTCGAACCACCGCGCGATGCGCTGCACGGCGATATGGCAACGAATGCGGCAATGGTTCTGGCGAAGCCTGCCAAGTGTAAACCCCGTGACATTGCCGAGGCGCTGGCGGCTAAGCTTGCAGACGACCCTCGCATCACAACCGCCGAGGTTGCTGGCCCAGGTTTCCTAAACATGCGGCTTGAGGTTTATCTTTGGCAGTCGCTTGTAACCAACGTTCTGGAACATGGCTCGACCTATGGTCAAAGCGACGTGGGACAAGGCAAGCGGATCAATGTTGAATTTGTTTCGGCCAACCCGACTGGCCCGCTTCATGTTGGGCACACCCGTGGCGCTGTTTTTGGTGACGCGTTGGCTAGCCTGCTCGATTATGCCGGATATGATGTAGACCGAGAGTATTACATCAATGACGGCGGCGCGCAGGTCGATGTCCTCGCGCGGTCAGTTTATCTTCGCTACCTTGAGGCCCATGGCCAAGATGTTGCGTTTGAAGACGGAACCTATCCCGGCGAATATCTGATCGATGTGGGTCACGAGCTTAAGGCTGAAAAAGGTGACGTCTATGTCGACCAACCTGAGAGCGTTTGGCTTAGCGAAATTCGGGAATACGCTTCGAATAAAATGATGGACCTTATCCGCGCTGATTTAGCGTCGCTTGGCATCAAGATGGACGTGTTCTTCTCGGAAAAATCGCTTTACGGCACGGGCCTCATTGAAGCCGCCCTAAAGTCGCTTGAGGACAAGGGTTTGATCTATGAGGGCGTACTTGAGCCGCCAAAGGGCAAAAAACCTGAAGACTGGGAACCACGTGAGCAGACACTGTTCAAGTCCACCGAACATGGCGACGACGTTGACCGTCCTGTAAAGAAATCCGACGGCAGCTGGACCTATTTCGCGCCTGACATTGCCTACCACTATGACAAAGTCAGCCGTGGCTATGACGCGCTGATCGATATCTTCGGTGCGGACCACGGCGGCTATGTGAAACGCATGAAGGCTGCGGTTTCAGCATTATCGGACGGCAAAACCCCGTTAGACATCAAGCTGACGCAGCTAGTGAAGCTCTACAAAAACGGCGAGCCATTCAAGATGTCCAAACGGGCAGGGACATTCGTAACCCTGCGCGATGTGGTCGAACAGGTTGGCCCCGATGTTGCCCGCTTCGTGATGTTGACCCGCAAGAACGATGCGACGCTCGACTTCGATTTTGACAAGGTTCTTGAGCAATCGCGCGATAACCCCGTGTTCTATGTGCAATACGCCCATGCGCGTGTTTGTTCAGTCCTTCGGAAAGCAGGCGAAATGGATTTTGCTGTGGACGACGCGACCCTAATGGCCGCCGACCTTAGCAATCTCAGCCACGAATCCGAGATTAACGTTGCCAAAAAGCTAGCGGAATGGCCCCGTTTGGTTGAGATCGCAGCCCGTACACACGAACCCCATCGCGTCGCATTTTATCTCTATGAACTCGCTAGTGAACTGCATGGATTGTGGAACAAAGGCAACGAATTGCCAGAGCTGCGCTTCTTGCAAGAGGGCGACGCAGCCACCAGCCAGTCGAAAATCGCACTCGCCCGTGCCGTGGCCGTTGTTATTTCTGCAGGTCTTGGTATTCTTGGCGTCACTCCGGCGGAAGAAATGCGTTAAAAGCTACCACGTCGGATAAGGCAGTTTGTTAATCCGACGGGGCAGTTATCCCCGAATTATGAGGCGGCATGGCAGAGCACCAGCCAGGTTCCGATTTCGGCGATAGTCCGGATCAGGTTTCGATGACGCGCGTCACTCAGTGGGGTGGGGCGCTGCTTTCGGTCGCTTTGATTTTGGGTATGGCATTCTGGGCTTACCGCATTGTCGTGCGCGACGTAACCGGTATTCCGGTTGTCCAAGCCTCAGACAATCCACTACGCATACAGCCCGAAGATCCAGGCGGGCGACCCGCCGACCACCAAGGCTTTGCGGTCAACGACGTGGTTTCTGACGGTACTGCCAGCCCATCCGCGCAAACACTGATCCTTGCCCCTGACCCGCAAGAGCTATCCGACGACGACGCGCCATTTGGTGAATTGCCGATTGGTCAAGCTGATGATGGAGAGCCAGTTCTGACTATTGCAGAAGCGACAACTCCAGATGAGCAACGCGAAGCCGTCCTCGGGCTTGCAGATCAAATGATCGCCGAGCAGCAAAAAGAAACAGAGGCTACCGAAAGCGCAGGAAACCCCGCGATCTTAGCCGCCGTTCTTGAGGCGGCAAACACCGCAGATGCGACGGGTGCCCCTACAAGCAGCCCTTTCCCCGCACTGCGCCCAGCAAATCTCGGGCAATCTACGACCAACACACAAACCTCCTCAACCACTTTGGTACGGGATGTGTCACCGTCGGCTGTGCCAGACGGATCTAGGCTTGTTCAATTGGGCGCGTTTAATAGCGACGCCGTCGCGCGATCTGAGTGGGAACGTATGTCAAAACTGTTCCCAGGGTATCTAGACGATAAGTCCCGCGTCATTCAGCAAGCGGAAAGCGGCGGTAAGACATTCTACCGACTTCGGGCCATGGGCTTTGACGACATCGAAGACGCCCGCCGCTTCTGCGCTGCATTTAAATCCCGAAACGTGGATTGCGTACCTGTTCTGGTCCGCTAAACTACATTCTCATGGATGAGAATTTCGACGATAGCACCTCTCTTACGCAAGAGATTTCAGTGGCTGAACGCATGGCTGCGGAAGCGCTGATCGTTGATGTCGATGGGTACGAGGGTCCTTTGGATATCTTGTTGACGCTGTCCCGCACTCAAAAGGTCGACCTGCGCAAAATTTCGATATTCGATCTTGCCAAGCAATATTTGATGTTCATCGAGCAGGCAAAGACGCTACGAATTGAATTGGCCGCTGATTATCTCGTGATGGCTGCATGGCTTACGTTCTTGAAATCGCGCCTTTTGTTGCCGCCAGACCCAGAAGAGGAAGGGCCCTCTGGCGCAGAGCTTGCTGCGCATTTGGCTTTCCAACTTGAGCGGCTTCAAGCAATGCGAGAGTCTGCCGCAAAGTTGATGGCACGAGATCGGTTGGGCCGAGATATCTTTGCCCGTGGTATTCCTGAAAAAGTTGCCCGCGTGAAAAACGTGACCTATACGGCGTCGCTGCTTGACTTAATGCAGGCCTATGCCCGCTTGCGTACCCGCGATGAATTTCGACCTTTCACGATGGACCGTGACGCAGTGTTCACAATGGAAGAGGCCTTGGGTCGAATGCGGGGTCTTATAGGCTATGCGATTGAGTGGACGGATATCGCAAGCTACTTGCCCGAAGGGTGGGGGGCCGATCCGGCCCGTCGGCGTTCGGCCACAGCCTCCACATTCGCGGCCTCGCTTGAGTTGGCCAAAGAAGGCAAAGTTGAAATCCGCCAATCCGACACGTTCGCCCCAATACATCTAAGAAAAAGGGATGTAAGTTGACCGAGCCCGATTTTCCACAAGAAGAAAGCCTGTTTGAGGCCCCACCAATTGCCGAACAGGAGCGCATGGTCGAAGCGATCTTGTTTGCCTCTGCCGAGCCGGTTTCGGTGCGAGAGTTGAACAGCCGCATGCCACACGGATGCGATGCCGCTGAGGCGCTTGTTCACTTGCGTAAACGCTTTGAGGGCAGGGGTGTTCACGTCGCCAAAGTTGGTGATGCTTGGGCCTTTCGAACCGCTGCAGACCTGTCGTTCCTTATGAAAAAAGAAACGGTCGAAACACGCAAACTTAGCCGTGCGGCCATCGAAACTTTAGCGATTATTGCCTATCATCAACCGGTTTCCCGCGCCGAAATTGAAGAAATCAGGGGGGTCAGCGTTTCTCGTGGTACGCTCGACCAGTTGCTTGAAATGGAATGGATCCGCTTTGGCCGCCGCCGCATGTCTCCTGGTCGTCCAATCACGTTTATCGTGACCGAAGGATTTCTCGATCACTTCGGCCTCGAAAACGCCCGGGATTTGCCGGGCCTCAAGGAGCTACGCTCAGCCGGGTTGCTTGATAATCGTCCGCCGCCAGGTGTCGAAACCTTGGCAGAGTCCGATGTCGATGAAGATGAAAACCAATCGGAAATGTTTGAGGAATAGATCATACAAACGTTTGTCGTGTTTTCGTGAACAAGTGTTAACAAATTGGAAACGACAAATTTTGGCCATTTTTGAATGCTAGTCATGCATCAGATATGACGAGGAGAGCAGTCATGAATGCAGATAAATTGATCAAAATGATCCTAAATACCATTGTCCGCACTTTAGTTAACAAGGGTGTAAAAGGCGCAATGAACGTCGCAACCAAGGGTCGCGGTAAAACTTCTGGAAACCCAGAAGGCCAGCAAGGTCAGAAACAGGCAAAGCAAGCGATGCGTATGATGCGTCGCGCTGGTCGTCTTTAAGGCGACCTTTTAGCTTTTGAAATGCTTGGACAATTTTAAACCTTGCCCCTGATAGTTAGAATTAAGGTCAGCGCCATATAGCTTCGCTGGCACTTCTGACATCCGCTCGTACACCAAACGACCAACGATCTGTCCATGTTCTAGAACGAAGGGCGCTTCGTGACAGCGAACTTCTAGAACGCCGCGCGATCCCGCACCACCTGCTGCATCGAATCCAAAACCTGGGTCAAAAAAACCGGCGTAGTGAACCCTGAATTCCCCAACCATCGCCAAATACGGCGCCATTTCTGCCGCGCAATCTGGTGGGATGGCAATAGATTCTCTCGAAACGAGAATATAGAACGCCCCTGGGTCTAGGATAATTCTTCCATCCTTTGTGCGAACTTCCTCCCAATATTCACTGGGTTCGTAATGGCTTAGCTTTGATAGATCGACGACGCCAGTGTGACGTTTGGCGCGGTACCCTACCAAGTCACCATTCGCAGGCTGCAAATCTACCGAAAACCCAAGCCCATCTGAAATTACCGGCTCACCGGAGACAATTGGCGTTCGTGTATGCACGTCTCGCAATTCGTCGTCCGTCAAGAACGTCCGACCTTGGCGGAAAATTATCTGTGTCAGCATCTGACCCGGTTGTGCCACGACAGAAAAGCTCTGCGGACAAATCTCAGCGTATAATGGGCCAGTGTAATCCTCTGGAATTCTGTCGAATTCTACGCCTTGGTCGGTGATGACGCGTGTCATAAGATCAAGCCGACCGGTCGAGCTTTTGGCAGATGCGGCGCCGGTCATGCCTTCAGAAAGCGCCAGATACTCCATCAAGGGTACGACGTACACACAGCCCTTTTCGAGTACAGCGCCGCCATTCAAGTCGATCTCATGCATTGTTAATTCGTCAAGACGATGGGCTACGCTATTTCTGCAACCAGGTAAGAACGACGCTCGTACGCGATAGGCCTTGTTCCCAAGGCGCAGGTCGAGACTGGCAGGCTGAACCTGGTCGTTCAAGATCGACGCTGTTGCCCCGATTGAGCCTTTTGCAATCATCTGTCTGATTTGACTGTCAGCAAGAACTCCGGTTTTCATGTCAATCCTCGCGAAAACAAAAACACCCGCCCAGTTAACGGGCGGGCGGATTTAAAATTGGTCGGGCTAGCAGGACTTGAACCTGCGACCTTCCGTCCCCCAGACGGACGCGCTACCAGACTGCGCCATAGCCCGACGAATGCTGTTTCATATCGTGTTTCAACGCGTGAGCAAGCGGAAAATCCCATGAAACACTCAGGAATTTGAAGAGGTTGCCTGATTGGGCGCAACGAGTGAAAGTTGTTTTTGTACGCGGGCCAATTCTTCGAGGTGATCGTCAAAATCACCAATTTGCAGTGCGCTCAAACGCGACAAAGCACCTATTTGATCGTCCGGCACAGATTTGAGATCCAATAAGGGAATATGACTGATGTCTATTTCATCTGAAGTCGGCTCATCTGTGGTTTCGGCGACTTCAGGGGATGGGGTCTCAAAAGCTTTGGTGCGGTCCGAACTGAATTCAAACCCTGGGAAACTCATCTGGTCGTCAGGGTCTTCAGGCGCTTCTTCAGGAATCAAGGTTTCTTTGCGTGGAGAAACTGTAGTGAACATCGGAGTGTCAGTCGACACGCTTTTGGCTTCAACTTCAATCACTTGCACAGGATGTCCGGTACTACCGTCGTCATTCAGATCAAATGTCGAAAGCGCAGCAACATGTTTAGCGCCGTTTTCCCTTAGCAGTTTTTGCACGTCTTTGACGGTGAGACCATCTTGATGCAAAAGCCGTTTGATACCGCCGAGTAGCATCATATCATTGGGTCGATAATAGCGACGGCCACCGGCCCGTTTAACCGGCTTCACTTGGCTAAACTTGCTTTCCCAAAACCGCAGCACATGTGCAGGCGTATCAAGCCAGTCCGCAACTTCGCTGATTGTGCGGAACGCGTCTGGCGACTTGCTCATGAGGAAACCCTAGTGCTTAAGATTTATTACCGGATGCAACGCGGTCTTTAAGAAGGTGTGAGGGGCGGAACGTCAGGACACGACGTGGAGAAATCGGAACTTCTTCGCCGGTCTTTGGATTGCGGCCAACACGCGCAGCTTTGTCACGAATGCTGAATGTGCCAAAAGATGAGATTTTCACCTGATCGCCTGCGACCAGTGCATCGGACATATAGTCCAAAACGCTTTCAACCATATCCGCAGATTCATTTCTGGAAAGGCCGACACTTCGGACGATCGCGTCGCTAAGGTCCATTCGTGTCAAAGTGTGTTCGCTCATACCTATCCCCTTGTTGCTGCTTCGTAGAATAGGGGGAAGGGAAATTCCGAGTCAATAACAACAGCTTGGCGATTGTTGTTTGATCACCAATCCGGGTCGATTCTAGGCATTTTGATCGAATTTTCGCTTTACCAGCGCAACAATACGCTGCCCCAAGCAAGACCGCCGCCGATCGCTTCGGTTACAATCAGGTCGCCTTGTTTGATTTGACCGTTGGCTTTTCCGACCGAAAGCGCCAAAGGAATCGAAGCCGCGGATGTATTACCGTGATCTTGGACCGTCACTATGACACGATCCATCGGCACGTTCATTTTCTTCGCGGTGCCTTTGATAATGCGGATATTGGCCTGATGAGGCACGATCCAGTCCACGTCATCGCCGCCAAGACCAACCTTGTCGAGTGCGGTGTGGGCAGTCTTAGCCAGCTTTTCGACGGCGTGGCGGAATACTTCTTTGCCTTCCATGCGTAGATGACCGGTTGAATCGGTCGAGACACCCCCATCAACGTAAAGAATGTCTTTGTAACGACCGTCTGAATTTAGGTCGGTTGCCAGAATCCCACGATCTGCATTGGTGCCGTCACCATCTTCGGCTGATATAATTAGGGCGCCAGCCCCGTCGCCGAACAGGACGCAAGTTCCACGATCTTTCCAGTCCATCAGTCTGCTAAAGGTTTCTGCACCAATAACCATCACGGTTTTTGCCTGACCAGAGAGGATCAGCGCGTTGGCATTTGCCAAAGCGAAGACGAATCCGGCGCAAACGGCCTGAACATCAAAGGCAAAGCCAGATACCATGCCCAGCTTAGCCTGCACCATTGTTGCGGCAGACGGAAAGGTCAGATCAGCAGTCGAAGTAGCAACGATAATTGCGTCGAGGTCTGAAGCGTCCATTCCTGCGTCTGAAAGCGCGGAGCGAGCGGCTTTATCTGCAAGATCCGAGGTCAATTCATCCTCAGCGGCAAAATGACGGCGTTCGATTCCGGAGCGGGATTTTATCCACTCGTCAGATGTTTCAAGGAACGACTCGAATTCCGAATTCGGCACAACACGCTCTGGCAAGTAGTGTCCAACACCTTTCACAACTGCCCTAATTGTCATGCAAAATTCCTATGTTCGGTTTAATCGTCAATTTGGTTAAGTGCGGCGGCAGATGCAACCCGTGCAGCAAGCTTTTCGTCGAATCCTGACTGTCCTAATTGGAATGCCAGTTGAACTGCGGATGAAACGCTGGTGGCATCAGCTGACCCGTGGGATTTTACAACCGTACCGTTCAGACCAAGGAACACACCACCGTTCAATTGGCGGGGGTCAATACGACCGCTTAGGCGGCGCAGAGATGTGTAAGCCAACAAGGCGGCAAGGCGGGAAAGCAGCGAGTGATTAAACGCTTCTTTCAGAAGCTCTCGGATCAATTTTGCGGTACCTTCGGCGCTTTTTAGGGCGATGTTGCCTGTAAAGCCGTCGGTGACGATGACATCCACTTTATCGGAGGGGATATCGTTGCCTTCAACAAAGCCAATGTATTCGAAGTTTGAAACCTCTGCGTTGATGTTCATTAGGTCGTGGGCAGCTCGAAGTTCGGGCCGGCCTTTGTTGTCTTCCGTGCCGACGTTCAACAGTCCGATGCGTGGGCGCTTAACTTCATAGCCGTTGCGCATGTAGGACGCGCCCATCAAGGCATATTGCAATAGATCGTTTTCGTCAGCACGAACATCTGCACCAACATCCAGCATCACGTTGGCACCAGACTCATTGCGAGACGGCCAAAGAACAGCGATCGCTGGACGGTTGATCCCCGGTAACTTGCGTAAACGAAGCATACTAAGCGCCATCAGAGCGCCCGTGTTGCCACAGGATACGCAAACGTCCGCGTCACCGCTTTTAACTGCGTCGATGGCGTTCCACATCGACGTGCCCTTGCCCTTGCGCATCACTTGGCTGGGCTTGTCAGTCATACTGACAACGCCGTCGGCATTTTGAATGGTAACTCGATCTTGTAGGCTTTTGCGGCGACCAACGAGCTTAGTCAGCACATCTTTCGGACCGTGCAAAATATATGCGACGTCTAAATTCTTCTTCGCAAAACGAGAACAACCGGCGACTACTGCCGCCGGTCCACGATCGCCACCCATCGTGTCGATAGAAACGTTAATACGTTTACCAGCAGGTTCCGAATTTTCGATAGTGCTGGTCATACGATTGGGCTTTCAGAGTGGCTTACGCCGCATCCTCGTCCAGATCGATTTCGTCTGCAAGTGCTACAACTTCACGATCAGCATAGTGACCACAAGAAGGGCACACATGGTGAGGACGCTTCAGCTCACCGCAGTTGGTGCATTCGTTTGGGTTGCCAGCAACCAGCGCGTCGTGTGCACGACGGTTGTTGCGGCGTGATTTAGATACTTTGTTCTGCTGGACGGCCATGTCTCAACCTCAATCTATTCAATGGGCGAGCGGCCCAGTTTCCGTGTATCCGTGGGCTGATAGGCGTCTCTTGGCGCGCTGTCCAACCCTTTTTTGGACGAGGTCGCGAAAATACTCACATATGCCGCAGGTGCAAGGGGAATTATCCCTGATTTTCGCCGTTTCCGCTTGATTTCATAAGGCTAGCAAGTCCGGCAAACGGCTTTGCGTCATCATCCGACATTGCTTCTTTGCCAGGCTCGGTGAAAATCGAATCTTCTATTTCGGCTTTGGCCGCGCGGGGATAGTCGGGCATTTCGATAGCCAGCACCTCTTGCATGATTTCATAGGGATCGATGTATTCGCCTAATTCCTCAATCGTTTCGTCCTCGGGCATTTCGAATTCGTCGCCGATGGGTTCAGCCAATTCTTTCTGAAAGTCCCGCGTTATAAGGGCATCAATCCGCGTGTTTACAGGATCAAGCGTCACAACGCAGTTTTGCGTAATACTCGCCCCCAACTTTGCAGTTACACGCCAATCTTTCCGTCCGCGCGGCGATATTTCACCCTCGAAACTGAGCTTTTTAAGGCTTTTCAGACCCATAGACTTGGCAATAGCAGCGCGTTCATTTCCATCAGGACGGAATGAAAACCGCGTTTGTTTTTTGGTGGGCAAATCAGCCACACGATATGCATGCGGCGAAATCTTGTTTGTATTCATGGGGCGCAACTTGTTTTCTTGATCAGCGGACGTACCTTCTATATCGGAATTAGAAGGCATTCTAAGTCGATACAAGGGGGCGATCATGCATCGGAACACGAGACTGGCACTAAGTGTCTCGCTTATTCTCGGGGCGTCGGTCGTGACGGGCTGCGCGCCTGACATTCGCAAAAGCGGCTATTACCCTTTAGAACAAGAGCTTGAAGTCATCAAACTTGGCCAATCAACCCGCGCTGAGGTTCTCTCGGTGATCGGATCACCTTCGATCGGATCGGGCGATGCTGACAAAGAACTATACTATGTCGGCCAACGTGCCCGCCATTTTGGGCCGTTTAAGCCGCAACTTGTGGATAGACAGATCGTCGTTGTGTCGTTTGATTCGGCGGATCGTGTGAAAAACGTACAGATTCTTGGACTTGAAGACGGTCAGGTTGTTGTTCTGTCACAACGTGTGACCGAAACGATCTCGGGTGATTTCGGGTTCTTTAAGCAACTGCTTGGTAATGTCGGCAATGTTGATGCCAGCCAAATCCTTGGTGGCTAAACGATCAGTTTGATTAACATAAGGTAAGGCGGTGTCGTGCAGGCGCGGGCAAAAGGAAAGTATCGCGTTAGACTGGCCAAATGTGAGGCCGATCTTTTAGCGACCCAACGTTTGCGATACTTGGCATTTCGTGATGAGCAATCGTCGACCGAAAATCTGGAAAATTTGGATCAAGATCGGTTTGATCTGATATGCGACCACGTATTGGTTGAAGATCGACATAGCGGCCAGCTTCTTTGTAGCTTTCGCATGATGTCGTTTTCATCGGGTGCCGATATTCCATCGTCATACTCAGCCCAGTTTTACGATCTGACGACTCTAAAATATTTTCGCGGTCCTATGGTTGAGATCGGGCGATTTTGTATTCACCCGCAAGCACAGGATCCGGACCTATTACGGGCAGCTTGGGCCGCGATTACCGATTTTGTTGATCGCAACGGTGTTGAACTTTTGTTCGGATGTTCGTCATTTAAGGGCACTGATACATTGCCGTATTCAGATGCTTTTGCGGTTTTACGCGACAAACACGTTGCACCGAAGCGATGGCTGCCAAAAGTCAAAGCGCCGAAAGTGTTTGATTATGTGGCGCGCGCCAAGGCAAAGGGCGACCCAAAGAAAGCGATGCGGTTGATGCCACCTTTACTGCGGACTTATCTGCTTATGGGGGGGTGGGTCAGCGATCATGTGGTCGTGGATGGCCAAATGAACACGCTTCATTTGTTTACCGGTGTTGAAATCAAAACCATCCCGCCCGCGCGGAAAAGGCTTTTACGGACGCTATCCGCAGCTCTTGCTTGATCTTTATTCTGAGCGCTTGTAGCTGCACGGCATGGCACGTGCACCTATTCTTCAGCTTTCCGATATCTCGCTAACTTTTGGTGGAGATCCAGTTTTTGCAGGCCTTGATCTTATCGTTCCCTCAGGTGACCGCGTTGCCTTAGTCGGACGGAACGGATCGGGCAAATCGACCTTGATGAAGGTGATGGCGGGCCTGGTTGAGGCTGACAGCGGTACGCGCGTAGTCCCGCCTGGCGTGGGCGTCGGCTACATGGAGCAGGACCCGTCGATGGAGGGGGTTGCGACCTTGGGCGACTATGCCGCCAGCGAACTAAACGAAGGCGAAACCTACAAGGTCGAAATGGTCGCCGAGGGGCTGAAGTTTGACCCCTCAGGTGCAGTTGAAACGGCCTCTGGCGGTGAACGTCGTAGGGCTGCATTGGCCAAGTTAATGGCCGAGGCGCCTGAACTGATGTTGCTCGACGAGCCGACAAACCATCTTGATATTGAAGCTATTTCTTGGCTTGAAAATGAGCTCAAGCAGACACGCCGTGCCTTTGTCATCATTTCACACGACAGGGCGTTTTTACGTGAACTTACGCGATCAACCCTATGGATAGACAGAGGGAAAGTTTTGCGAAACGAGCAGGGATTTGAGCATTTTGAGGCTTGGCGGGACAAGCTTTGGGATGAAGAAGACATGCAACGCCACAAAATGGATCGCAAGATCAAAGCCGAGGCGCGTTGGGCCGTTGAGGGCATTTCTGCTCGCCGCAAGCGCAACCAAGGACGCGTGCGGGCATTGCAGGACCTAAGGGCCGAAAGGTCCTCGATGATCAAACGTACTGGGACCGTCGATATGGGGCTTGAAGCGGGTCCAAAGAGCGGTCGCAAGATTTTTGAAGCTGAAGGGATATCAAAATCCTTTGGCGACAAGCCAATCGTTACTAACTTCTCGTTAAAGGTTCAGCGCGGTGATCGGGTCGCCTTGGTTGGTCCAAACGGGGTCGGCAAAACTACTTTGTTGAACATGCTCATGCAATATGAGCAGCCAGATACTGGTAGCGTGAAGCATGGCACTAACTTGGTTCCCGCGGTCTTTGACCAAAACAGATCGCAGTTGGACCCCAAAATGAGCCTTTGGGAGAATTTGGCCGGTGATCCTGAAATGCGGGTCTCGGGTAAAGCGGATCAGGTTTTAGTGCGCGGGCAACCAAAACACGTCGTCGGATATTTAAAGGAATACCTGTTTGATGAGGGTCAGGCACGTGCACCTGTACGCTCGCTTTCAGGTGGCGAAAAGGCGCGTCTTTTGTTGGCAAAACTAATGGCCAAGGAAAGCAATTTGCTTGTATTGGACGAACCTACGAACGATCTGGATGTAGAAACTCTCGATCTGCTGCAAGAATTGTTGGACGACTACAGCGGAACCGTCCTTCTGGTTAGCCATGATCGGGACTTTCTCGATCGAGTTGCGACGACGACCATCGCAATGGAAGGAAACGGCAAAGCCACAGTTTATGCCGGTGGGTGGTCCGATTATCAGTTTCAAAAAGCCGAGTTGGGTGCCGAGCAAGCAGAAGCGAAAGCTTCTGCTAAGAAGTCCCAAACTAAGCAGGAAAAACCGAAATCCTCTGCTAAAAAGGGGCTTTCGTTTACGGAACAGCACCGGTTAGAGGCTTTGCCGAGTGAAATTGAGCGTCTTGAGGCGGAGATTGCCAAGCTCGAAGGGCTTATGTCCGACCCCGATCTCTACACAAAAGAACCTGTGAAATTCCAAAAGGCGTCCGAAGCGCTTTCTCAGCGCCAAGACAAGTTGTCTGCCGCCGAGATGGAGTGGTTGGAGCTAGAAGAGAAAGCGGAGGGCTAAGCCCTATTGCATTCTCAGTGCGCCATCGATCCGGATGGTTTCACCATTCAAATATCCACATTGAATAATAAATTTTGCCAAATCTGCATATTCAGCCGGATCGCCAAGCCGTTTTGGGCAAGTTACCGAAGCCGCTAGACCAGACTGAATTTCTTCACCCAAACTTTCCAGCATAGGCGTCAAAAAGATGCCCGGTGCGATGGCCATAACGCGGACGTTTAGGCTGGCCATGTCGCGTGCCATAGGAAGCGTCATACCAGCGATACCAGCTTTTGACGCGGCATACGCAGCTTGTCCTTTTTGCCCGTCAAACGCTGCGATTGAGGCTGTGTTGATGATCACACCGCGCTCGCCGCTTTCATCTGGGTCATTCTTTACCATCTCAGCAGCAGCGAGGCGCGAGACGTTGAATGTTCCGATCAAGTTGATGTCGATCGTTCGCTGAAAACCCTGAAGAGAATGCGGCCCTTCGCGTCCGACGGTCTTTTCCCCTGTGGCAATGCCAGCACAGTTGACGGCGACTGTTAAGCCACCCATTTTTTCAGCGGCTGAAGTGATCGCTTGGGCGGTTGAAGTTTCATCTGTCACATCGGTTTGAACGAAATGGGCGCCAATTGATTTGGCGACATCTTCCCCCTTGGGGTCCCTGTCCAAAATAGTCACCTGAGCACCGTTGTTGCGAAGCATGGTTGCAGTAGCCAATCCTAAGCCACTGGCGGCCCCTGTTACGACTGCTTTTGTGTTTTCAATGCGCATGCGTTCGCCCTCAGTTAATTGAACATGCGTTCAACTAGTGAATAACGGGCATGGCTGTCAAAAATTCCGTTGCGGCAAAACCCGATTTATCCTGTGCAAGACGCCCCGCCGAGAACGCAAAATTTGGCACAGTGGGGATGATTAAGGGATACCGGCTTTTCGGCGTCTTCCAAGGTTTCGCCCATTTCAAATGCTTGGTCATAGGCGATCAGCGTACACGCCAGCACAATCGGTTGCGTCGATCCCTTACGCTTTGCGACCATTCTGGATGAGGCGCACATCACGTCGTTTGGGGATTTATTCAAGATGGTCCAACAGGCTGTGCTGATTTCAGGAACATCCACGTGGATGTCCATCTCTGGAAACAATACTGTTTGTGCAGGATTATACGCATCAATCGCCAAGCCATTGATTTCATACAGATTCGCGAAACCATCCCGGGCATCCTTTTCACTTTCAGCAAACGCTACGCGCCCTGCAATGGCCGTGGTAATTTTGCTGTCGCGTAACCATGAGAGACCTACTTTCGTGACCTCAAAGCTACCTGTTCCACGTTCTTCGTCATGTACGGTTGTGGTATAGTGATCCAAAGAAACCCTTATGGTCAGTTGATTGGGGTAGGTTTCGTTCAACAATTTGAGCTTAGTTTTAATCCGACTGCGTTGCATCGGGCGCATCGCGTTGGATAGCACAAGCACTTGGAAGCCTCGTTTCAAACTTTCCTCTAGCATCATCAAAATGTCTGGATTCATGAATGGCTCACCGCCGGTGAAGCCGATTTCATTTACAGGCCAGTTTCGCTCGGAGAGTTGGTCAAGAAACGATGTGACATCACTTGCGGATAAATACGTCAGGGCGTCATTAATTGGCGAGCTTTCGATGTAGCAATTCGTGCACTCAATATTACACAGAGTTCCCGTGTTGAACCAAAGCGTTTCAGGCTTAGAAAGCTCGACCGTCGCCCGAGTTTGACCGTCAGCGGTCACAACAGGGTTCTCAAATTTGCCGAAAACGGGCGTGAGGTGATCTTTCATGTGTATTCCTGTTGCTTTCAGTGCACTCTAATTATCTGATACAAGTGATAAAAGACGGAATATACTATGATACGATTTTGTGAATTCTCGTGTTGAAACTAGACATAGTGGTTTCTTGTCGATAAGTGGATGCCGTTAGCGCTAACAATGGGGCCCTGAAATGGTAACTCGCGTAATTCCTGTAGATCCTTTTGATCTCGTTGTTTTTGGTGGAACGGGCGATCTCGCGCGGCGCAAAATTTTGCCCGGCTTGTACCGTCGCTTCTGTGACGGGCAAATAACGTCGGATTCACGTATCATCGGTGCTGCACGGGGTGAGATGAGCGCGGATGATTATCGCGTGTTTGTGTCACAAGCGATTGATGAATACAGTGGGCGACCCCAAAACGAGCAATCCAACAAAGATTCATTCCTGAAGATTCTCGACTTCGTCAAAATTGAAGCCAAAGGGGATGAAGGCTGGGATGATCTCGTTGAAAAGTCGCGCGAACACACTATCAGTGCCTACTATTTCTCGGTAGCGCCTTCGCTGTTTGGCGACCTCGCATCTCGCTTGAAGCGGTTTGGATTGGCAGACAAGTCTTCTCGGATCGTTGTTGAAAAGCCGTTTGGTCATGACCTGAAATCAGCTCAAGAATTGAACGCGGTTTTGTCGACGTATTTTGATGAATCGCAAGTCTACCGGATTGACCACTATTTGGGCAAAGAAACCGTTCAAAACTTGATGGCAGTCCGATTTGGCAACATGCTGTTTGAGCCCCTCTGGAACGCTCAGTACGTTGATCACATCCAGATTACCGTAGCCGAAACCGTTGGTGTCGAAGGCAGAGGCGAATACTACGATAAATCTGGCGCTATGCGGGACATGGTCCAGAACCACCTGATGCAATTGCTTTGTTTGATCGC
>ERZ1049444.855-NODE-855-length-25459-cov-28.170524_pt1 | contig 25459 bp, 24 predicted proteins | sample MGYA00383101_ERZ1049444 | MGnify/ENA primary metagenome ERZ1049444 (study PRJEB29581, sample SAMEA5548371) | metagenome | biome: marine; feature: coastal; material: water | depth 50 m | study: Short-term variability in the microbial, nano- and picoplankton...
AATATACAATAAATGCTGTAGTCACGCTTTGTGTTTTATGTAGTTACTTAAGGGGAGGGCTTAGTAACATAAGATTGGTCTCAAAATTCCCGTATGGGATGCCAATTTCTCTTCAAGCTCTTTAAATAGAGCTTCAGAGATGTTCGATATCACCAAAAAATACATCTTAATATTGCAGAAAGCTAGCACCTGAGTTATTTTTGTATTTGTGCAAATTAAATGCAAGATAATACTGCTCACATCTTTAATCCTTGTTGCCTGCGGTGGGGGCGGAGGTGGTGGCAGCGCTTCAAGTGTTGTAGTTCCAGCACCAAATGTTGCGCCCACAATAACAGGCTCAATTTCAGAAATTAGAGTTGGTGAATCATTAAACTTTCAACCTAGTGCGAGCGATCCAAATGGTGATTCTTTAACCTATAACATTACAGGAGCTCCAGAGTGGACAACCTTTAATTCAAACTCTGGGTTATTGACAGGCAAACCTGCCTCAGAGGACTTAGGATCTATCTACGCAATATCTATTTCAGTTTCAGATGGGCAGCTTTCATCTTCCATTTCGTTTAACTTGACTGTAGTGAAGCCATTATTTAGATTGAATATAGAAGTTTCATCTATGGCAGACCACATGAATATGGCTATCATATTTTCAGCGTGTTTCTTTAATCAAGAAGATGAGCAATGCAGCGAAGGAGAAGAAGAAATTTTAATTTCTCAAAATGGAATTACCTCATCAGTAAATTCAATTGAGGCAGGGAGCTTATTTGCTCTATCAATAGATAGGCAGCCAGGACGCCAAAATTGTTTATTATCCGAAGAGCTCGGGCAGATTGGATTTGGAGATCAATTAATTATGGTTGAGTGTGAGGATGACGAGTCCGCTGCCTTATTTAATACCAATAAACTCCATAAAATCAGAATCACCATGCCCATTGAAGAATGGGAAAGATTCGGCTTAGATTATGAAAGAGCTAATTATAAAAATGGAAATGCGAGAGGTGAATTAAATCCTTGGGCCGAAGCCTTTTGGTCCCATAGTGAGATATATCGACAAGCTGATTTTGAATATTTAAATAGTGATGGGGGTGTAGAGACCCAATTAAAAAATGTTGGGTTTAAGATGAAAGGCAATACCAGTCGACGCGCACCTGCTGTAGATGTGATTCAGCAAGATGGCTCTATTAAGTCAACCCCTCAAAGGTTTAGCTTTTCTATTAAGTTTGATGAAAAGTTTGATGAAAATGAAGGAGTTTATGCATGCATTGATCAAACGGGCTCGCCCGCTGCAATTCCAGGACCGCCTTGTCTCAATAGAGTAGGAAAAGATATAGAAGTTGTGCCCGAGAATGATGACAGGGCATTCATGGGCGTAGAAAAGGTTTATTTTAGATACAACAGAGATGACCCTTCTTATCAAAGAGAATTACTAGCACATACAATTTTAAATCAGATCGGAGTTCCCACATCTAGAGTTGCGCATGCAAGCATAGAGCTTGTATTAACAGGCTCATGCAATGTAAATATTTGTGCAGCAAACCAAGTTTTTAATATGGGCATTTTCCAGATGGTAGAGCAGGTCGATAAACTTTTTTTGAAAAGATTATTTCGAAAGAATGGATTCCTTTTTAAGGTGGCGGGAAGAGATTTAGCTGAAACTCAATCTACCGATCCGCTATGCATTCCTTACGAGGACGAGAGCGGTTATTCGAATGCAAAGTTCTGTGATATTGGCGTTGAGAAACCAGATCCTCTATCTAGAGAGGAGTGGCTTGGAGTAGAAAATTACTTAAACCCATCATTTGTTAACTCAGATATAAACGATGGAGGAGAGGTTTCTCAATTCAAACCATATGAACCTAACTACGATTTAAAATCAAAGAAAAGTAAAATCAAGGATGGGAGAGAATTGCTGCAAGACTTTATCAAGTTCGTGCAAACATCCCCAAGCGCAGAAATGCTTGCAGAACAGTTTGATGTTCAAGGTTTTATTAAAGCTCAGGCTGCAGACATAGCTATGGGCGCACCAGATCATTATGCTCGAGTAGCAAATAATTTTTATCTTTACTTCAATCCTTTGATCTCAAGATGGGTTTATATTGCAACCGATTATGATTTTGTTTTTAGAGATCATCACCCTCAGTGGGGCTTGTCATTAAATGCTTTTCAAGATATTGCATATACTTATGCATTTCCAGCATTTGGTAAAGTTTCATGGACTGATAGAGAGTTAGGCGATGTTACTCCTATTTTATGGGATATTATTTTTGCAACTCAAGCAAACAGAGATTTGCTATACAAGGATCTTAGGTCTATTTTGGATAATCAATTAGATTGGGCGGGTGATATTTCTGGGTTGCTTGATGGACGAGATGATTTAGTTAGAAACGTTATTCAATCGACCGATGCAATCAATCCTCCAGGTTGCCAACATATCTATAATTCAAACGCGATTGATTCAGAAAACATGGATTTATGTGATTTTAATGATATTTCTATTAAAAAATTTATTGAGATAAGAAGGAACACTCTTAATGATGAATTAAGTGCAGCAGGTTTTTAAAAATATATTTAGCCTATAAAAAAATTATTTATTAGTAATTTTTAGCTGGAGAGTTGAGCTTGCCTCTCTCATTCCGCCAATATTTTTTGCATTAATATAACCAATACCTTGTAAGGCTTTTTCTGCTTTGCCTGACCTTTTGCCACTTCTACAGTATAAATATATTGTTTGTTCTTTATTTTTAGTTGCGAGCTCTATATTTTGCAAAATACCATCCAGAGGAATATGAATGGCAGTTTCAATAAATCCTTCATTCCATTCAGCATCTGTTCTTACATCTATAATAATTGGATTTGATGCCTGAGTTAATTGAAGCTGATCCTCAGCAAGTGCCCCAAAGCCTCCAAAGAGCATCAATGTAAGGAGAATTTTTCCCATAATTATTATTTAATCAACCCGGTACATAATGGTTTGCTCGCCATCTAAAAAGTTTGCTTCATCTTTCCTAATAGCTTCAATAACTTCTTCATGTGTGCCTCTTTCAAAGAATTGATTTAAGCCTTCCTCATCATCAAAGGTAAGCTCCGTTATAACGTTAAATAGATTATGGCCACCATCTGACTCCAACGGCAGCGCATCATTAAGCATGTGAGACTCAAGTAAATAAGTTCTTTTATAGCCTGATAGGGTTGGAAAAAGGCTCTCAATTAGAGGCACATGGTTGTTTTCATAATAGGAAGCAAAATCTTCTTCAGAGATTGAAGGTTTTTTACAGATTAACGCTATAAGTTTTGGCATAAATTAAGATTAACTCATTGAATAAAATTTTCATATCATCCGTCTAAAGTCACTCTAAATATACAATGAAAATGTTAAACTGATTGAAACAAAAATTTATGTCAATTATTACAGTATCAATGCTGGAGAAGCATTACCCAGACCCTGAAATCAAAGGGACGACTTTTGCTGCAGTTAATAAAATAAATTTGAGCATTAATGCTGGTGAAATTTTTGGGTTACTGGGCCCCAATGGAGCTGGCAAAACATCAACGCTTGAGATGCTCGAAGGGCTTAATGAAATTGATGGCGGAAGCGTTGTGATAGATGGCATTGATGTGAAGATCAATCCTTACGAAGTAAAAAAAATTATAGGTGTGCAGCTTCAATCGAATGAATACTTTGATCGTTTGAATTTATCAGATTTATTAACTCTTTTTGCAAATCTTTACTCAACAACCGTTGATCCAATGCATTTACTTGCAAAGGTCAATTTAGAAGATAAGGCTAATGCCAAACCTGACGATCTATCAGGCGGTCAAAAACAACGATTCTCAATTGCTTGCGCATTGGTGCACAATCCTAGAATCCTATTTCTTGATGAGCCCACAACTGGTCTAGATCCGCAAGCTAAACGTAATTTATGGAATCTTGCAAAAGACCTTAATGCTGATGGGATGACCATTGTTCTAACAACTCACAACATGGAAGAAGCAGAGCATCTCTGTGACCGAATTGCAATTATGGATCAAGGCCAAATTATTGCTGAAGGAACACCACAGCAACTAATTTTAGATCATGCTCCTGAGCCGCCTAAAGCAGCTTTGCATGGAAATATAGAAGATGTATTCCTGGTGTTAACTGGCCATGGATTGAGAGACTAAAAATGCTGACCAAACTTCAACTACATCTAGCAGCAATCTTTGTAAAAATTTTTTATAGAGATCGACAAGCTATCTTTTTTAGCTTGCTCTTTCCATTGATCTTTACAGGAATCTTTTTATTCTCAGATGGCGAGCCTGATCCATTGAAGCTTGGATTGGTCAACGAATCTAACAATGAGCTTTCTATTAAATTTGTAGAGATGGTTAAGCAAGAAAAATTTTTTGAAGTGAAAGAGGGCAGCGCAAGTGAATTAAAGGCAGAGCTTATTGCTGGTGATCAAACAGCCATTATCATTATTCCAAGATCTTTTAACAACCTCTTAGACCCAGGCAAGCTTCGGCTGTTGTTAGATGCATCGCAGGTTAGACAAGTCGATGCTATTCAAGATTCTCTTGAGGCAACATTGCTTTCAATCGAGAGGAATATTAGAAATATTGAACCTATGTTTTCTCTTCAGCTTGAGGATGTAAAAGCTCGACCTCAACGATACATTGATTTCTTATTGCCAGGTATTCTGGCTTACATGCTGATGAACTTATGCATTGCAGGCAGTGGATTTAATATTGTTGAATACCGCAGAAGAGGGATCCTCAAAAGGCTTTTTGTAACTCCTATCCAACCCAAAGATTTCATCATTTCGATTGTCTTAGCGCGCATGCTCATTATTATGATTCAGCTTTCAGTTATCTTGGCGCTTGCAATAGGGCTCTTAAAAATAAATATTATTGGCGGTCTTTTGCCCCTTTATGGCACGATTTTATTTGGCGCCTTTATTTTTCTCTGTGTCGGGTTCTTTCTTGGCAGTCTTGCAAAGACTCAAGAATCAATCCGTCCAATTGTTTTGCTCTTTACATTTCCGCAGTTAATTCTTTCAGGCATCTTCCTCCCCATCACCTCATTGCCTGATTTTATTCAGCCAATTGCTCACTTATTACCATTAAGTGTAATAGCCTCAACTATGAGAGATATTGCCAATGATGGCGCATCTCTAATTGCAATGAATTTAAATTTTTTAGGCATAATTCTCTGGGTTCTTATCAGCTTTTTTGTCGCTACAAAGTTTTTTGTTTGGCAAAAAGTAGCCTCCTAATTTAATTATTAAATCTCTAGCCATTTATATAAATTTATATATAATTGACAACGATATCAGTAGGGCTGATTAATAATTATGAAAAAAGAAGAATTAGTTGAAATATTTTCTGACTTGCATCCTGAAGATACTGCAGGCCAGATGACTGGTGAGGTGCATTTATCTGATGGGACTATTATTAAAACTGACTCCTTAAGGGTAGACATGGATGGCGGAAGAATTATTCTTTCAGAAGAGAAATCCAGCATGTATCAAACAAACAAAAGAAATTGGATTCAGGAACTAATTTTTTATCAAAATAAAAAGCGACAATCTGCTTAGTTTTTAAAAACTAAAATTCCAATAACTTCTTATTGGTAAAATCTGACGTAATCAATAATTAATTTTTGCGAATCCTCGCATGTTAACGAATTACATATTTCCTCTGGAACTGGAGATTGAACGAAGTTGCCACCTACTGCCACATTTAAAATAAGATAAAAATCTTCATTGAATGGGTAGACATCCCCAAGCGAATTATTTAATGAAGTCTCGAATACCAGATGCTTCTTATCAACAAAAAAAGATACTCTGCTTTCATTCCAAACCAATGAAATGGTATGGAATACGTTATTAAAATTAGCTCCCTGTGATTCATTGTATTCTCCACCATCAAACATATGGCCATTTTGATAGAAGTGCAAAGTGGAGAGTATTTTTTGCGTATTACTTCCTCTTGCTTCCATTAAATCAATTTCCCCGCTTCTGGGCCAGTTCCCATATTTATTTTTAACGGGCATCATCCAGATTGCTGGCCATAAACCTCTTCCTTGAGGAATCTTAAATTTTATTTCTATGATTCCAGGAGCGGAAAAATTAAATTTGTTTTTTGTTATTAACTTTGCTGATGTGTAAGTATTTTCAGCAATATCATCATGTAGTGGAATTATTTTCAATAGACCATTAGAGAGCTCGTAATTGGTTGAGTTGCTGGTGTAAAACTGCAATTCATTATTGCCCCATCCTGGCAAATCAAAGTTTGAGCCATCGCCCAGTTGAAATACCCATTTTTCATCATCAATCATTTTCTGCGTGAACTCATCTTGCCAAATTAAATCAAGATTAGAATCAATGGCAATGCTGTTACTGATGCTTGGGGCAGTTTCTGAAACTAAGTTTTGAGAGGGAATCATTTCCACAGGATTGCTTCCCCCGCTAGAGCAGGCTGTAAAAATATATAAAATTAGAAGATTTTTATGGCCTGATTGAATTAGTTTATACATGTAATTTTTAAGACCATTCCTGCATCAATTTTACACCAAAAAGCCACCTTCATACAGACTTAGCAAACCATTATGCCTTGCTTTTAACTCGCTTATAGTTACCAAAACTCACTAAGAAAATTTTATGATTTTGAGCAGTAAAAAAATAAGTTTCGTAGCGAAATGAAATTGATAAAAATTAAGCTATTTCAAAACCCAGAAGAGCTGTACCTTTTTGTAACTTGAGGCGTTGTAAACCTTATCAATATAGGGTTTTTTATGTATTTAATTTGCATCAAATTCGCAATGCTGCGTTAATTAGTGTATAAAGCAGGTTACTAATTAATTTTATCTAATTCTTAGGGAGATAATAATGTTAAATAAAGCTATCTGGACAGCATCAAAGCTATCCTTAACTACAATAATCGCTTTGAGCTCAATGCTTTCAGTCGATTCTTTTGCACAAGACAATGAATACGTTGAAGAAGTTGTCAGTATCGGTACTCGCGGAAAGCCTAGATCTGTTTCTAGTTCCCCGGTTCCAGTAGATGTGCTTAGCGCTGAAGATATCAGCAAAACTGGTACAGACGACTTATTAATGCAGCTTCAAGGAAGTGTTCCTTCATTGAATGTTCATTTACAACCTATTAGTGATGCAGCGAGTATGATTCGTCCTGCTAACTTAAGAGGTCTTTCAGCTGACAGTACTTTAATCTTCACCAATGGCAAAAGACGTCATCATGCTTCAGTTATTGCCTTCCAAGGCGGTGGTGTAAACGATGGTTCTCAGGGAGCAGATATTTCTGTAATCCCAGCTATCGCTCTTAAAAGAGTCGAGGTCCTAAGAGATGGTGCTTCAGCCCAATATGGTTCAGATGCGATTGCAGGTGTTATCAACTTTGTATTAGATGATATTTCAGAAGGCGGAAGTCTTTCATACAAAATGGGTGAATACACTGAAGGTGATGGTGCTACAACTACTATAGCTGGTAAGTACGGCATGCCTCTAGGTCAAGATGGTTTTGTAACAACAAGTTTTCAAATTAGACAGGCTGATGACACTTCAAGAAGTGTACAAAGACCTGATGCTGCAGCTCTTATAGCTGGCGGCAATACTTCAGTTGCTACTCCAGCACAAATCTGGGGTGCTCCAAAAATTGATGATGATGTAACATTCTTCTTGAATTCTGGCGTAACAAACAGCGACGGCTCAGAGTCATATGCTTTTGGTAACTACTCTGAAAGAGATGTAGATGGCGGCTTCTATTACAGAAATCCAGATGGCAGAAGTGGTGTATTTACAATTGGTGACTATAGAGCTGTAGGTAATGTTGATGGAACTTGTGCATATGGTACAGGTGCATCAGGACAGGTTGATCCTTCAAACTATGCTACTAGAGATGCAATCATGGCTGACCCAAGTTGTTTCTTGATGAATGAAATTGCTCCTGGTGGTTACACACCAAGATTCGTAGGCACCATTACTGATACTTCTCTAACCATGGGAAGAAGAGGTGATATTACAGATGGCTTCCTAAGTGGCCATACATATGATGTAAGTGGTTCAGTAGGCAGAAACGAAGCTGATTTTGGATTAAACAACACAGTTAACCCATCAATGGGTCCAGATACTCCTCGTAACTTCTACACTGGCTCATACATTGAACTTGAAAAAACATTCAATTTTGATCTTACAAGACAAGTTGATTCTATGACTATTGCATACGGAGCTGAGTGGAGAGAGGAAACTTTTGAAGTGATCTCAGGTGAAGAAGCTTCATGGAAAGCAGGCAAATATGCTCTTCAAGGTTTTAATGTTGGATCGCACGGATTTGCTGGATTTTCACCAGACTCTCAAGGTGCTTTTACAAGAAGAAGTTATGGTCTTTATGTTGATCTAGAAAATCAAGTTAGTGATGAGCTATTACTTGGTGGTTCTTTTAGGTATGAAGATTACACAACATTTGGCGACACAAATGACTTTAAACTTAATGCAAGATATCAGGTTTCAGAAAACCTAGCATGGCGTGCTTCAACCAGTACTGGTTTTAGAGCTCCTACACAGGGTCAAGTTAACGTTGTAAACACTCAAACAACTTTGGTTGACGGTCAGTTAACTCAGGCTCAAACATTGCCTGGTTTCAAACTTGGCGCAGGTCAATTAAACCCAGAAGAAGCAACTAACACTTCATTTGGACTTGTTTACAATGCAGGTGACTTATCTTTCACTGCTGACTTCTTTGTCATCGAGCTTGAAGATAGGGTTGCTTTAACAAGTAATGCAGCTCCTACAGCGGCTCAAGTTGCAGCCATGGGCGCAGCTGGCATACCTAACCCAGAATTAATTGGTCAGGTGAACTACTTTACAAATGATTTTGATACCGAAACCACTGGTTATGACTTGGTGGCTGTGTACAACACTGAATTATTCGGTGCAGATGCAGACATTAGTGCAGCATGGAATCACACTGAAACAGAAGTAACAAATTCTGGAGCAGTTACAGGCGCATCAAAAATTAAACGTTTAGAAGAAGGTCTTCCTGAAGACAGAATGACTATTACTGTTGCTCAAACATGGAGCGATAAAGTAAGCTCATTTGTTCGTGCAAACATGTATGGAGAGTACTATGCAGTTCATGCAGATTGGTTCGGTACTACTTCAGATGCTGAATGGACAGTAGATGCATCAGTCAGCGTTCAGCTAACAGATAACTTTAGCTTATCAGCAGGTGTACAAAACCTATTTGACACAGAGGCATTAAAAATTGATGGCTCAGCTGGTGCAAAAGCTGAAGGCGTTCCTGGAAACGTACTTGGAGGAATCTATTATGAAACTTCTCCTTACGGTATTGAAGGCGCTTTCTGGTATGTGAAAGCTGGTTACAACTTCTAAGTTAAAGCTTAAGAATTAAAAAGGGTGCTTATAGCACCCTTTTTTTTGTTAAAAATTAATTCTTAGAGGTTGCTGAAATGCAATAGAGCCCAAAAGAAACTGCGGGACCAATACCAAATGCAAAAATAAGTGTTGCCAAACCAATCGAGCCACCAAGTGTCCAGCCAATACTAATAACTGCTATCTCTAGCATGGCTCTAACCCAAGCAATTGGGAGGCCAGTTACTCTTTGAAATCCGGTCATCAAGCCATCACGAGGACCTGGCCCTAGGTTTGCAATTAAGTAGATTCCACTAGCAATGCCTACCATCACAGTTCCTGCAACAGCCTGTAGTAATTTTAATCCCTCATGTTCTGGGCTTGGTAGAAAGGGAAGAGACCACTCTATGACGGCAGCAATAATAATTACATTGAGTATAGTGCCAACTCCTGCGGGCTGTTTTAAAGGGATCCATAAAATCAACACGGCAAGACTAATTAGAAAAGTGAGCACACCTATACTTAAGCCTGAAGTTTTAGAAAGTCCTTCAGCGAGAACAGTCCAAGGGCTCATTCCAGCACCTGCAGTAATAATTAGTGACTCGCCCAGCCCAAATAATGTCAAACCAAAACAAAGAATAAAAACGGTAAGTGGTTTGGGAGAAAAGTTTAATGGTTTTTCTGAGCTCCATTGAGCCATGGGTACAGATTTAATTGAAAAGATTTGCATGACGAGTTTGCTTAGAATTAATTTGAGATAGTGTAAGTGAACACAGATTAAATTACTGCTTTAGAAAAAAATAAAAACAACATCCAGTCATTTCAAATATAATTTGTAGGATGGATAAATCAGATATTTCTCGAATTATTGAAATGGCATGGGAGGATAGAACTCCTTTTGATGCCATTGAAGTTCAATATGGTTTAAAGGAACAAGCTGTTAAAGAACTAATGAGAGACAACTTAAAATCTTCCTCATACAAATTATGGAGAAGAAGGGTAACCGGGCGGTCAACTAAACACCTTGCAAAAAGGAGTTTCAGTGTTGGGCGACATCAATCGTACGATCAAAATAAGCATTAATTATTTTTTAGTATAAAGCTCTGCCTTAATCCCTACAGATTCAGCGAATTTCAGAATTTCCTTGATTGAGGCATCTGTATCAGGAGGGATATGACCTCTTTTTTTTAATTCATTGATTAAAGTTTGTTTTGAAGACCATTTTAGCAGTGGCATAGTATGTATTTTTTTTGTATATAAATTCTTTTAATAGTATATTTTTTATAGATCCTCATAAACTAACTATAACAAGGTGCGCATATGACTTTAATCGCTGACGGCATCATTCTTATCTGCATCATTATTTTTATAGGCTTTATGATTGATGGCTTCGTTAATTATCTTGCTAATATCCCTGAAAGTCATGGGTTCTATTGGTTCATGATTATTGCCATTGGTTTTTTTACCTTAATTGATTATGTATTTTTCTGGTTTACTGGATACGAGCTGTTCCCACCAGGTTTTAGGATGTAGCTTCTTTGATTATATAAAAATTTCCAGTTAGTATTAATTCATACAAAACATAAGGAGTTAAGAATGGATAAAATATTATTTTCTATCATTTTGATTGCATCTCTTGGAGTTCAATCAGCCCATCATGAAGAGAAGAAAGTAGCTGCACAAGGCATTATCTCTTCTGAGATTTTTGATCTAGCAGGCGAACTAGATCTACATATTGAAAAATATGAATCATGCGGGCAAGCAGATGGCGCTAAGCACTACCACCCATATGGAACTGTTGTTTATGTTTTGGAGGGTGAAACTACAACAAACTCCTCAGGCTCTTATGAGCCAGTTACAAAAGATGAATTTTGGTTTGAGAAATCAAATTGGGTGCATGGCGGAGTGGACCCAAATGCTCCAAGTGTAGATGATGATCAATGCAGCAAGATGTTAATTATTAGAGTTGCAAAAAAGGGAGAATCACCGACTGTATTTGTAGATTAGTTAGCTTAGACTTGAATTAATATTTTTAAGCTTATCAGCTCCTGGGCACAAATTTTCGTCTGAGATTTTGTTTAGAGGCGTGTCTGATATATTCAGTATTTCAGCATGATCTTTAACTTCGGGATTGATATAGAGGAGGCCGGTTAATACTGTTCCAGTTTTTTCTGCTTCATTCAGTCTTTGTATTGCCTCGCCTTTATCCAGTGGATTATATTCAGATGTAAGTTTTTCAAGGGTAATTTTTGCCCCATCATGAAGAGGAACATCCATTTTCTTTCCTTCTGCATAATCAGCTTTAATTTCTTGACCAATTGGAACAAAGTCAAGGCTGGAAACAGATTTATTGTGTTCCCTAATGTGATCATAGCTTTTAGTTGATCCAGTATGATTATTAAATGTGACACATGGGGAAATAATATCTATCAGCGCAAATCCTTTAAATTTCATAGCTGCCTTAAGAAGTGGAACTAATTGATCTTTGTCTCCTGAAAAACTTCTAGCTACAAACCCAGCACCAAGTTGGATTGCCATGGCTGGTAAATCAATCGGAGCTAAAAGGTTTTCTTCACCATATTTGCTTTTAGATCCTTGGTCATTGGTGGCTGAGAATTGTCCTTTTGTGAGGCCATAAGTTCCATTATTTTCCAATATATATGTAATGTTGAGCTGTCGTCTTGCAGCGTGCATGAATTGGCCTATGCCAATTGCAGCAGTATCTCCATCTCCGGATACACCCAGATACATTAAGTCTTGATTGCCTAAATTTGCACCCGTGGCAACAGATGGCATGCGCCCATGAACAGAATTAAATCCGTGCGCCTGATTAAGGAAATATGATGGTGATTTGGACGAGCAACCAATACCTGATAGCTTTGCAATTTGGTCAGAAGAAAGGCTTAGATCATAGCAGGCTTCAATAATTGCGGCGCTAACAGAGTCATGACCACACCCAGCGCATAGGGTGGAGATCGTTCCCTCATAATCTCTTCTTGTCAGGCCTAGATGATTTCGTTCTAAATTAGGATGACTGTTAATAGGTTTAACAATATAGGTCATTTGAGATCCTCTGCAGTTAAGAGTAATTGATCTGATGCCAGCGTATCAATAATTGAATCGGTTATAAATTTAGCTGTGATTGGAGCTCCATCAAAGCACAGCACTGACAGAATTTTTCGAGGATTAATTTTCCCTTCTGCTATTAACAGTGTCTTCATTTGAGCATCTCTATTTTGCTCAACAAGAAAGATTGATTCATGCTCATTAATAAAGTTCCATATCTCTAGATCAAATGGAAATGCTCTTATACGCATTGCATCAATTGGGTGACCCGATGCTGATAATTGATCTAAGGATTCTTGCATTGCAGCCTCTGTACTGCCAAAGTAAATTAATCCAATTGAACTAGCATTTGTCTCTTGCTTTAAGACTGGTTTTGGTAGAAATTTGGTTGCTCCATTAAACTTTTTTTGAATCCTGGTAAGGTTTCTAGCATTTGCTTCACCATCTTCGATGTATTTAGCATATTCATCATGAGAGCTTCCACGAGTAAAATAAGCTCCTTTCTCAGGATGGGTTCCAGGAAGCGTTCTATAAGGAATTCCATCACCATCTACATCAAGGTATCTTCCCCAAGAATCCATGCTATCCAACTCATCTTTTGACAGCACCTTGCCTCGATCAAACTCTCTTTTATCATCCCACTCAAATTCTGGACATGTCCAATCATTCATTCCAATATCAAGATCCGATAAAACAAAAACAGGGGTTTGCAGTCTGTCTGATACATCAAAAGCGTCCGCTGCAAACTCAAAGCATTCTTTCGGATCAGAGGGAATTAACATAACGTGCTTGGTATCTCCATGCGAAGCATAAGCGCAAGATAAGATGTCAGACTGCTGAGTTCTTGTTGGCATGCCAGTTGATGGCCCCCCTCGTTGAATATTAAAGATAACAACTGGGATTTCTGCAAAATAAGCCAAGCCTATAAATTCAGTCATTAGAGATATTCCAGGACCACTGGTTGCTGTAAATGCTCGAGCACCATTCCAATTAGCTCCAATTGCCATCCCAATTGAGGCAAGCTCATCTTCAGCCTGAACAAAAGCAAAGTTATTTTTGCCAGTTACTTCATCAATTCTGAATTGATCGCAATATTTTTTATAAGACTCAGCCAGAGATGTTGACGGAGTAATAGGGTACCAAGCGCAGACCGTTGCTCCTCCATATACACAACCCAATCCACCTGCATTATTTCCATTCGTCAAGATCATTCCATCTGTTAGATTTGATACTTTTACTTTTATGTCACAAACATCGGAGAGATTTGATTCTGCATAATTAAAACCCATCTCTAGCGCTTTTACATTTGGAGCAATAAGCTTTTCTTTTCCAGTGAACTGCTCATTAATTAAGTTAACAAAGACTTCTTTATCAATGTTCATTAAATATGCCAATGCACCAACATATACTAAATTTTTAAATAAGAGTCTCGTTTTGGGATTAGAAAACTCATCTACACACAATGATGTTAGAGGCACCTCTACAATGTTAATATCATCTCTATGAAATTCTCTTTTCCATGAGGAGTCATATAAAAGGTATCCCCCGGGGTTAATTTCCGCAACATCTTGGGCATATGATTGAGGGTTCATTGCGACCATAAAATCAATCCCAGCTTTTCGGCCCAAGTAGCCTTTTTCACTGGCTCGGATCTCAAACCAAGTAGGAAGACCTTGAATATTGGATGGAAAAATATTCTTTGGGCTAACTGGAATCCCTGATCGAAAAATGCCCTTTGCAAACATCTGATTTGCGCTTGCTGAGCCAGACCCATTTACATTTGCAAACTTAATTACGAACTCATTTACAGAAGAAATTTTGCTCATGAATACACCTTGGCTTCTTCGTACAAGAACGTTTGCATGTCCCATGCACCCGTAGGGCACCTCTCAGCGCAAAGGCCGCAATGCAGGCATACATCCTCATCTTTAATCATTGTTCGATTGGTTGGTAGAATTTTAGAAATAAGCAAATCTTGCTCAATATTCAAAGCAGGTATTCTTGTATTTTGTCTTACCTCATCTTCACTGCCATTAAGCATAAAATTAATGCAATCAGTTGGGCAAATATCCACGCATGCGTCACACTCAATACAAAGACTCTCTGAAAAAATAGTTTGAACATCGCAGTTCAGGCACCTTTGAGCTTCTTCCATTGCAAGGTCTTCGTCAAAGCCTTTTTCTACTTCAACCTTTAAGCTCTTTAAAGCAATATCTTGATCTGTTTTTGGAACAAGAAATCTTTTAGCTTGGGAAATATCATTATCGTAAGACCATTCATGCAAACCCATTTTCTGACTAATTAAATTAGTGCCCGGCTCAGGGCGCTCGTTAACATCTTTATTTTGACAGAATTGGTGAATAGAAATAGCTGCTTGATGACCATGAGCTGCTGCCCAAATAATATTTTCAGGCCCCCAAGCGGCATCACCCCCAAAAAAAACTTTAGGGTTGGTAGATTGAAAAGTTGTTGCATTTACAACAGGCATGTCCCATTCACCAAACTCTAAGCCAATATCTCTTTCTATCCATTCAAATGAATTATCTTGACCAATTGCTACTAAAACATCATCGCATTCAATTACAACAGGCCTATTATCGATAGGTACCAAAGAGCGTTTTCCAGAATCATCGAAGACAGCCTCAACTCTTTGAAACTCCATCCCAAACAATTTCCCATTTTTGTGAAGAAATTTCATTGGTACGTGGTTTTCTAAAATGGGAATATTTTCTTCCATTGCATCTTCAATTTCCCATTCCGATGCTTTCATTTGAGAGAAGGGACTTCGCACTACAACCTTTACATCTTCAGCTCCTAATCTTAATGAAGATCTACAACAGTCCATTGCAGTATTGCCGCCACCTAAAACAATTACTTTTTTTCCAATAGAATCAATATGCTCAAAAGCTATGCTTGTTAAAAAATCAATTCCAATGTGAATATTTTCAGCAGCTTCATCACGACCTTCTATATTTAAGTCTTTACCTTTAGGCGCTCCTGTGCCAACGAAAACAGCATCAAAATCTTCTTTTAAAAATTCTTTTAAGCTTTTAATTTCAGAGTTAAATTTAGTGGTTAAGCCCATGTTGAGTATTTGATCAACCTCAGCATCCAGAACTTCTTCAGGCAACCTAAAGGAAGGAATATTAGTTCTCATTAGTCCACCAGCTTGGGGATCTTTTTCAAAAAGAGTGCATTCATAGCCCATGACTATAAGGTCTCTTGCTACAGTTAATGAGGCTGGCCCTCCGCCAATTAATGCAACCTTCTTCCCGTTGGTTTGTTTGGGGGCTTTGGGCAGCAACTCTGAGACATCATCCTTGTAATCTGCAGCGACACGTTTTAATCGGCAAATAGCAACGGGTTTTTCATGTGTTCTAGTTCTTCTGCATGCAGGTTCGCAAGGTCGGTCACATGTTCTTCCAAGGATTCCAGGAAAAACGTTAGATTCCCAATTAATCATGTAGGCTGCTGTAAATTCATGTTGTGAGATTTTGCGAATGTATTCTGGCACTGGTGTGTGAGCAGGGCAGGCATACTGACAATCTACTACTTTATGATAGTACTGAGGATCTGAAGTGTCTGTTACAGGCATAAAGGTTTTGACCACAGAGCCCTTGCCATTGCTTTGGCTTGCTTGATCCTTAGCTGCAAATATCTTGGATTTAAATTCTTCGACCAGCGGTCCTCTTAGTTTTTGCGCTTCAGAGAGATCATGGGTGTGAAGTGAGGCCCTTAAGTCGAAACCTAAATCTTTTCTCAGATCTTTAGGCACCGCAACTTTAACCCAAAAGGTGTTATGTCTTTTAAATAAATATTTAGTATCCATATAATTTGGCTCCCCTCCAAATTATCTATAAGGTACAGGATAAATCCTTATCTTATAGGAATGACATAAATCACAATAAACATATAATAAGAAACTTGCAACCCAATAACAACAATCTTTTTTTACCTTTAAGTTAAAAATTTCGTGTGTTATAAATGTAAAAAATTAGTTTTTTATTAACAATAAAAATGAAATCTTTTCTATTAACCAAAATCTCCTTTTTGTCAGTATTTATTTTGCTTGTTAGCTGCCAGACAAAGGAAGTGAATCCATTTGAGGAAGCGAGAAATCCTTATGCTCAGTTGGGTGTTGAAGGTTACATGGGAGCTGTCATGACATCATGCCTTGGAATAGCTCCATCAGGTCCACCCATTCAAAAAAAGAGCAGCAAAGGAACTATTTTTCATGAGGGCGGCCCCTCAGCCGAGCAAACCAATTATTTTGATTGCGTTGATGCTGAGATTATTAAAAAAGAAAATCAAGCAAACAAAGACTCTGATTGAATAGATGCATTATTTGTATTTCCTAAGCTGTTAAGATATTCGGCAATCTTGAGAGGCGCACTTATATCCGCTTCTCTTTCTGCTTGAGGATTGTAGTTAGTATTTGTATTTACATCATAGGTCCAAACTTTGCCTAGCTCATCGATAATAATTTCAATTCCCGCAATTCCAATATCATTATTGGAGAGAAAGTTTTCGTAAGCTGAAATATTCTTAAGATTAAAGCCTTTTAAAATTTTAAATTTGTTCATAATTCCCGTTGGGCAGTTTGATTCAACATGACATTTATCAGAAGGGCACAATTCAAACCCATCTGACGTATCAACCTCAACAGCATACAAAAACTTTGAATCAATAAATTCCAATCGAATTATTGTATTTGTTGGAGCATCTATAAATTTTTGAATGAGATTGATGCCATCTGGTGATTCCTGAAACTCATTGCCGTTAACATAATCTCTAAGAGATTTAATATTTGGAAACTTAAATACTCCAAGACCTTTTCCAGCTCTATTATGTTTAGTAATTAAAGGGTATCCAATTTCATTCGCACCTTCTAAAATTCTATTTTTTCTTATGGTTGCATATGTTGAAGGAGTGTTTATGCCATATTTTTCTAATTCTTGATATTGACGAATTTTACTTATCTCTAGGTCTAATGCTCTTGACCCATTAACAACGATTCGTTTATGTCTTTCTAGCCATTCTAAAATACCGACTGCTAGCTCAGGTTCAAATCTATGATTTCTGCTATGGGATGATGCGCTCATCCTGTTATAAAAAACCGCTTCGGGCGGAGTATTATTTAAATTAAGGTCTATTTTGGGTAAATACCAAAATTCATAATTTAGATCTAATAATTTAAAAGCCTCTTCGAACGGGGGGATCCAGTCATGATTTTCATGAATAACTATAATCATATTTTTTGTAATGCAATATTAAGATCATCAATAAGATCATCTGTATTTTCTAAGCCAGTAGAAATTCTAACCAAGCCCTCAGATATACCTGCCGCTTCCTTTTCTTCTGGTGAAAGAGGAGCGTGTGTCATCGTGTATGGATGACATATTAAGCTTTCAAACCCACCAAGGGACTCTGCTAATGCAAAATTCTTAATCTCTGCAAAGAATTTTTTAACAGCAGGCAGCCCGCCTTCAAGCTCAAAACTAAACATTCCACCAAATCCATTTTGTTGTTTCTTTGCGATGTCATGAGACTCGTGGTGAGGTAGACCCGGATAATAAACTTTAGCTACTTTTTTATTGTTTGAAAGCACTTCAACTAATGCCTTGGCGTTTTTTTCATGTTTTTCCATTCGAAGGCTTAATGTCCTTAGCCCTCGCATTGTTTGATAGCTATCAAATGGAGATCCAGTCAAACCAAGATTATTCGCCCAATATTTTAGCTTTGTTAACAATTCTTGATTGTTGGTGATAGCAGCACCACCAATAACGTCTGAGTGTCCATTAATATACTTAGTTGTTGAATGAACAACAATATCGGCTCCTAGCTTAAGTGGGTTTTGAAGGACCGGAGACAAAAAAGTATTATCCACAGCAATTAAGGCATTTGCTAGTTTGGCTGCAGCAGATATAGCCTGAATATCAACCACTTGCAGGAGAGGGTTTGAAGGTGTTTCAAGCCATATTAATGCAGGCTTTATTTCATCGATCTTTTTGATTGTTGCCTGAAGATTTCCTTGATTTATAAAATGAATATCAAGCACTCCTTTTTCTTTAAGAGATGTAAAGAGTCGATGAGTTCCGCCATAACAGTCATGAGGCAGTATGACGCTTGCGTTTAAATCTAAAATATTAGCAACCAACGAGATTGCAGCCATCCCTGAGCTAGTAATTTCAGCTCCTACACCTCCTTCAATCTCTGAAAGTGCATTTGCCAGTATGTCTCTGGTAGGATTTCCACATCTGGTGTAATCATACTCTGGCAAATGTCCAACTTCATCAAATACAAAATTTGTAGATAGGTATAGAGGTGGAATTACAGATCCATATTGTTTATCTGATTCAATTCCAGCGCGGCTAGCGATAGTGTCATTTTTAATTTTTTTCATTCGTTTCTCCTAGATCGCCACTTTTTGGGTGGGCAAAAAAAAACCCATCTGCTTTGCTAGATAGGTTTTTTAGATCCTTCTATTTAGCTGAATTTATAAAGCACCCGCAAGCTGAATTCAAATCGGTGCTTTGATAATTCTATGACAAATACTTAAATTTGCAAGCTGCTTATACAAATGAAATACATGAGTGGGTTGAAATCTACTTGTGCTAAAGTTTCTTTATGCCCTTAATAGAACCATTAAATGAAATCTCTGATCCTAAAGTACAGGAATTAGTAGATTTTTTTAACGAAACACTCGGCTTTTGTCCTAACTCAGTTCTGACAATGCAAATCAGACCTGAGATAGCAAAAGCTTTTGTTCAACTCAATATGGCAGTAATGGAGAATCACGGAAAATTAACACCTGAATTCAAGAGATTAATTGCTTTTGTGAGCAGCAATACAACTGGATGTCGGTATTGCCAAGCTCATACTATCAGAGCGGCTGACAGGTATGGATCTTCTCAACAGCGTCTTCAAAAAGCTTGGGACTTTGAGAACCAGGATTGTTTTACCCTAGCTGAAAAAGCTGCATTAAGATTTACTCAAGAGGCCAGTGCTGTTCCAGTGAATATTAAAGCCGCAACAGAAGCCGAGTTAAAACTTTATTGGTCTGAAGGTGATGTTGTAGAGATCATGGGGGTGATTGCTTTATTTGGCTACCTCAATCGTTGGAACGATGTTATGGCAACTAGCATTGAGGAAGGAGCAAAGGTATCAGCAGAAGATTTATTGAATGATATTTCCTGGAGTCCTGGAAAACACAGATGATTTTTTACTGAGGTTTTTTAGCTTTTTTCCAACGAGTTTTTGCTTTAGAACCTTTCTTTTTATTCTTAGCTCTCTCAGGTTTTCCGCCACCGCCACCACTAGCAGATTTTTTAAATCTACTCTTAGTTTTATTGCCCGGTTTACCTTTATTAAAACTAGGTTTTTTTCCTCTAAAATTTCTTGATCTAGATTCTTTGGAGGGCTTATCGGTTGGTTTGAAACCTTCTTCAGTTTTTTGATCAATCTTGCTCTTGAGCAACCCTTCAATTCCCCTCAGAAATTTATGCTCATCAACGCTCATAAAAGAAATTGCGGTTCCTTCTTTTCCCGCGCGTCCTGTGCGACCAATTCGATGAATGTAGTCATTAGGATAGGTGGGCATATCGTAATTCACAACATAAGGAAGATTGCTGATATCAATTCCTCTAGCCGCCACGTCAGTTGCAACTAGCACTCTTACATCTTTTTCTTTAAATTCTCTTAGAGCACGCATTCGCGCGCCTTGTGTTTTATCGCCGTGAATTGTTGCAGTTTGAATATCAGCTGCATTGAGTTTTTTGGCTATTTTTTCTGAGCCATGCTTAGTTCTAGAAAAGACCAATGCTTGAGGCCATTGCTCTGAATGGATTAAATGACTTAATAAATTCGATTTTTGATTTTTATCTACATGGTAGACAACCTGTTTGATAGCATTAACGGTTGTATTAGGCGATTGAGCTGCTATTTCAACAAGATCAGTTCCGAGGGTTTGAGCCAACTTCTTTATCTCAGGCGAGAAAGTTGCTGAAAAAAGTAAGTTTTGTCTATCAGGGGGTGTCAAAGCAATAATTTTTTTAATGTCGTGGATAAAGCCCATGTCGAGCATATGATCCGCCTCATCTAAAACAAGAATTTGCACTCTATTTAGTTTTACAGCTTTTTGGTTATGAAGATCCAACAACCTGCCTGGAGTCGCAACCAAGATATCAACACCTTTTTTTAGCTTTGATTTTTGTGGAAATATTTTAGCGCCTCCAAACACAGCTGTTGAGGTTGTGGATGTAAATTTTCCATAGGTATAGACACTTTCTCTTACTTGAGCTGCAAGTTCTCGGGTAGGAGTAAGAACAAGCGCATGCACATGTTTGCTATATGGTTGAGGCTCTTCTTGAAGGAGTTCAATCATTGGCAAAACAAAACTTCCAGTTTTTCCTGTTCCAGTCTGAGCAGCCGCCATAAGATTTTTCCCTGATAAGACTATAGGGATTGCTTGTTTCTGAATTTCTGAAGGTTCTGAATGATCCAAGTCTTTGAGGGATCTTAAAATTGGTTCGGATAACCCTAGTTCTTTAAATGACATTTTTACTATATAAGTTGCACTGATACATATCAGATGACTGCAGAGTATAGACTTACTTGCCTAGGGTCAATGAAGCACTCAATATATATTTTGCATTAGTTTCTATTGAGGGTATTTCTTTTTTTATATTCCCCTATAATCCCCCTCAATTAAAAGTCATCATGAATAAAGATAAGCTAAGAAACATTGCAATTATTGCCCACGTCGACCATGGTAAAACCACTTTGGTTGATAAGTTGTTGCAACAATCTGGAACACTTGATCGCAAAAGTATGACCACAGAGCGAATCATGGATTCAAATGATCAAGAGCGTGAAAGAGGGATCACAATCCTTGCCAAGAATACCGCAATAAATTGGAAAGATCATCGAATTAACATCGTTGATACTCCTGGGCATGCTGATTTTGGTGGAGAGGTTGAAAGAGTTTTATCTATGGTTGATTCCGTTTTGCTTTTAGTGGATGCAGTAGATGGTCCAATGCCGCAAACAAGATTTGTAACTCAAAAGGCTTTTGAGAAAGGCCTCAATCCAATTCTAGTTATTAACAAGGTTGATCGACCAGAAGCAAGGCCGCATTGGGTACTTGATCAAGTTTTTGAGTTGTTTGATAACTTGGGTGCCACAGATGAGCAGCTAGACTTTACTGTTATTTATGCTTCAGCAATCAATGGTTTGGCAGGCCATGAACCAGATGAGTTAGCTAAGGATATGACGCCTTTGCTAGATATGATTACTGAAAAAGTATCTGCTCCAGATGTAGATGAAGATGCTCCGTTTAGAATGCAAATTTCGGCTCTAGATAGTAATAGCTATGTGGGTGTTATAGGTATCGGGAGAATTACTGGGGGTTCTGTCAAGCCCAATGATCGAGTAATTGTTGTTGATAAAGATGGTGGGGAGCGAAAAGCAAAAATTTTGCAAGTCCTTGGTCATCATGGTCTTGAGCGAGTAGAGATAGAGAAAGCAAAAGCAGGCGATATTGTTTGTATTACAGGCGTTGAAGCCTTAAATATTTCTGACACCTTATGTGATCCAGAGCATATCAACCCAATGCCGTTACTGTCTGTTGATGAGCCAACCGTGAGCATGGTCTTTCAAGTCAATGACTCTCCATTTTGTGGCAAGGAAGGTAAATATGTCACTTCAAGGAATATTAAAGACCGATTGGATCAAGAGCTAATTCACAATGTTGCATTAAGAGTAGAGGAAGGCGAAGGCCCAGATCAGTTTAAGGTGTCTGGACGAGGAGAGCTTCACCTCTCAGTCTTAATTGAAACAATGCGAAGAGAAAATTATGAATTAGCTGTTTCCAAACCTCAGGTTATTCAAAGAGAGGTAGGAGAAGAGATTCATGAACCATATGAAATTGTTGTTATTGATATTCAGGAAGAGCATCAAGGATCAATTATGGAAGAGATGGGAAATAGAAAAGCAGACCTTCAATCTTTAGTTATTACAGAAAATGGAAGAATGAGGCTGGAGTTTATGGCTCCTTCAAGAGGCATGATTGGTTTTCGCTCGCAATTTTTAACTTTAACAAGTGGCAGTGGAATTCTAACCAGTGTGTTTGATCATTACGGTCTTGCAAAAAAGGGTGAGATTGCTGCTAGGCAAAATGGAGTCATGGTTTCGATGATTGCAGGCAAGACCTTAGCTTACGCACTATTTAACCTTCAAAATCGAGGTAGAATGTTTGTTGGCCATGGGCTAGAAGTATACAAAGGTCAAGTTGTAGGATTGCATTCAAGAGACAATGATTTGCCAGTCAACCCAACGAAAGCCAAGCAGCTAACTAACATCAGAGCAGCAGGCACTGATGAAAATTTAATCCTCACTCCTCATATTCAACATACTCTTGAGCAAGCGCTCGAGTTTATTGAGGACGATGAGTTGGTAGAAGTGACTCCAGAAAGCATCAGGCTAAGAAAGAAAATAATTAAGTAAGTAAGTTTTTAAAACATTATTAGCTGATCAAAGGTTGTATGAATCATTCATCACCCTATAAGATTAGATTTCTATAAATTATTTAAATATTTGGTATCTAAATTGTTGTATCTAATTTTTGCTTTGGTTGTAATAATTGCTATATATGTTGGCAATGCAGCAGTATCTATATTTTTAGGTATTTTATTTACCTTGTTTTTAAAGCCTCCGGAAACGTTCTTGTCACGACGTGTTGGAACCACTCCATTGCAAATCGGGATTGTGATTTTAGGTGCAACAATTAGCTTGCCTTATGCTTGGAGTGTTAGCTCTGACTATCTGCCTTGGATTTCTTTGTTTGTTATTGCTTCTTTCTTTGCAGGTTTATTCTTAGGCAAAATACTCGGAATCCAACATCGCCTAGCGTTTCTTCTTTCTGCTGGGGCTGCGATATGTGGAGGAACTGCTATGGCTGCAGTGGCACCAATTATTAAGGCAAAGCCTCAAGAGCTTTTGGTTGCAATGACAATCATTTTCCTGCTCAATGCTTTAGCAATCATCTTGTTTCCAATTGCGGGAAATTATTTAGAGATGAGTAATTTCCAATTTGGAGCTTGGTCAGCCTTGGCGATTCATGATACTTCCTCAGTGATAGGCGCCGCATTAACATTGAGCAACGAATCTGCTCAAGTTGCCGCCACATTAAAGCTTGGAAGAACTATTTGGCTTATCCCCTTGATTCTCATTGCAAACTGGATCTTTAACAAGCAGACAGAGGCAACAAAATTTCCTCGCTTTATTATATTTTTTATTTTAGCAATTATTCTCAATACCTTTTTAAATTTTTCCAATGACGCTCTTCAGGTTCTCCAGATTTCTAGCCAAAGTTTTTTAATGCTGGGGTTATTTTGTATAGGCACGCAATTTAATTACCACGAGTTGAAATCAATCAGTGGAAAGCCATTAATTCTTGCCTTAATGCTTTGGGCTGCTGTCATCCCATCTGCTTATTGGCTGGTCAAATATTTTTAATTTAAATTAAGTTAATATAATCTTAAGTAAAGGTTACTAGAGGTGATGGATGAAAAATTTTGAAAATAAAGTTGCTGTAATTACTGGCGCTGGCAGTGGTATAGGCAGGGGCATAGCTGAGATTGCAGCAGAAAATAAAATGCGTCTTGTCTTGGCTGATGTTAATGAGGAAGGGCTCAATGAAACTCTTGAGTTAGTTAAAAGCAAGGGTGTAGAGGCAATAGCAAGGGTTACAGATGTCAGCAATTTAAATGAAGTTGAAAATCTAGCAAGCCAAACATTTGAGACTTTTCAAAACTGCCATCTATTGTTTAATAATGCAGGTGTTTTAGGTCCGGCACCGATCAGTCAAGTTAATCGCGAAATGTATGATTGGTTAATTAACATAAATCTTGGTGGTTGTTTTAATGGTGTTCATGCATTCTTGCCACAAATGCAGGCATCTGGTGAGGAATCACATATTATAGCTACATGCTCAACCTCTGGTTTCATTGCCTACCCAATGCTTGGGCTTTATTCTGCTTCTAAGTTTGGAATTCGAGGATTGATGACTTCATTGCGAGCTGAGCTTATAGGTTCGGAAGTAGACGTGAGTATTGTTTGCCCAGGAGAAGTTACGACAAACATTGTGAACAGCACTTTTGATGATTCAGCAAAGGAAGATACACAAGCAAAGCAAACCTCGGCTCTAAATTCTACTGATTTATTAGAGGTTGCAGCAGAAGACGCTCAAAACACTTATCCCATTTCTCCATTAGAGGCTGCTCAAGCGATTTTTGCAGGAATTGAGAATAAAGATTTTTATATTTTTACGCACAAAGGCTATAAGCGGCAATTGGAAGAGATTTCAAATGAGTACCTTGAAGCTTTTGATCAAGCAATGTTCCAGTAAAACAATCAGATGATCAATAAAATATTAATTGGTATTGTAATAATTATCTTATTGGGTCTTGTAATTTATGGCCCTAAAGCAATCAGAGTCTACAATGTGGTTCATTTATTTGATCAAGATAAAATTGTAAATAACTTCATCAATATGGATAAGGTATTTCCAAGTAAACCTATCAAAGCATCAAGCAATCCCCATATTTTTAATGTTAGAACGTTTGATCTACCAGAATTTTATGAGCTTGAGGGAAAGCAACACAACCTAGCAGAAGCGTTGGATTATTTTAAGTCAGATGGATTGATTGTTTTGCAAAATGGAGACTTGATATATGAAAACTACTGGCAGGGCAACTCACAAAACCAACCCCACATATCTTGGTCGGTTGCAAAATCATTTTTATCCGCTTTGATCGGTATTGCTTATCACGATGGGTTGATAGAAGACCTAAATGACCCAATTACAAAATACCTAGAAGATTTTCAAGCCACCGGTTATGCAAACATTCCTGTTAAGGATATTTTGCAAATGTCCTCTGGCATCATTTTTAATGAAGATTATGCCGACTACAACTCAGATATCAATAAATTTGCTCGAGCTCTAGCCCAGGGCACCTCAATGAGGGACTTTG
>ERZ1049444.870-NODE-870-length-25081-cov-5.826780_pt1 | contig 25081 bp, 27 predicted proteins | sample MGYA00383101_ERZ1049444 | MGnify/ENA primary metagenome ERZ1049444 (study PRJEB29581, sample SAMEA5548371) | metagenome | biome: marine; feature: coastal; material: water | depth 50 m | study: Short-term variability in the microbial, nano- and picoplankton...
AGCATATGGCGAAGTCATGGGATACCCTTGGCTGGACTGAAGATTTGGCAGCTCAAGACCCCTTTGAGGCACTTCAATGAACCCAACCCTAAGGCTGGTCATGTTCGACATGGACGGCACCCTGATCGACAGTCAGGATCTGATAAACGAGGCGATGCAGCGCGCCTTTTCTCAGATGGGATTGCCCGCTCTCTCAAAAGCCAAAGTTTTGTCAATTGTGGGCCTTTCGCTTGAAAAAGCTGTTGCGACCTTGATGCCTGAATTGACAGACAAAGAAGTTGCCGAAGGTGCGGCCCTATATAAGCAATGTTTCATTGCCATACGCGCAGAAACGGGCGGCGAGGGCGCTGCCCCGCTTTACCCTGACGTCAGAAACACCCTTGAGCGGTTGTCGCAAGACGACTTTTTGTTGATGGGCGTCGCCACTGGCAAGGCGCGCCGTGGGCTGGATCATGCGTATCTAAGCCATGGCATCGGCAAATATTTTGCGACCCATCAAACGGCCGATAACCACCCCTCAAAGCCGCACCCTTCGATGCTGAATACTGCGCTGCAGGAAACGGGTGTCGAGGCGTCACAGGCCGTCATGATCGGCGATACCAGCTTTGATATGGATATGGCCAAAGCGGCTGGCTTTCACGCAATCGGTGTGAATTGGGGCTACCATACGCCAGATAAATTGGGATCCGCGGATCACATATTGGGTAAGATGCGTGATCTACCAGACTACCTGAATTCTCATTGGGGGACGAATTGATGAGTGGCTGGACAGCAAAGAAATTCTGGAAAGAAGCCAACGCAGTAGCTGTTGACGAGGGGTTTTCGGTACTGCTCGACGGGCGGCCAGTGAAGACGCCAGCGAAAGCCGCGTTGATAGTCCCGACAATGGGCCTAGCGCTTGAGATTGCCGCCGAATGGGATGCGCAGGAAGAAACTGTGAAGCCCATCACCATGCCGTTTACGCGCTCGGCCAATGCAGCCATCGACAAGGTGACCATTCAACATCAAGAAGTCGCGGACATGATCGCTGATTATGGTGACAGTGATCTGCTGTGTTACCGCGCGGACAGCCCACGCGAATTGTGCGTTAGACAAGCCGAGGCATGGGATCCATTACTTGACTGGGCGGATCAAACGTTCAACGCAAGACTTAAGCCTCGCATAGGTGTAATCCATGCCGCCCAAGATCCCCGAGCCATCGCAAACCTTCGGCAAATCGTGCATGCGTTTGACACCTTTGAATTAACGGCGATTCACGATCTGGTCGGTATGTCAGGGTCCCTGATTATCGGCCTCGCGGCCGCTCAAAGATTCGAATCACCGGAAGCGCTTTGGGAAAAATCACGCGTTGATGAACGCTGGCAGGCCGAGCAATGGGGCGATGACGACGAAGCCTTGGAAGTTGAGCAGAAGAAAAAATCCGAATTTCTTCACGCCGTCAAATTGTTTGGGCTAACAAAATAGGGCCGAAACGGGCAATGCTTCTTATGGGAAACGAAAATTGCAGCGCAAGAATCGTTTGTTTTCCCTAGGGAAACAACAAGATACGGCCCTTGACGAAATGCAGAGATTGCGCCCATCATGGTGCACTGCTCGGGAAACTACCCAACAGTTTATTAAAGTTTGCCCCTACGGGGGACAAATTTCTGCTTGGCGGTCTTAAGCCATGCGGAACATCAGGAAGAGGTAAAAATGAAAAAATCTGTACTTTTAGGTGCACTCGCAGTTACGGGCCTTGCCGCTGGCATGGCTTCGGCTGGCACGCTTGACGATGTTAAAGCGCGCGGCTCTTTGAACTGTGGTGTGACCACCGGTCTTGTGGGCTTTGCGGCTCCAGACGCAAATGGCGAATGGCAGGGCTTTGACGTTGCGGTTTGCCGCGCGGTTGCAGCTGCTGTACTTGGCGATGCTTCGGCTGTTGAATTCGTTCCAACCACTGGTAAGACACGCTTCACAGCGCTTGCTTCTGGCGAAATCGACATGCTGGCACGTAACACCACGTGGACATTCTCACGCGATGTTGACCTGAAGTTTGAATTTGCTGGCGTTAACTACTACGACGGTCAGGGCTTTATGGTTCCTGCTGATCTTGGTGTAACATCTGCTTCTGAGCTTGATGGCGCGACAGTGTGTATCCAAACTGGTACAACAACTGAGCTTAACCTTGCTGACTACTTCTCAGCAAACGGCATCAGCTACGAGCCTGTTCCAATCGAGACTAACGCAGAAGCACAGCCTCTGTATCTCGAAGGTGCTTGCGACGTTTACACAACTGACGCTTCTGGTCTGCTTGCAACACGTGCAGCATTCGAAAACCCAGAGGACCACGTTGTTCTGCCTGAGATCATCTCAAAAGAGCCACTTGGCCCACTTGTTCGCCACGGCGACAACAACTGGGGCGACATCGTTCGCTGGACTTTGAACGCATTGATCGCAGCTGAAGAGCTAGGTGTAACATCTGCTAACCTAGACAGCATCGCTGGTGAAACTAAGAACCAAGAGATCAAGCGCCTTGTTGGTGCTGAAGGTACACTTGGTGAAATGCTCGGCCTTGACGCTGAGTGGGCTAAGCGCGCAATCGCGGTTGGCGGTAACTACGGTGAAGTCTTCGATGCGAACATCGGCCCAGACACTGCTATCGGTGTTGAGCGTGGTCTGAACGCACAGTGGACAGATGGCGGACTACTTTATACGCCTCCGTTCCGTTAAGAACGACTTTTGATAAGGGCGCGGATAAAACCGCGCCCTTATTTCTATAGCATTAGAAATTTTTCATCGCGGGTTAAGAACGGGAAAACCGTCAACCGAAAAAGCAGATGAAACCTTCAGGGGATAAAATATGGCGACGTTATCCGACGTACCTTCGGAGTCGTTCCGGTTATCCATGCTTATCAACGATAAGCGTTACCGGGCCTACACCTTTCAATTTATAGCACTGCTCTTGCTGATCGGCGCGTTTTCCTACTTGGGATACAACCTAGTCAAAAACTTGCAGTCAGCTGGTCTGAATATTTCGTATAAATTCCTAGGCGATCCCGCCGGATACGACATCAACCAGCGTCTTATCGAATATGACAACCAAAGCTCACACTGGCGTGCATCGCTGGTCGGTGTTCTGAACACGCTTTTGGTCGCTTTCCTGGGCTGTATCACAGCAACGGTTATCGGTGTTGTTGTCGGCGTCCTGCGCCTCAGCAACAACTGGATCGTATCCAAGATTATGTCGGTATACGTTGAGATCTTTCGCAACGTGCCGGTCTTGATCTGGATCCTGATCATCATGGCTGTGTTCACATCGGTCCTACCGCAGCCCCGCGATTTCCGCGGCGCTAATGCGACGGCCTCGATGGTTGCAGATAGCTTTGCCTTTACCGGACGCGGTTTTTATTCGCCTGCACCGATCTTCAACGATGGATCAGGGGTCGTTATCGCGGCCTTTATCTTGTCTATTCTCGGCATGTTCTACTATCGTAGATACGCAAAAAAGGCGTTGTTTGAACGCGGTCAAATGCTGCCAACTTTCTGGCCAAGCATTGGAATTCTATTGATCCCTTCGATCTTGGTTTTCTTCGTAATGGGGCAACCGATCTCGCTTGAGTATCCAGCGCTTAAGGGCTTCAACTTCCAAGGTGGCATCTATATGCGCGCCTCGTTGATCTCGCTTTGGTTCGCCTTGTCGATCTATACGGCGGCCTTCATCGCCGAGAACGTTCGCGCAGGTATCCTCTCAGTGTCGGCTGGTCAAACCGAGGCCGCGGCTTCGTTGGGTCTGCGTCCGAACCGGATTATGAACCTTGTCGTGCTACCCCAAGCCCTAAGGGTGATTATCCCACCGTTGATTTCACACTTCCTGAACCTGACCAAAAACTCGTCACTGGCGATTGCGGTTGGTTATATGGATTTGACCGGAACACTGGGCGGCATCACGCTGAACCAGACTGGTCGAGCAATCGAAACAGTCCTGTTGCTTATGGCGTTCTACCTGACGATTTCGCTTTCGATTTCGGCGATCATGAACGTTTACAACAACAGCATCAAACTGAAGGAGCGGTGATATGAGCAGAACTGATAACATCGCCTTCGTCCGCACTGAAATGTTGCCAGAGTCTCCGCCTCCGGCAGCGCAAACCGGTGCGATTAAATGGCTACGCGAGAACTTGTTCTCAAATGTCCTTAACTCAGTCCTTACGCTGATCTCGCTCTATTTTATCTTCCAACTGCTGCAGGTATTCCTACCTTGGTTGATGGGCGGTGTATGGTCGACCAGTTCGTTGCGTGAATGTCGCGAAGTGTTGGACGGCGCTGCAGGGGGCTGTTTCTCGGTTCTGACTGAGCGCTGGAACCAACTGCTGTTTGGCTTTAAGTACCCGCCAGATCAATACTGGCGCATCCTGCTCGCCTTCGTGCTTTTGCTTGTGGCTATCTTTCCGGTCCTGTTCAAAGATGTACCGCGCAAGATGCTCTACTTCACTGGTTTGTTCCCATTCATCGGGTTCTGGCTGATCTGGGGTGGCACCATCATGACACCAATCGTCATTTTGGTTGGTTTCGTAGCGGGTTACATGGCGTTCAAACGTCTTGAGCATAACAGCTTCGCAATGGGTGCACTTGGCGGGATCGTCACAGCCGCAGTCATAATCTGGCTGGGTGGCTTCATTTCGTCGTCTATGAGCGGTTTCATCGCACTTGAGGAAGTCCCTTCACGTGATTTGGGCGGCTTTATGCTAAACCTGATCCTGGGAGTTGTATGTGTATCGCTGTCTCTACCGATTGGTATCGCGCTGGCGCTAGGACGTCAGTCCGACATGCTAATCATCAAGTGGATTTGCGTTGTCTTCATCGAGTTTATTCGCGGCGTGCCGCTGATCACATTGCTCTTCGTGGCAAACGTGGTTCTGGCGTACTTCTTGCCGCCGGGTACAAACTTCGACCTGATCCTACGGGTGATCATCATGATCACAATGTTCTCTTCGGCCTATATTGCCGAAGTGATCAGGGGTGGCCTCGCGGCGCTTCCGAATGGTCAGTATGAAGCGGGTGACAGCCTTGGACTGGACTATGCCCAGTCGATGCAGTTGATCATCCTGCCTCAGGCACTGAAGATCTCAATCCCGGGTATCGTGAACGTGGCGGTGGGTCTGTTTAAAGACACCACTCTGGTTTCGGTCATCTCAATGTTCGACCTTGTCGGCATGATCCGTGGTCCGATCCTCGCCTCGACCGAGTGGAATGGCGTTTACTGGGAACTCTGGGGCTTTGCCGTCCTGATGTTCTTCATCGTCTGTTTCTCAATCTCGAAATACTCACAATGGTTAGAGCAACAGCTCCGTACCGATCATCGATAAGAAAGGCTTGGACCAATGACTGAACAAGCTCAAAAAATGGCTGTCTCGGATGAGGTAGCAATCCAAATCGACAATATGAACAAGTGGTACGGTTCGTTCCACGTTTTGCGTGACATCGACCTAACGGTTTATCGCGGAGAACGCATTGTTGTGGCTGGCCCATCGGGTTCGGGTAAATCTACCCTGATCCGCTGCGTCAACGCACTGGAAGAGCACCAGCAGGGCTCGATCACTGTGGATGGGACATTGCTGTCGTCGGACATCAAGAACATCGACACGATCCGTTCTGAGGTTGGCATGGTGTTCCAGCACTTCAACCTGTTCCCGCACCTGACCATTCTGGAAAATTGCACTTTGGCACCGATCTGGGTTCGCAAGACCCCTAAGAAGGAAGCTGAAGAGATTGCGATGCACTTCCTTGAGAAGGTCAAAATCCCTGAGCAGGCCAACAAGTACCCCGGTCAGCTTTCGGGCGGTCAGCAGCAGCGTGTGGCTATTGCCCGCTCGCTTTGCATGAAGCCGCGCATCATGCTGTTCGACGAACCGACGTCAGCTCTCGACCCTGAGATGATTAAAGAGGTTCTCGATACAATGGTCGAATTGGCCGAAGAAGGCATGACCATGATCTGTGTGACCCACGAGATGGGCTTTGCCCGTCAGGTGGCGAACCGCGTGATCTTTATGGATGCTGGTCAAATTGTGGAACAGAACGAACCAGAAGAGTTCTTCAACAACCCGCAGAACGAACGGACCAAGCTGTTCCTAAGCCAAATCCTCGGCCACTAAATCTGCCGAAACGAAAAGTAGGGTGTGCATTCATTGCGCACCCTTTTTCTATGCGTCTGTCAAATCACGCGGAACTACAAAATCCGAAACCGTGCCAGAGCCTAGACGAACGTCCTCCCAATCATCGACATCAAAGTCGACGATCAAGGTTGCCCCCGTCGGGTAGTCGTCAAACCGCGAGTGTTCTGGAGGGGTGGACACTGCTTGGGACGCAAACCAAGCGATACCTGGATTGTGTGCTACCATAAGAACGCAGTCGCCCGTTGCCTTTTTCAGCACGGCCAAAAGCGAGGCTGCATCAGCCAAATACAATTCACGCAGATAAGTCGTTTCAGCCTTTATGTCCAAACGAAACAACGTCTCGTGTGTGCGTTCAGCGGACGAGCACAAGACCTGATCTGGGCGGTAATCGTTTAGCCCCAGCCAATCACGCAGAGCATAGGCAGACTGTCGACCACGCTTGTTCAGTGGGCGTTCATGGTCATCAAGGTCATGAGACCAGTCGGATTTTGCATGGCGCATTAGGATCAAGCGTTTGGTCATTTTGGATGAAAGGCTTTCATATGAAATTCTGACTGTTCCTCAAGCCTGCCATAAGCTTGGCTAACAGGGCAAGCACGTCGCACTTTGCAGCCCTGATAACAAGCATTTCCCGCCGATGTGTCCATAAAGGTTTTGCAGGCCGCAACATCATACTCACCCGACGCAAGCGCCCCGGCTGGGCAGGCTGATATGCAAGGCCCCATACAGTAGCTGCAGGGGCTTTGTTGGGGTGCAGGTGGCAAATCAAGTCTCTCAGCCAGTCTCAGCGCACCTCTAAACGACAGGAACAATCCAGCCTTGTCATGAACAAGGAAGTGAACGGGAGACGGCCAACACCGGTTGCTATCAATCGCCCATTGCATGAACGCGGGGTAGGGCGGCCCATCGGATGGAAAAACGGCATGTGCCGCAAACTTCTCTGCCAACGGATCAATCATCCGTTTCGACCAACGATCCAAGGGATCGTCAATCCCATCCGCATATTCGGCTGAGCCCCTAAAAGCATCCCAAAAAGCTGGTTCGTCTGGCCCCAAAAGTAGCAATGTTCCGCCTTCCTTGGGGTGCAGGGCACCGACAATTGTCAGCCACACCGCCTTGGCAGCGATTTCAATCTCGTCGTAAGTCACTTGCGGCGAAACGGCAGAAGTAGCGACCAACCAAGCTTGCTCGGACCGTCATCTTGCCATTCAAGACCAATCGTCATGCCCTTGTGCCCCTTTTTCGGCTGTGCGATATATGTTCCGAAGATACGGTCCCAAATCGAAAGCGCAAAGCCGTAATTGCTGTCATGTTCTTGTCTCTGATCGGAATGATGCACGCGGTGCATATCTGGGGTCACCAGAACCATCCGAACAGCGCGATCCAATCCTAATGGAAGCTTCAAGTTCGAATGATTGAACATGGCGGTCCCATTCAACAGCACCTCAAAGATCAAAATGGCAACGGCGGCTGGACCGATCAGATAGATTAATCCAATTTTCAGCATCATCGAAAATGCGATCTCGGCAGGATGAAAGCGAATTGCCGTCGTCACGTCGAAGTCCCGGTCTGCATGGTGCATTCGGTGAAACCGCCAAAACAAAGGAACTTTGTGGGTGATCAAGTGCTGTGTCCAGATCGCCAAGTCGAAAAACAATACAGCCAGTACAATCTCAACCTGCAAGGGCCAATCGAGGCGATTGAGAAGACCCCAACCATTCGCCCCGGCGTCAATCGCCGCACCGACTGCAAGCAGCGGCAACGCTAGCGCGACGATCTGAAGTGTGCCTGTATTCAGAAAGCTGATGATCCAATGCGTTGACCATCGACGCAAGCGACTTTGCGTGCGGACGCGGCGCGGCAGGAGTGCCTCGGCGATGGCGAAGAGAACAAACAAACCAATAAAGACGCCAACGCGAAGAGCGGATTCATATTCCATGGGCCGAATGTAATTCGTCATCCCGTTCAGAACAAGCCTGATTTATCCGCGGATCATCGAACCCGCGCCGTGTTCAGTATAAATCTCGAGCAGGCAGGCGTTAGGCACGCGCCCGTCTAGAATTACCACCGCACGTACACCCTGTTCGAGCGCATCAAGGGCCGTTTCGGTTTTGGGGATCATGCCACCGGCGATCGTACCATCGGCGATCATGTCTTTGATCTGGCCAGAACTGAGTTCAGTCAACACCTCACCTTTGGCGTTCTTCACGCCCGTAACATCGGTCAAAAGCAACAATCGGTCGGCATTCAAAGCACCCGCGATTGCACCAGCCATCGTGTCCCCGTTGATGTTAAATGTCTCACCATCACGGCCTGCTCCCAAAGGTGCAATCACCGGTATAGTGTTGCTTTCAAATAAATTTTCAAGAACCGTTGGGTCAACATCCTTAGGCGTGCCAACAAACCCTAGGTCGGGGTTCGTCTGCTCGCAAAATACCAAATTGGCGTCTTTTCCTGAAAGCCCAACGGCCTTGCCGCCCTGTGCATTTATCGCCTGAACAATGCGTTTGTTGACACGGCCTGACAGAACCATCTCAACCACTTCTACTGTGGCCTCATCCGTAACACGCTTGCCGTTCACAAACTCACTTTGGATGTCGAGCTTCTTGAGCATGGCATTAATCATCGGCCCACCGCCGTGCACAATCACAGGATTGACGCCAACCATCTGCATCAAAACCACATCGCGGGCAAACATCTCCATGCCTTCATCGCTGCCCATAGCATGACCGCCCAACTTAATGACGACAATCGAGTTATCGTACCGCTGAAGGTAAGGAAGGGCTTCGGAAAGAGTGCGTGCGGTGGCTATCCAGTCGCGATTCATGGTCTGCTTCTTCATATTGGATCCTCGAGGGCTTACCGAGGGTTATCCTAAAAGGCGCGCTAACGCGCAAGACGATTCATGACCCCCAACCTGACCTTCCCCTTTGGGGACTGAACATGGACGTGAAAACAGCGGTTAAACCAAAGTGGCAATAATTGTGCGTAGGGTCGAAATGCCGTCACCCTTTTCGCTGGATGTCAGGATCATTTCTGGGTACGCGGCTGGATGTTTGGACAGCTTCTCGCGAACTTGCGCGAAGATTTTTTCGCGATCCTTATCCTTGACCTTGTCAGTTTTGGTCAAGACGGCTTGAAAAGTAACAGCTGAACTGTCGAGCAGGCTCATAATCTCTTCATCCACAGATTTCACACCGTGACGCGCGTCTATCAAAACAAAAACCCGACGCAAAGATTGGCGCCCTGACAGATATTGCTTAAGAAGGCGTTGCCATTTTTCAACCACTGCAAGGGGTGCGTTCGCGTAGCCGTACCCTGGCAGGTCGACCAGATAGTGACTGTCGCCAGCAGTGAAAAAGTTGATTTCTTGGGTGCGACCGGGAGTATTTGATGCGCGTGCTAGACCTTTGCGACCGGTCAAAGCGTTTATCAAAGTCGACTTTCCGACGTTGGAGCGGCCAGCAAAGCAAACTTCCATCCGGTCAGCGGGTGGCAGGCCGCTCATCGCGACGACGCCCTTTAGAAAGTCGGTCTCACCCGCAAACAAAAGCCGACCTTTTTCGGACGACGCGTGATCTGGTTCTTCTGCGATGTTGAATGTGATTTCCATGGTCAAATTACCTCAACTATGTCTGCGGTTGAAATAGTCCCACCTTTTGAGACGTATCCATAGACACCCATATCCTGATGGCCCCAAACACGCAAAACTGACAAAGTGTCTACGTCGCGCACCCCAGTATCAGGGTTCGCCATTGTCGCCTTGCAACGTTCAATGCGTTCGCGGATTGAAATCTCGGCGCTTCCGATTTTCAGAGTTTTGCCAACCAGTTCAAACTCTTCCCAAGCAGGAAGACCTTCAATCCAGAAATTGATGCGCCAACGCAAATGGGAAATCTTGTGGCCCAGCTTTTGCTCAATAGAACGGTGTGTCGCGAGATTGCCAATCGAAACAGACGAAAAATCGGTATCCGTAGAGCCACGGCCCGGAACCTTGATGATTTTTGCAGCTTTGGGGAGGTCATTCGGCGCAAGTGCATTCGACCAATCGATCAACTTTTGACCTTCGGTGTCCGGGTTTACATCGAGTTCCGACATATCTTTATGGGTCAACGTAACGCGTCCAGAAATTTCATCGACCTTGGCGTAAGCCCCCATAAGACCTGGACGTTGCGACCCGCGCGCGAAGTTTGCGCACGGTGCCCATTTGGTACCATCAGTTTTAGCATTTGTGTGAGCAACAGCCCAAACTCGGTCCCAAGGCATAGTCGCCCCAGCTTGCAAATCTACTCGGGCGATTTTTTCGCGTCCATGAGACTTGATAGGATGACGCCAAATTTCAGCGATTTCACCCATTACTTTTTGTCCGATTTAGTCTTTTTCTTGAAGCTTTTCAGGATATTGCCAAAAACGTCCGGCTTATAGCCGTGGCTGCGCATAATCAGGTATTGCTGTGTGAATGTGATCGTGTTGTTGGCAATCCAGTAAACGACAAGACCACTCGCAAAGCTGCCCAACATGAACATGAAGACCCACGGCATCCATGCAAAAATCATCTGTTGTGTTGGGTCCGTTGGTGCAGGATTTAGTTTTTGCTGAATCCACATCGATATCCCGAGCAGGATCGGAAGAACCCCAAGGCTTAGGATGAAGAAGATCGAACCTGGCTCTGGTGTCGGATTGGATAAGAGCCCGAATAGGTTCAAGATCGACGTTGGATCCGGCGCGGAAAGGTCTTTGATCCAGCCAATCCATGGGGCGTGGCGCAGTTCAAGCGTCACAAAGATCACTTTGTACAATGAGAAAAAGATCGGGATTTGCAGAAGGATCGGCAAACAACCCGAAGCCGGGTTCACCTTTTCCTTCTTGTAGAGTTCCATCGTCAATTGCTGCTGCTTTTGACGATCGTCTCCGGCTTTTTCTTTAAGCTCAGCCATTTGCGGCTGAAGTTCACGCATTTTGGCCATTGAGGCATAAGACTTATAAGCCAATGGGAACAGGATTGCCTTGATCAACAAGGTTAGCGCGATAATGGCCCAACCCATCGAGCCGGCAATACCCATGCCAATAAATGTGCCGTTCAGCCAATGCAGAACCGCAAAAATCGGTTTCGTTAGGAAGAAGAACCAACCCCAATCGATACTGTCGAGGAAGCCTTCGATGCCAGCGGTTTCATAGTTCTTGATGGCTTCCCACTCTTTCGCACCGGCGAAGAGTTGCGAATTGACCTCAGTACTCTGACCGGCCGCGATTGTAACGGGCAGGCCGACGGCCTCAGTCTGGTAGATTTCATGGCTAGTAAAATACTTGGCGACAGAGCGAAAGCCCTTGGTCTGATCGGGGACCAGGGTTGTCATCCAGAAGTGATCGGTGAAGCCGATCCAGCCTTTTTCAGTGACGTCTATGCGATCGGCAGTGGTCCCCTCACGCTCGTCGAAATCAAAGTCTTCCATCTTGCCATATTTGACTTCCTGCAACTCGCCGTCCGACATGCGAACTAGGCCTTCGTGCAGAATGAAAAAGTTTTTGAGATCAGCAGGCTCTCCGTGGCGGCGGATCAGACCGTACGGGCGCAGTGTAATGTCCGCGTCACTCTTGTTTTCAACGCTTTGGCCAATCGAAAACAAGAAATCTTCATCAACTGAGATTGTACGGCGGAATGTCTGACCATTGCCATTGTCCCAACGCAGCACAATTTCACTGTGCGCGGTCAATATGTCGCCGCTTTCAACGGACCATGGCGTGTCAGGTCCAGGAACCTGATCAGCGTTTAGACCACTTGCAGCTGCCCAACCGTAAAGGGCGTAATAGGCGTTTTCGCTGCCCATCGGAGATAGGAACGTTACGATTTCGGCGCCTTCATCCAGCGTTTCGCGATAATCTTTTAGACGTAAATCGTCGATACGACCGCCAACAAGCGAAATTGAGCCTTCGATGCGGGCTGTTTCAATTTGCACTCGAGGTGTTTCGACGACCTCAGCCGAATCTGTTGGCGCGGCAACTGCGCCGGTGTTTCCGTCTGTGCTAGGAAGGGCAGTTGCTGACGAACCTGAAGCGACTTCAGAAACGGTCGCGGGATCTGCAACCGGGGTTGTGTCTTCGGGCGGTGGAAACAGCAAAAACCATACGAGTATGACAGCAAAACTAAGAGCTGTTGCAAGAATGAGGTTCTTATTCTGATTGTCCATTGGGACCGCTACCTATCGACTGATTTCTGCGTGGTTCAACAGGTCAACTATGAAAAGGTCAAGCGGTTTTCAACTTTCTGGGCGGAATGTCCCTTGTTCAGCCAGCATTGCGGCGTATTTCGGGTGTTCTGGCCAGTCGAGAGCGATAGTGGGCGATCCAGTCCGAGGTTTTCTCTAACGGCAACGGGCGAGATATCGCGAAGCCTTGGATATGAGTGCACCCAAGTTGCGAGGCGCGTGCACGTTCGCCTACGGATTCTATACCTTCAGCCACAGTTTCAAGACCCAGACGCTCGGCCATGGTCAGGATAGCCTCGACCATTTTTTGCTGTTCCTTGTCTTCGTGCAGTCGGGTGATAAAGCTTCGGTCTATTTTGAGACGTTGGATAGACAGTCGGCGGATCGCCGTGATTGACGTTTGACCGGTGCCAAAGTCATCAACATCAATTTTGCACCCCTTGCGTGAGAGCGCAGCAAGGTTTCGAGGGACGATATCACTAACCCCCGGTGCAACGACGTTTTCAAGTATTTCGATACAGAGACGATCAGCCGGAATATCAAACCGATCCAGTGCCCATTTGGCTTAATCGGGGAATTTCGGATCACTTAAATCTGACTGAGACAGATTGATGCTAACCGTCGGGATGATTTTGCCGGTCTGATCCCAGGTCCTAAGCGCATGCAAAGCCTCATGCAGCATGACCTCGGCCAATCGTGGCATAAGACCTGCTTTTTCGACTACGGGCAGAAAATCCGAAGGGGGCATCATGCCGTTTTCTGGATGCTCCCAACGGGCAAGTGCTTCGAAACCGGTGATCTCACCTGTGTCGGAGGATACCTGTGGCTGAAACCAAGCGCGGATTTGGCCGCTTTCTAGCGCCTTCTCAACGTCTTTGGCAATTTCACCTTGGGCCATGTGGCGTGTGCGCATTGCTTCTGTGTAGGCGCGAATTGAACCGCCCCCTTGGGCGCGCGCGTGCTCAAGTGCGACCTGCGAGGCTTGCAAAAGACTTTTTCCAGTTGCTTTGGGACTTTTGGATGTCAGGCAGAACCCACAGGACGCACTGAGATAGACTGTTGCTTCATCCAAATGTATTGGCGCTTCAATCGCCTCTTGAAGGCGTCCGGACAGTTGGATCGAAGATTCCAGATCACATTGCATAGTTGGTTCAAGCATGACGGCAAAACGATTGTCAGAAATGCGAAAGACCCGATCCCCTGCACGCAGCCGAGACAGCAATCGTTGAGGTATCTGACCCATGAGACTGCCGACACCCGCCGCCCCATATCGCGTCACAAGCATTTCTTGTTCGTCTACGGCCAATACAAAACAAACAGACTTACGACCAAATGAAAGACACTCTGTCTGGATGCGGTTCAATTTTTCCGTCGCGCCCTGCAAGGGGGTCTCGGGTTCGTGGATTGGTGATTGTTGTCGCGGCGACCCGATTACAAACATCAATAAAGGCGTCCCCAGCGCAACCGTTAACAACGCAGTCTCACCGGCCAGCCAATAGGCCCCCAGTGCGAGTGCTGGAACAAAGGCCGCTATCTGGGGAAACCGGGTAAACTGATGAAACGAGGCGGGCAAAGATAAACGTGGCATGGGCGACCTTGTCTGGAAGAACAAAACAAGATCATCCTAGAGCACCAAGTGTGATCAGCCTCTTAACGCAACTTGGGAATATCGTCAGTTTCCGCGACTTTGCCCGACAATTCTAACCCAGCGAAATCAAACAGCTTTGGGTCAAGCATGTGCGACGGGCGAATATTCGTCATCGCCGTAAACATGACCTGCCGGCGCCCAGGGCTGTTTTTCTCCCAAGTATCAAGGATTTGCTTAACTTGCTGGCGTTGCAGCCCATCCTGCGAACCGCATAGATCACATGGAATAATCGGGTAATTCATAGATCGTGCAAATTTTTCACAATCTTCTTCGGCAACATGCGCCAAGGGGCGGTAAACAAACAAATCGCCCTCTTCATTCACCAGTTTCGGTGGCATCGTCGCGACGCGACCCCCGTGAAACAAGTTCATGAAAAAGGTCTCAAGGATATCATCGCGGTGGTGTCCAAGCACAACGGCGGTGCAGCCTTCTTCACGGGCAATCCGATATAGGTTGCCCCTACGTAAACGCGAACACAGCGCGCAATAAGTACGACCAGCGGGCACCTTATCTTTCACGATCGAATAGGTGTCTTGATACTCAATCCGGTTAGGAACCTTCATCTTCTCAAGAAACTCTGGCAGCACCGTAGCAGGGAAATTCGGCTGACCTTGATCAAGATTGCAGGCTAGAATATCGACCGGCAGCATTCCGCGCCATTGCAGCTCGTGTAGTACGGCAAGCAGCGTGTAGCTGTCTTTGCCACCTGACAAACACACCAACCACTTAGCACCGCGCTCAACCATGCCATATTGCTCAACCGCTTCGCGTGTTTGGCGCACAATTCTTTTGCGGAGCTTTTTAAACTCCGTAGTCGAGGGGGCGCCGTGAAACAGCGGATGAATATCATCAAGATCGTCAAGCATTGCGCGGCTATACGCCCAAGGCTTGGGTCGGGCAAGGGGGCAGGGCGGACCTGCCCCCAGCTTTGAATTACCGCATTAGGTCCGGCGGGTGCCAGCTTAAGCGGTTTGCCTCAAGGCCGACGTCTCGTCGCATATGATCAGTCAGATGGGCTACATCTGGCAATTGACGATGACTGCCGGTGACGATGGCTGTGCTTATGGCGACAAGCACCGACATGATGCCGTGGCGACGCAGGATGGTTTCTACGTCGTAGCGTGGAGTTTGGTGTTCAACGAACGGATTTGTAAGGATCATTATCTCTCCCATTCGCAAAACGAACGGGCCTCTTGTTAGGATAAGTTGGATGAAGGCAGATCGATGAGAGGACCCGTAAAAGGTCATCAAATGGAGACTGTCATTTCAAAATTGCACTAAAAGTGCGGTGAGGGGTCTGTCAGCCGGTTAGGGATTCAGACCACGCTTGCGGAGTCTTGCAAGCAAGGGCCACAAATGGGCCGATTGCCGCAAAATCACGGTGGGCGATATAGTAATAGTTCATGTAACGCCCTCCTGTTTTGTGTTGCGGCTGGGGGTCTTTTACACCCACTGCGACATTATGGTAGTCTGTATTTCCAGACCCTTTGAACCTGTGACAGAACCGACACGCTTGGCACTTGGCATCCCCTCGGGCTAAGAGGGGCGCATGTCCAATCGCCCCTCACGCATCCTTAGACCTCTGTGGTTGATCCTCGGCTTCTTATCCGTCGCGCTGGGCGTCATTGGGATTTTCCTTCCCGTGTTGCCCACGACGCCGCTAATGATCCTTGCCGCGTTTTTCTTCTCAAAAAGCTCGGCGCGATTTGAGGCGATGCTGCTGAACCACACCACCTTTGGGCCGGTTATCCTTGATTGGAGACAGAACGGTGCCATCGCCCCGAAGATCAAATTGCTGTCAGTAGGGACAATGGTCGGCGTATTTGTGATCAGCCTGATCCTTGGCCTTAAACTACTGGTGCTGGGAATTCAGTTCCTGTGTTTAGCAGGCGCGGCGCTTTTTATCCTGACGCGGCCCAGCAGTTAGCCGTCAGACTGTTGCGCCGGCATCCGTCCAGCCTTTCGGTATATTAGCGCAACGATGCCCATCAGCGCGGCCATAAACCACCAAAGCCCGTTTCCACCGAAGTATTCAAGCAAGGCACCCCCAACGATAGGTCCGACCGCGAACCCGAAACCAGCGAGGGCGGCGGCCCCAAAATAGCTGCCTTTCATATCTTCGGGCGCCATCCGGTCGATCATGATTTGCAACGTAGGGAACAGGATAACTTCACCGACGCTTAAGACAAAGATAGCGAATAGGAACAGAATTTCACTGCTGATCGGAATGACGGCCATCATAGCAAATGCCATCGACATCAACGCGACACCGATCATCGACCGCGTGGCTGGCTCAAACCTTTCTGTCAGCGCGAGAAGCGGAAACTGCAACACAAGTACCGTCACGCCATTGGTCAGGGTTACAATCGGGTAAAACGCAATAACATCTGGATGCATCGCAACCCGAAGGTATTGGACGACGCCTGCTTCAAGCTGCGAATAAGCGATCAGGCCAAAGAACATTGCCACGACAAACACCATAAACCGCCGGTCGTCGCCGAGCGTGCGTAGCACCAAACGAAACGAAAAACTGCTGCTTTTGTTGGGTGCCTTTTTGGGGGTGTGGCGAAAGAATATCAGCGTGGCCACGATCAAATAGAGACCAGTCATCACCGCGACCAGAAGAAAGGTTGTCTGCTTGCCGGTCAGCCCATAGTAGACCCCGACCAATGGCCCAAACGAAGCCCCTATGTTCAAAGCATAGTAGCGCGCGTGGAGCGCCAGATCCTTAGCCTTGCGGTCTTCAAGCTCGTCCGTCAGCAGGGCTTTTCCGGTGCCTTCAATCGCATGCCGAGCAACGCCTTGAACAATCATAGCGATCATTATCGGCAACAAACTGTCACTTAGCCCCAATGTGACTAAGGCACTTATCGAACAAACCAAGCCACCCAGAATAACTACGCGTCGCCCGAATTTGTCGGACAGATAGCCTGTGTAGAACCCGATGGAGCTTCCGATCACCCCTGAGGTCGCCAGAAAAGCCCCGACCTCAAACGCGTTCAGTCCGTGGTCCTGATGTAGAATGATCGCCAGATACGGCCACACCATAAAGAATGCGAAACGCATCGCCATCGTGGCGATAATGACAAGCCAAACAACGGCAGTGAACTGAGAGATTGACCTGAACATTAATTACCCCGAATGCGCTCAAGACATGACAGTGCGCTAGCGGCGAGGCAAGTCCGGCAACCGTTACCCGCGTTTCACACCGGGCAGGGCGCGCCTGTCAAAGCTAACCGACTTGATGAGGGCAAAAACCTCGCCACCTTCAACCAGATTCAAATCTAGAACGGCCGCTTGGGTCACCCGCGCCTGAACGCGCGTAGGGCCTAGATCAACGAGCACTTCGGTAAAGGCTGTGTTTTCTTCGGGCATCAGTCGCATCACCTTGCCAGCCAGAATGTTACGAGTGCTGATCCCCTCGGGCCGTTTGATTGCCAAGGTCACATCACGAGCACGCACTCGAATCCTCAAACGCGTCCCGATCGGTGCTTCCAGATAAGGCATCTCGAATGGTAGTCCGCCTACGTCGATTTGGGTCAGGAACAACGTATGATCATGACCGTTGATCACGCCTTCAAGGATCGAGCCCGCCTCAAACCGGCCCGATAGCCCCTGCATATCAGGCCGTTCTAACATCTCAGCCGTTGGTCCTTGCGCAATCACGCGGCCTTCCTTCATCGTAACAACTTGGTCAGCTACCTGAGCAACCTCATCCAGCGCGTGAGTGACGTAAATCACAGGCACTCCAAAGCGCTGGGGCAGTGATTGGATCAGTGGTAGTATCCCAGCCTTCGCCCGGTAATCGAGCGCCGCCAAAGGTTCGTCCATCAACATCAAACGCGGCTGGCTTAATAGGCTACGGGCTATCGACACCCTCTGGCGTTCACCCCCCGAAAGATCAGCCACAGACCGCCCCAATAGCCGCCCGACCCCAAGCCCCTCGACAACATCTTGCCGCAAGATATCCCCTGCACCCGCCCGCTTTTCAGCAAATCGAAGATTGGCTTCGACATTCAGATGCGCAAACAGGCGGGCATCCTGGAATACATAGCCCGCACGACGCAAATGGGGGGGCAGAAAGCGGTTGCCCTGCCATTGCTCGCCGTCCCGGTGAACTTGACCTGTCGCGTTAGGCTCATGCCCCGCAATCACCCGCAACAACGATGTCTTCCCGCATCCCGACGGCCCGAACAACGCCGTCACACCTTGGGCGGCGAAATCATGGGCGACCTCAAGCGTGAAACCATCGCGGGGCAGGCGGACATCAACCGAAACACTCATCTCAGATCACCTTGACCGGAAAGCGCCGGTTCACCGTGAACACCAGCAATAGAACGGCAAACGAGAACCCCATCAGGATAGCACTTAACCAATGTGCCTGCGCGTATTCCAACGTCTCAACGTTTTCGTAAATTGCGATCGAGATCACCTTGGTCCGCCCCGGGATATTGCCGCCAACCATTAAGACCACACCAAACTCGCCCAAAGTGTGCGCGAAGCTCAGAACCAAGCCCGTGATGTAACCCCTTAGCGCCAGCGGAGACGCAACCGAGAAGAACCGATCAATAGGAGATGCCCCTAAAGACGCTGCCGCCTCTAAAGGTCCACGCCCCACGCCCTCAAAGGCCGATTGCAAGGGCTGCACCATGAAAGGCAATGAATAGATCACCGAGGCAACAACCAGCCCTATGAAGCTAAACGTTAGGCTTTGCCCAGTCAGGCTAACAAAAAACCCGCCCAGCACGCTGTTTGGTGAGAACAAGATCAACAAATAGAACCCGAGTACCGTTGGCGGCAAGACCAGCGGAAGTGCCGTAACCGCCTCAATCACCGGCTTCACCCGCGACCGAGTCATCGCCAGCCACCACGCCAATGGCGTCGCCAATATCAGCAATACAAGCGTCGTGAAAAAGGCCAGCCGAAGGCTCAACCAAAGGGGGGCAAGTTCAGCGCTCATGGTCGGTCGTATCCGAACTCCTCAATCACCGCCAATGCGGCATCCGAGGTAAGATAAGCCAGAAACTCTTCCGCCGCCAGATTGCCCTTTGCGCGGGTCAAAAGCACCGCGCCCTGCCGGATCGGGGCGTGGAGTTCAGACGGAACCAACGACGCCTCTCGCCCCTGCACCTGAGAGGCCGCAACCAAGCCACCTTCAACATTGCCCGAAGCGATCAATGCAAAAGCCTGCCCCACATTTTGCCCCTGAACCGTGCGGGTTTCATCCCAAGTTCCAAGGCCCTCCAAAACGTCACGCGCTGCCCGCCCATACGGGGCCAAATCTGGGTTCGCAATCGCAATCCTATCAGCGGACTCTAGTGCCTCAATCCAGTCAAGGTTTGGATCGGGCTGAGAGCTGTAAAAAACCAGCCGACCCATTGCGTACGAAACGGATGTCTCTGCCAACCCCGCCGCAACCAACAACGCTGGCCGCTCCGTATCCGCCGCAAGAAACACGTCATACGGCGCCCCGTGAATGATCTGCGCATAATGCTGCCCCGTCGATCCACTTGCGAGGGTGATCTCGTGACCGCTCTTGTCCTCAAAAGCCTTGGCCAAGACCTTTGCAGGCTTCTGGAAATTTGTGGAAACCGCCACCAAGGCCTCATCCGCCCGAAGGGGCAGGGCGCAAAGCATGAGTATAATGATAGCCAATCGAAGCATGAAAGAACCGATACCCCACCGTAGGGTGGGTTTCCAACCCACCTTTGGTCACAGGGATGTGGGGTCATGTCCGCGAACAGTGCAAGCACGCCCATTGGAGTGATCCGTAGGGCGGGCTTCAGCCCGCCGCTTTGGTGAGCCAGCGCAGGTTGGAAAGCTTGGGGAGAGCACGGAAAGATAAAGCGGCATCCAACAGGACATCAGCGCCACCCGTCGGGTAGTCGCTCACGCTCTGCCTCAAACGCCTGCCAGATCTACAACCCCGCTTGACCAATCCGCATTTCCCGCGCATACGCGCACGCATGACCGATCTATCCAAAATCCGCAATTTCTCCATCGTCGCTCACATTGACCACGGCAAGTCGACGCTTGCTGACCGGCTCATTCAATTGACCGGAACAGTGGCAGAGCGGGACATGAAAGCTCAGATGCTCGACAGCATGGATATCGAGCGCGAGCGCGGCATCACCATCAAGGCAAACTCGGTTCGGATCGAGTACCCTGCTAAGGACGGCGAGACCTATATCCTCAACTTGATCGACACCCCCGGTCACGTCGATTTCGCCTATGAAGTCTCTCGCTCAATGCAAGCGGTCGAAGGCTCTCTCTTGGTCGTCGACGCGACCCAAGGTGTTGAGGCGCAAACTTTGGCCAACGTGTATCAAGCCATAGACGCCGACCACGATATCGTTCCAGTCCTGAACAAAATCGACCTGCCCGCATCGGAACCCGAGCGTGTTGCCGAACAGATTGAAGACGTCATCGGTATTGACGCTTCAGATGCTGTGGAAATCTCAGCCAAAACCGGCGTCGGCATCCCCGATGTTTTGGAAGCGATCGTTGAGCGGTTGCCTGCGCCTAAGGGTGAACGTGACGCGCCGCTAAAAGCGATGCTGGTCGATAGTTGGTATGACCCTTATCTTGGCGTGGTTGTCATGATCCGTGTAATCGACGGCGTCATCAAAAAGGGCGACCGCATCAAAATGATGCAGACCAACGCCGTTTACCCCGTCGACCGCCTCGCTGTTCTAAAGCCAGAAATGCAGAACATCGCAGAGCTTGGCCCAGGTGAAATCGGTGTCCTAACCGCGTCCATCAAGCAGGTCCGCGACACCCGCGTTGGCGACACAATCACCCACGACAAAAAAGGCTGCACCGAGGCGCTTCCTGGCTTCAAGCCCGCCCAGCCTGTGGTCTTCTGTGGCCTCTTCCCCGTCGATTCAGCCGAATTCGAAGACTTGCGCGATGCCATCGAAAAGCTCGCCCTCAACGACGCCTCATTCAGCTCCGAAATGGAAACCTCGGCCGCGCTTGGTTTTGGTTTCCGCTGCGGCTTTCTCGGCCTCTTGCACCTCGAAGTGATCCGCGACCGGCTTGAGCGTGAATATGGTATCGAATTGATCACAACAGCCCCGTCGGTGATCTACCATATCTACATGCGCGACGGTGAGATGTTTGAGCTGCACAACCCAGCCGATATGCCCGACCTATCCAAGGTTGATCACCTCGAAGAGCCGCGTATCAAGGCCACCATCATGGTGCCTGACGAATACCTAGGCGACGTGCTGAAACTCTGCCAAGATCGCCGCGGCATCCAGCTAGATCTGACCTACGCTGGCACCCGTGCGATGGTTGTCTATGACCTCCCCCTCAATGAAGTTGTGTTCGATTTCTACGATAGGCTGAAAAGCGTTACCAAAGGGTATGCGTCGTTCGATTATCAAATGATCGGCTATTCCGAGGACCAACTGGTTAAAATGTCGATCCTTGTGAACGACGAACCTGTCGACGCGCTTTCTACCATGGTTCACCGTGCCCGCGCCGAAATGCGGGGCCGTGCGATGGTTGAGAAACTGAAAGAGTTGATCCCGCGCCACATGTTCAAAATCCCGATCCAAGCGGCCATCGGCGGCAAAGTCATCGCACGCGAGACCCTATCGGCCATGCGCAAAGACGTGACGGCGAAATGCTACGGCGGCGACGCGACGCGGAAACGCAAACTGCTGGACAAGCAGAAGGCGGGTAAGAAGAAGATGCGCCAGTTCGGCAAAGTGGACATCCCGCAAGAGGCGTTTATCTCTGCGTTGAAGATGGATGATTGATTGACTAAGGTGACACCTCAACGAATTTTGGGTGCTGCCCACAGCCAAACGCAACTTTTCCGTTCCGCTCCGCTTCCCAGTGCCTGCCCACTAAAAACCTCAGCTAAGCGGTGTTGATCCATTGGCACGATAGCCCAGGCCGCAGTCGTGAGAATGAATTGCGCCAAGCTACAGTCAATATGAGAATTTATGCATCAAAAATGCGCGGATCGACGCTTCGAACTCGCGTGGTTTTTCCGCGTGCAACCAATGCCCCACATTGGGGACTTTGGCAAAATACGGCTTGGCGAATAGCCGTCTAATCTCAGGCCGATGTTCGGCTAGAACATAATCGGACGCGCCCCCAGACAGGAACAGGGCAGGGCCTTGGTAGAGGCCGGTCATGTCATTCGGGAAGCCGATAATGTGTTCCATATTCGCGATCAGCGCATCGTGGTTTAGCCGCCAGCGCTTCGCTTTTACGTCCAAAGACTGAAACAAAAACGCACGAACCGAGTCTTCTGGAATTTCTTCGGCCAGTAATCTATCAGCGTCTGACCGTCGCTCGACCTGTGATAAGTCAAGTGATTTCATTGCGTTAATAAGGGGCGTCTGGGTATGCCCGTAGGTCACTGGCGCGATATCCGCCACCAAAAGCCGGTTCACAAGGTCGGGCTGCGTGAGGGCAAGAACCATCCCCGCCTTGCCACCCATCGAATGGCCGAGCACGTCCATATTGCCGTCAAAATTGCCTATAACCTCTGCGAGATCACCTGCAAGGTCGGCATAGGTATGGCTGTCATGCCAGCCGCTTTCGCCGTGGTTGCGCATGTCTACCGTGACGACGTGCCGATCATCTGAAAGCCTTTTTGAGATCACACCCCAGTTGCGCGCAGACCCGAAAAGCCCGTGCACGATCAGCAGAGATTTTTTATCGTTTTGAGTTCCGTATTCGGTGAAATTCAGCATACGCGGCCTCATTGGTTTACCCAAGCCCTATGCCAAAAAGAAAGCCCCGGCAAGAACCGGGGCTTTCCTATCAATTGTAATTAGAAATCAGAGGTTTGGGTACATGGGGAAGCGCGCGCAAAGCTCTGCTACCTCGGACTTAACCTTGTTCTCAACGTCTGCGTTGCCATCTTCACCATTTGCGGCAAGACCTTCTACAACTTCAACGATCCAATCTGCGATCTGACGGAACTCGGCCTCGCCAAATCCACGGGTTGTTCCAGCTGGTGTTCCAAGTCGAATACCCGAAGTCACCATCGGCTTTTCAGGGTCAAAAGGAATGCCGTTTTTGTTGGTTGTGATGTGGGCACGGCCAAGCGCTTTTTCAGTTGCGTTGCCTTTTACACCCTTAGGGCGCAGATCAACCAGCATCACGTGCGTGTCGGTGCCGCCAGTGACGATGTCGAGGCCACCCTTCATCAACTGATCCGCAAGGGCGACAGCGTTTGTGCGAACGTTCTTGATGTAATCCTTGAATTCAGGACGCAGCGCTTCACCAAACGCTACCGCTTTACCAGCGATGACGTGCATCAAAGGACCACCCTGAATACCGGGGAAGATTGCGGAATTGACTTTCTTCGCGATGGCTTCGTCGTTGGTGACGATCATGCCACCACGAGGGCCGCGAAGGGTTTTGTGTGTGGTTGTGGTGGCAACGTCCGCATATGGGAACGGCGAAGGATGCTCGCCCGCTGCAACAAGACCAGCAAAGTGCGCCATGTCGACCATTAGATAAGCGCCAACACTGTCGGCAATCTCGCGCATTTTGGCAAAGTCGATCTGACGTGGGATCGCAGAGCCACCAGCGATCAACATTTTTGGCTTATGCTCGGTCGCAAGCGCCTGAACCTGATCATAGTCGATCCGGCTGTCCTGCTGGCGAACTCCGTATTGAATGGCGTTGAACCATTTTCCCGATTGGTTAGGCTTGGCGCCATGGGTCAAGTGACCGCCTGCGTCCAAAGACATGCCGAGGATCGTATCGCCTGGCTGAAGAAGCGCCTGAAACACACCTTGGTTCGCCTGCGATCCCGAGTTCGGTTGTACGTTTGCGAAGTCACAGCCAAAAAGCTGTTTTGCGCGGTCAATAGCCAGGTTCTCTGCGACGTCAACAAACTGGCAACCGCCGTAGTAGCGACGACCTGCGTAGCCCTCGGCGTATTTGTTTGTCATGACCGAGCCTTGGGCCTCCATTACGGCGGCAGACACGATGTTTTCAGAAGCGATAAGTTCGATTTCGTCTCGCTGGCGACCAAGTTCGCCTGTGATCGAGCCAAAGAGTTCAGGGTCGCGGGTTGCGAGGGATTCAGTGAAAAAACCGTTATCGGACATGAGAGACTCCGGGTAATAAAGTTGCGTTCGCGAATTTCCTATAGGAAACTTTACAGCGCGCAAGCGTGAAAAGCGGCATTTAGACCTTGTGTCGCGGCAATGCTGGTCATTGAAGGAACTTTATGTTTCTTTCGGAAATAAGCGGTAGCAACGGGAAACAGGCATGAGCCAGAAGATCGCATTCCTCGCAAGTGACGCCCCGATAGCCCAACAAGGCTTGCGGGCGCTTGAGGGTGCACACGGTAATGTTGAGATGCAAGATGCTGATGTAATCGTAGCATTGGGGGGCGACGGTTTCATGCTCACGACACTGCATGCGACACAGGCTCTGGCTGCGCCTGTCTACGGTATGAATCGCGGGACAGTCGGCTTTCTGATGAACGAGTTCTCGATTGTGGATTTGGCAGAACGCCTGAGTGAGGCGGAAGAGGCCGTTATCCACCCACTTTCAATGATCGCCACATGTGTCGATGGGTCTATTCATAAGGCATTGGCAATAAACGAGGTTTCGCTTCTTCGTGCTGGCCCACAAGCAGCCAAACTAGAAATAGTCGTGGATGGAAAACGCCGCATGGATGAACTTGTTTGCGACGGTGCTTTGTTGGCCACGCCCGCTGGATCGACGGCTTATAACTATTCAGCGCACGGACCGATCCTGCCCATCGGCTCAGACGTGTTGGCATTGACAGCTATGTCGGCTTTCAGACCCCGCCGTTGGCGTGGAGCATTGTTACCTAGTTCTGCAAAGGTGCGATTTAACGTTTTAGATGCCAAAAAGCGACCCGTAATGGCCGACGCGGACTCTCGCTCAGTTTTGAATGTCAAGTCGGTCGAGATCTATTCGGATCCGTCCGTCAGCCACAGAATCTTGTTCGACCCTGGTCACGGGCTAGAAGAGCGTCTGATCCGAGAACAATTCGTTTAACGAAACAGAACCACCGCCAGCGCGACGACGATCAATGCCAACCCGTTGAGCAGATATGCATGCTT
>ERZ1049444.872-NODE-872-length-24986-cov-5.969556_pt1 | contig 24986 bp, 17 predicted proteins | sample MGYA00383101_ERZ1049444 | MGnify/ENA primary metagenome ERZ1049444 (study PRJEB29581, sample SAMEA5548371) | metagenome | biome: marine; feature: coastal; material: water | depth 50 m | study: Short-term variability in the microbial, nano- and picoplankton...
ACATGAACATTGACGCAGGCAGCCGCATCCGCCTCATGCCCGGTTTGGTTGGTGGCAACCACTGCTGAGGAACACATGTCATCTCGAAGCGGTTTACCTTGGTCTGGTTCAGAAGACGATCATCTCATTGAGAATCTTGAGAGCCAATGCTGCTTGGTTGAAATAGCCCATTTGCACCAACGTACGGCCTCAGCCGTCCGTTCTCGAATAACCGTTCTTTACGAAACTGGCAGGCTTTTTGTGATGGCTCCAGCGACTCTGGATGAACTTATTCGTAGCCGTTCGCAACAAACAGGTTCAAAACGGGATGCACGGTCGCGGTGAATGGAGAGAGACATTATGGTTGAACTCGTAGATTACAAATGCGCTGACTGTGGAAGCCTGGAATCGTTCCATCGAGAGCGAAACGGAATCAGCTGCAAGGCCTGCGGTTCCCGTATTTTCATGAAACTTCGCCGTCACGGCACCAAGCGCATCAACGCTGAGTGAGAATAACCCTCCTCGCAGAGTTGAAAGACCTTGGTCAATTTGCTGTTATTATGACGATGTGGCTTGAGCAATACCAGCCACGCTTTTTTTCGGAACTCGTCGCTCCAGAAAGTTTGATTCAAACGCTTGAGCGCGCTGCAGTCGGCTCCAACCCCCCTCATCTTTTGCTTTCAGGGCCAGCAGGTTGCGGGAAAACCGCTGCCTACCGGCTTGTGTGCCGTCAAGTTCTTGGCCCCGCCTGGTCGTCAACAACACACGTCCTTCAAGCCCGCGATTTGGCTAAAACTGCGGGAGCAATGGCCAAGTTTGAGGCGTTCTTACGTCCAGCAGGGTCGGGTTCTGAAGACACACTTGCCGGCCGAACCAGCCTTGACGCCTTTGACCATTCCATGAGCGTTGTAGGGGACGGAACTCCACCTCCATCAGGCCAAGAATCACAACGAGACCCTTCATCCGGACGAGCCCCAGTATCTCGGATCATTGTGATTGAGGATGCTGATTACCTCGGCCATGCGCGACAATCGTATTTGCGAAGAATGATGGAAGAGAGCAGCCGGAGTGCGCGTTTTATTTTCACCACTCACACGCCTTCAAGGATGATTGAAGCACTGCGAAGCAGAGTCCAACATGTTCGTATTCCTACACTTTCGAGGGTGATGATCGAACAACGTCTGAATGCAATTCTTGGGAAGGAAGGCCATGATGCAGCGCTGGGATTGGTAGGCGATGTGGCTCACGTGGCCAATGGAAACCTCAGAAAAGCCATCTTCATGACCCAACTTCTCGCTCAACGGGATTTGTTGAATGACCGCAAAAACGTTCAGACCCTCATGGCCAATACTTCACTTCGTGAAGTTCAACTCATTCTTGAAGAAGCGCTTCGGGGGAGAGTCCATGATTGGCGATGGGAAAAGAAAGGCGAGAAAAACAGCCGGGTGTTGAAAGGAGCCATGGGGGCGCTGGATCAAATGATGAACATTCACGACATGGACTCCCGAGAAGTTGTGGACCGCTTTCATCGCTTTTTGACGGTAGGCCGCTCTCACTTTGATGCGGATTTGTTAACAGCGCTCTTGAACGCATTATCGCTGTGCGACATGTCACTTCAACGCTCCGCACAGGGTCGAATTCAGCTCGAAGCATTTTTGCATCGAGTTGCCGAGATCGGCGTAGAACATGCAGAGCCATAACCATCGGAAGCATCTTGAAACATTGTCAATCACGTGAGAATGGGCGTGTAGCACAGCTGGATAATGCACCGGCCTCCTAAGCCGGAGATCGCGGGTTCGAATCCTGCCACGCCCGCCTTTTTATTTGGACAAGAGCCATATTGAACGGTGCGTACGCAGGTACGGTGGCGAAGTGAAGGCGGGAGAAGAGGTTGAACTCGCCGCGGCTTTACCAGACCCCTACGGCCACGGGTTCGTTCGGAGTGAAAACCCACTGCAGCGAACGGTTGAGAAGTGGCAACGACAAGAAGAACTCCGAATGAAAGTCGGTACTTTTGCACGCAGACGGGTCCTTCTCCTGCTTCGTTTGCTGTTGGGACTGAGCGTGGCCATCGTCGCTCTTGTTTCCGTGCTCTTCCCAGAGACAGCCCCTCCCAACCCCGGATATGTGATTTTGTTCTGGTTGGGGCCCCTCACACTTTGCATCCTCCCGCCTCTTCTCGCTGGAGAAGCAATGTGGCAGTCCATTCAAGCAAGAATCTCCCTCCGAGAAATTGATGACGATGCCATCGGCGGAAAACTCTCCCTGCGCTCCCAGCCAGGAATGGACCGTATTCTTGAGGGATTGACAGATGTTCGCCGGCACAATTCAGTCAATGCCTTACTGGCGTTCAGTGCAGTCTTTCTACTGGGCCTCGGGACCGTCATTGCTGAAGACTCATTGGTTTGGAACCTCTCATTTCTCGTAGCCATGACGCTTGGTTTCGCCCACACATTTCATTCGTATTTCACCACTGATGCAGTACGCCAACAAGGCGACAAAATGCCTTGCCTCGTCCATCATGCGCCAACACACCACCCAACTCAGCTCGGCTCCATTTTAGGAGAACTCATCGTCCTCCATCTCGACCCCGACCTCTATTTGGAGTGGTTGGAATGGCTGAATGAATTCAGAAAAAGCATCCTCCCTGGATACGACAAGGACCAATCCTGGGAGCGAGTGTTGTACATTCTTCATCTCCATGCAAACGATGAACTCAACGATGAAAAAGCAATGCTAGAATTGACAGAATTCATCCGACCAGATGCACTGAATGATATCTTGCTTGACGAATCGTCCAAGTTTAATTGGCGCTCCCTCCAACGACTCCTTGAGCATGCTCGTGTGTGGCAGCCGAGCGCCTTCCGCCTTCTTGAGCGGCTTCAACTCGATTTGCTATCAGGGTCGCCCATGCTTCTTCGCTCACCGTGGAGAATGGACGTGGCCCTGGATTCTGAATGCGAAGAAGGTACGGGCCACCTCTTTATCGCGCTGAACAACCAATCGTTCAAATCCACGGTTGCACGCATACAAGTGGTTTGCCCCGGAGGGGAACCAGTTGTTCGAGATCATCGTTTCGAACTTCAACCGTGCCCTCCACCGCGACACTCCGTCCAGCTCAATGCTTCGGGAGAGGACGACGCTTTGGATTGGGTACCGCGTTATCTTCAGAAAGGCATCGTCTTGTGGCTCGGAGTAGCCTGGAGCGGAAAGTTACAGGGTGAACGGTACGTCCAAGTTATTCTACGAGACGATGAAGGGGTCGTCATTGAATCACGGGTCCTACGAACCGTGGTGAAAAACCGTAACGTCAGCCACTACAGGCACAAAAACAAGAAGTTGGAACAAGCACGGGCATGGTCCTCAAAAACGCTCCCTAAAACCCATCTTTGAGCAAAAACGCCCTCCAATAATAACCTCATCTTGCAGGCAAATGAAGCGCGCTCCTTATGGCGGGCCGATGCTTCGGCAAAAATGTCGGAAGTGAAGTCATGGAAGCATGGGATGTCATCGTTTTAGGAGACGGCCCCGCAGCATTGCATGCTGCTGCCGAAGCTGCAAAGGAAGGAGCCAACACATTGTTGATGTCAGCCACAGGGCTTGGCCAACCCGGAATGGCACCCCTCGCTGGACTTTCTGCGCCAATTCAAGAATCCAACAACCGCAGTCACCGTGAAGACACCATCCGCTGCGGGGAGTTCCTATCCGACCAAGATATGGTATCTTCCACCACTGCAAAAGCAGTCAAAATTATTGATTTGCTTGAACGCAGAGGCGTGAATTTTCGCCGAGATGCGCAAGGCCTTCCGATGGTCCGAAAGTCACTCGGCCATTCACAACCCCGAAACGTAGGCGCTGGAAGCACCACGGCTCGTGAATTACAACAAATCAGCGAAGAACAATGCATGCGCCACGGCGTCATCCGTCGAGGCGACCAACTCCCTCTCACACTGGTTCACAACCACCAAACAGTAACTGGAATGATTGCGCTTGACATGGTAAACGGTCGCGTAATCGGTCTTCAATGCAAAGCCCTCATCATCGCCGATGAAGGTTTTGACGGAGCATACACCAGCGGAATCTCCGGCCTGGGCATGGACATGGCTTTCAGAGCCGGTGTCTCACTTCGTGACATGGAGTTCGTCATGAAGCACCCTCTGGTCGTTAAGGGCACCAATCTCTTTCTCCCTCTTGACCTCCTTGGGGACGGAGCGCGCATCCATGAAGGAAGTGGCGCCCCTATCGAAGTCAACGCAATGAGTCCAATCGACGCTTGCGCAGCCATTGAAGCAGCAGTTCAACCCGTTCTTGACGCAAGAGAAATGGGTGCTGGTGCTGCATGGTGGGGGTCAATATTCCGCCTTGTTCAGCAACGAACGGGCATTGACATGAACCGTCAAACAATTGCATTAGAGCCAGCAGTCGGCCATACAATTGGTGGGCTACCTGTTGACCTCAACGGACGCTGCGTTGTAGGTACATGGGCTCGCTGGTTTACCGGGCTGTATGCAGCCGGCGATGCAGCATGTACTGGCTTGCATGGAGCAGCCGCGCTTCCAGGCAACAGAATGCTCGATGGGTTGTGCTCAGGTCTTGCCGCAGGATCCCATGCAGGACAATGGGTCAAGGGTCGAACCTTTGGCTCTACAGACGCACTGACGTCCTCTCTTGAACAATCAACAGCGGACCTTTCAGCAATGCTTGGTGATGGTGAGGCGACCCACGTTGTTCGTTGTGGAACCGTCATGGCCTCCGTTCGTGCAGCACTTGCTTCCGGTTCAGACCGCACCCACGATTCCCTCACAACCCTCCTAACCAAACTTGAATCTGCTGCGGTTGCAGCGGAATCAATTCACCTTGACCAAACCTCGCTCATCGCCAATACGAACCTGTTGGAAATTTTCAGAACCCAAGCCTCCGTGCGTATGCTCATCGCTGCTACGCAATCAGGAATGGCCCGTAAAGAATCAAGAGGCGTCTTCCAACGAAGTGATTTTGAAACATCTAACGAGGACCTCCTCCACCACAACACCGTTGACCATCTAGGCTCCATCGGAACGCTGGCTCTCAAGAAAGGAGAGGGCGGCCATTGGGTTCTTCCTCCACAATGAAGAAATGCATTGTAGTTCTCGCTTGAGGCAATGGTGACCCTCTTTGAGAAGATCTTGCGGGGCGAAATCCCTTCACATCCGGTTGCAGAAGGGAAAGACTGGTTCGCTTTCCTTGATATTTTCCCCCGGCGGTCTGGCCATACCTTGGTGATTCCGCGTCGCGGAGTTCAGCGACTAAGTGAACTAAATTTCGATGAACAGGCGGCATTGATGGAAGGAGTGACTGAAGTGCAAAAAACCCTCGGCGTTTATTTTTCCACTACCGATTTTACCGTTTGCATCCATGACGGTCCGTTGGCTGGACAAGAAGTCCCCCACGTTCACGTTCATGTCATTCCCCGAACGGAAGGTGACGGTGGTTCGACCTTGATGGCTATGTGGCCATCACAAAGTCCAGGGGAGCCAAACCATGCCGAACTGGCACGTCTTTCATCCGCACTGCATGGAGGGGGCAAATAATGGCTAAAATCGTCACATCAGGTGAAGAATTGGTGCACAACGGAGAGACGCTCCCCCTTCTTTCTTCTTCAGCAAAAAATATGCGAATGGACAAACTCCTTGCCACGCCCTTGCCGACGTACGATTCCTCAATCCCCGGTTCATATTTCTGGACCAAGGTGGCGTTTTGGATGTGCAGGCGAGTGGCAGCCATCCAATTTAGAACCACATCGACCACTCGCGAAGCACCGTTGGAAAGAGGCGGAGGCGGGTCAATGTGTTGTGCTTGGCATACCAACGGCCTCATGGACCCATTGGGAGTTTTTCTTCACCATCCGAAGGAATTTGTTGTTGGTGGACGGCATGATTTGGTCACTCGTCCCTTGCTTGGATGGTGGACGCGAAAACTTGCGGTACAGCCAGTGGTACGAAAAGCAGAATTGCTTCGTGGAGGATGTACCGAGGAAGAAGCCCAACACATCAACGGGCGTTCTCTGCTTGCACTTGCGAGCGGAATCACTCACGGGTTTGGATGCGTCCTCTTTCCCGAAGGAACGAGCCACGATAACTCGCACATGATCCGCTTTAGAACCGGGCCGTTTCGGACCGTTCTCGCAGCCGCAGCTCTTGCGAAAGCCAACGAGTTGCCCATGCCAACACTTCTCCCCGTTGGATTGCACTATCGCCGACGTGAATACTTTCGAACCGACAAATACATCGAGTTTGGAGAACCACTTCCGTTGTCAGAAGAAGACATTCCAGACGAGTTGGTTGAGGCCGTCGCCAAAGGCAGTTGGGTAGAACCTCCTGCAGAAATTGTGTTTGCCGTTCGCGATAAACTTCAGGAAAAACTGCCTTCATTTACCGCACATACTGACTCTTGGGAAGAACATCGGGCCGTCCACCTGCTTGCCCATGTAGACGCCAGGATAAGCGATGCACCCCTCAAAACATGGCAGGATGAAGTGCATGCGGCTCGTGCTGTGAAACATAAAATTTCACCACCATCCAACGTTCTACCACCTGCTCCATTGGAGGGTGAGCGCATCGCTGATGCAACTTTGGCAGCCAACATTCTTGAAAGCCATGGATTGGACGGACGAGACCTCAACAGGGCTGGAAATGGATTGCGCCGAGCGAACCCAATTTACCTGCTCCCAGCGCTTTTACGCACAATCCTCTTCTTGACATTCCTCCCGTTTTCTGTGACGTCGTTAGGATTGCAGGTTGCCTTGGGGCGCCTTCTCGGTGATTCAACCGATGAAGGTCAAGACGCCCGAACCAGTTACCAGTTTTTGGCAGCGTTTTTCGGCTCCCTTCTTATCTGGCCAGTTGTTGCAGCGTTGTGGCTTGGTGCAGGATTCATCTTCCACGAACCCCTTTCCTCACTTCTTGGGTTTGATTGGCGAATTGCACTTGGGGATTCAGGAGTGCTTCGAGTGTCGGTCGCAACCTTGGCTTATCTCGGTTTATTCCCTGTATTTTGGTTCAGTGGGAAAACTTTCTCGTGGACATGGGACGATTATGTAGACACTCGTAAAGCATGGCGACGCCGGTGGATGAAGAACGAGGAACAACAGAACCTCAATCGTCTTCTGAAAAAACTTCTTGAAAGTTAGGATACTGCAACGAATTCCTAAGGGTTCGGTTCAAACGGGAGGAAGTCTTGGGATGTTCCATGACGCCCGACGAAGTATCTGACCAACTCAAACAATGGTTTACTGAAGAGCGGCTAACGGCCAAAGCACAAAACGACCCGAGGGCCAGTGCCCACTTCCTCGTCCGCTACCCTGGTGGGAAGCAAGGGCATATGTTTGCCGTAGTGATTCCAAAAGGCAGGGACCTTGTTGCTGTTTCAAGCATGACTCGTGTTGACGAAGGTCAGCAAAAAGAAATGCAAGAACATATGGATGACGAAGAAAGCGATTGGAGTGAATGGATCCATGAAAGCAGACTTCATCTGATCCGTTCGGGCGTTGACTGGGTCGTTCACATGGGTCATCAAGAGGAGAAGAAACCTGGTCCAATGCAAGCGTTCAACGTAAGTTTACCCATTTGGTTTGACGGGCTAACGAAGAATGAATTCATGAACAGTCTTCGTAAATTATGGCTTGCAAAACTCGCACTCATTCATGAAATCAAGTATTCCTACGGCCCTGGAGTCGGTAAACCTGGCCCTGTCGACGATTGGAAGAAGGCAAAGAACGGACAAAACCGCCCACCTTCCGATGTTAGTGAAACAAACACTCCGCAAATTGAATACGACGAAAAGATGTCGTTTGGGTCAGGATTTGATCCCTCGGAATGGGCATAATGCGCAGTTCTCTAATCCAGCATTTTGGCCCGAAAACAGGCCACTGGGCTTTGATAAATAAGACCGAAAGGGGACGCGGTTAAGTAGGAAGACAAACACCCTGTGAATGTTCTTTCATTAGAGGTGGCCCTATGAATCAAAAAACAAAATCAATCAGCCTTGCAACCCTTATGGTATTGTCCGTTATGTCCGGTTTGCTCGTTGCAAGCGTTAGCGTAGCAGCGAGTACAGTTGTCATTACCGAAGCCGTTCAAATCGTTGACGGTGGGGCTTCCTCCGATGCGCAAGCCACCGTGGGCTCCGACAGTTCAGGAAACGTCCACATCGTATGGACTCGCAACAATCAACACCTCTACTACTCGATGCTCTCTCCACGTGGAGAAACGCTCATTGACGCGACACAAATCACCAACCCCGGCCTCCACAAGGTCTGGCACCCAGACATGAAGGTTGACGAACTCGACCGAGTCCACCTCGTATGGGCTGACAAATCTGGCCAACACGCCATTATGTACACCGTACTTAATCCATGGACTGCGCCTATGGACGGTTCAGCTTCGGACGACGGGACCATCACGGCCATTGATGACACCATCATTGAACGACGCTCTCAAAATCGCGATTGGCCAGCCCTTGACATCGACAGTCAAAACAATGTTCACATCGTTTGGGAAGACAACTACGACGAGCTCGGAAAATTCTTCAACCAACCTCAAATCTACTACTCCATGATTCAACCTGTGATTTCATCGGGGGCCATTGTCACGCTCTTTGACGACACACTCCTCACACCAATTATCGGGCACAAAGGCCATCCTGACATCGTCATTGACGCTAACGACTACGTCCAAATCGCTTGGGACGACACTCGCGGTGGTAAAGTCGAACTCGCCTTTATTGTCGACACATCGGGGTCAATGTACACTGAGTGGGCCGACATCTGCACTGTCGTATACGGTGGAAACTTTGCTTCTGGAAGTTATTTCCAAGGAATCAAGCCCATGCTTGAAGTAGCAAACATGACCGTTTACGAAACCATCTACGGTCTTGGTAACACACTTCCAGGTGCGGCCAGCTCCGGAAACTGTCAAGGTTACAACCAAAACGCTGGACCACGAACCATCCCTCTTGGACAAACTCCAGGAGACGATTCAGGTGGAATTCGCAAACTCCCGGGTACCGTTTACAACGGAAACACCTATTCCGGATATTCTGGAGAAGACTGGGGTCCAGGTTCAAACTGGGCTTGTCTTTCATGGAAAGACGCACAAGGTAACGTTCCAGGAAACCCTCCAACCGGTGACGACCACCGCTGGAACCCGAACGCAACAAAGATTGTGATTCCTGTTTCCGATGAAGGGCCAAAAGACGGAGATCCATCCCAGCAAGCTGACGACAAGTCTTCGATTCAGGAAGCTCACGACAACTGCCTCCTTGCAGGAGTCGTCCCCGTCGGCCTCTATGGGCAAGGATACGGTGGAGCAGGCAACATCCAATCCCACTTCATGGACTTGGTTCAGTGCCCGAACGGCATCGTCTCTACAAACACACGCAACTGTCCAGGAAACACTCTTGCGAATTCTGATTCGGGCGGACAAGCATACGAGTTCCCATCCGGAAGCGGTACCAACCAAATGGCTCTCCTCGTAGAAGCCATGGTCTACATTTCTACCAACAACTCTCGTGAAATCTTCATGACGGTACTGGACCCGTATGCAAAGATGAACAACGACCCAAGCTTCGTTCCAGGAGAGCACGGTCACTCCGTCAACGGACAGAACTATGTCGAAGACACGGGCCCCGCTGCCGACGGACACTTGGTTGTCGTTAACGACACCCGTGTTACCATCGATGACGCATACTCCTTCCACCCCTCCATCGGCGTAGACATGCAAGGAAACACGCACATCGCTTGGATGGACGGCCGCGATTATGGATTTGAGAAGGACACCAATTACGAAGTCTACTACACAAAACTCCGTCTTCAAGGAGCCGGAGTTTGGGACGGTGCCGAAGATGGCTTGTCCACCTACGCAATCAAGAAGATTAACGACGTCGCCATCTCCAACGTAGAAGGAATAAACGGACTCCCCCCAGCATCACCTTATGCAGGAAATTCCGTGTTCCCATCATTGCTTACAGACGATCAGAACAACGTCCACATCGCTTGGGTTGACTCAGGAAACATATCCGCTAACGAGGAAATCATGTACGTTCGTCTAAATCAAACCGACAGAACCGGGGACGGGCTCACCGCTCTTGATCCGTGGGAGGTCATATCCGTCACCTCTTGGAACTCGAACAAATTAGGGCCCAATAGCGGACGGCAGCCAAGTATTGGTATGCCTCCAGCCTTTTACAACGATTTAGGAAGCGGCGCGCACATTGCATGGTCGGATACCAACAAGTGTGGCAATGAAGCGAACAACAATCGTTTCACCATCTGCTACTCTCACGTACTAACCGGTCAAGTTGATCTTGAATACGAGGAAGGAGAGACCTTCTACCACGTGATTGAACCCGGAGAGCAAACCATCTACAACATGACGATGAACAACTCGACGCCCGGGCCGAAGGACTTGGTTGCAGATACCTATGGGCTGAACATCTCCGGCGTTCCACTGAACTGGACCGCCAACCTCTACTTTGCTTCCAACCACTCCAGTATCTTCCCAGACACTCCGATTTTCCTCGAAGGAGGAGAAGACATCCGTTTCTACATGCGGGTGCAAGCTCCGTCAATCTACCAGGCAAATGGAGACGAACTGGGCGAGATAAGGGTCACTGCTCAATCCTACAAGGATCCAGCCATCCAAAACGACATAACCACGCTCACTTTGATGGACGTCGTTCACGGAATCAATCTGGATACCTCGCACAGTATGGCGGACATTGAACAAGGCCAAACAGCCATCTTCTCAATCACCATCACCAATACAGGAAACGTCAACGACGCTTTCCTATTCTGGGATTCTAACAGTCTAGAAGGCCAGCAAGAATGGCTCTTGCCGTTTGGATGGCAGATTAACTTCCCGACGCGCGTAGAGCTTGATCCTGGACAATCCGTGACCAAGAATTTGGAAATCAGCGTTCCAACTACAGAAGACCCAGGAGCCTTCGTAGTCTATGTCAAGGGTTGGTCCGAAGGTGAACCGATCAAGTCGGTAGAAAAAGGAACATACGACATCCTTGAACTAAGCGTCTTTGTTTCCATCCGTTCAACCGGAAACATTGAATTTGAAATTGACGATACCAGTTCATACGTCCTGCCCGGAGAATGCGCATCGTACGACATTGATGTTACCAAGAACTACGATTCCGGTGACCTCGTCTTCGTGACACCAGGAGCACCAGAAGCTAAGCCGGACGGCATCAATAACGATGCTTGGACCATCGAAAACTGGGTCGTTAATGTTGACTTCTCGGACGCCTCAAACAATCCAGACGCTGCTCTTGGAGTACCACTTGCTTGGACCCTAGCAGGCGGAGATGAGTTCGTAACAAAGACGGTGAGTGTCGATGTTTGTGCCCCGACCAACGCAACAGCAGGTCTTGGGCCAGCGGTGACCTTGAAGGCATTCCTTGATGGATATCCGCGCATTTCGGATTCGGTCATCCTGTCTACTAACGTCATCCATGAATACATTCTCGACGCAGGTATTGACCCGGACGTCGGAACCTCGATTGATGTGAATCCTGGTGAGCAAATCACCCTGCCAATTACCGTCTCAAACGACGGAAATGGACCCGACCGCTTCGACTTCCGTCTTGCTCGTGTGACAGACGCCTTTGGCGTTGATGTCATCTGGGACATTGACATCCCTCGTGATGGTTTGATGGAACTTTCACCTGACACATATCAGGCCTTTGACGTTCTCATGAACGTTCCAAGCAAGGTTGATGCTGGTGAATACACCGTGGTCCTTCAGGCGTACTCCGAGGAATCCTACCCCGATTCAAGCGGTAGAGAAACTCGTCTACGCGACACCATTGAAATGACCATTACCGTGAACGAATTCCACGACATGCAAATCTCAATGGACCCTCGGGTGGACAACGCTGTCAAGACTTCCGCACCTGGAAAGATTGTCCGATACACGTTCAACGTGACCAACAATGGAAACGTGGCTGATGTTCCAACCATGAACAACCACACAGCTCAGCGCGATGGTGACGAATTGGTCTGGCAGATTCTACCGGGCATGAACATGCTTGACGGATGGAGTGTCGAATGGTACATGCTCAAACAAATCAGTTCCGATGTCGTGATCGAAGAAGCATGTGTCGAAGAAGTTTCGACCGCTTCCTCCTTCCCCGAAGACACCTGTGTTTACCTGACCGACCTCAACGAGTACCGTCTACCAGAGATGGCCCCGTATGAAGTCGCATCTGTTGTTGCAGCAGTGTCCATTGGAGTCAACGCAAAACTTGACACACGAAATCTTGGATTGAAGGTCGTCTCGATGCACGGAAACATGGACGACAATGGCGACCATGACGAATCACCAGAATGGAGTGGAGCAGACTTTGATACCAACGAATTCATTGTTACGCTGCGTCTGCGTGCGCCAAATTTGGAGATTAAGGAAATCATTTCCCCACCATCCTTCAGCGGCGATGTCGACTCCACTATCCCGATTGGAATTATTCTACAGAATACCGGTAACGTCCACGCAACGAACATCGAAATCGTTCTCTGCGAGTACGACAAGGTCAACGACCAAGATACCATCAAGGAAATTCGCAAGAATGGCTGTGACGAAGAACGCATCGTCATGCGTCAAGTTGTTGGAGCCCTTCTGGCACCGGATGCTACTGAAGATGCGAAGGAAATCGAACTTTACCTCCTCTACCCTGTTAGCGCAGGAAGCAAGGGAATCTACGTCGTTGTTGACCCAATGAACGAGATTGTTGAATCTGACGAGCGCGATAACGTGAAGGCCGTAGGCGAGGCTCTAGAGTCCGATAGCCCGTTCCTGGACGTGGCTGGTGAAGTCATTGGTAAGACAGCCCTTCCGTTTGCCGTGATCGTTCTTACCGTTGCTTTGCTCGGCGTTGTTTACCTTGTCGGAAAGGGACGCCGTGATGATGTCAACAAGCGTCTAGCAGAACAATCGTCACTTGTTTCGGTTCTTTCCGAAGAAGACGTATAAGGCTCAAACGGCCTTCGGGCTTAGTTAGAACCGGGTCCAAGGTACCAGCGCAGCTCTGTATTGAGTGGGGCCGCTATGATGTGTCCCGAACGACGTGCAATCTGGCGTTCAAGCTGAGAACGAATGGTCTCAATCATCTCGCCTACGTTGGCTCCTCCAACCAATTCGTTTCGGATTAGCGACGTGATGTCAAGCCGTTCTCCGCTCGCTTCAACCATGGATTGTACGATGGTGCGTTCTTCGTATTGCGTAAAGTCGGCTTCGACCCCAGCAGATACTCGTTGTCTGATGTGCTGATGCAACGAAACCAATGCATCCCGTTGTGCATCCAAGTCATCCATGACCTGGGCAAGTGTCCGTAAGTGCGCCAATCCTTCTGCGACAGCGATCTTTTTCCTTCCGCTCAAGGATTCTGCTATTGGTACAGACGCCTTGGGCAATTTTGGAGAAAGACGCATCGGGCCACCCTTCGGGAGTTTACGGGTTTCACAACGAAAGAGGTCAGGGCCAAGGTCAATGTGGAGTGAAAATGCTCTATCGACACTGTAGACGGTCCGTGGAGGTCCACCCTTTTCCGACGGGACCTTTGCCTTCGAAACCAGTCCCCCCTTCTCCAATTCTGATAGATGTTTGACGACTGCAGGTTGACTAACGCCGATGAGTTGTGAAAGTTGCATGGCGTAATGCGGCTCACGAACCAATCGCTCGACAATGTGGCGACGTGTCTTGTTTTGAAGCAAATAAAGGGCCATATCAAGTTCCGTCATCTTCTCAACCTATGGTTGGGTAGTGTTCAGACCTCTATGAACTCACCGATTTGGTTATTGCTCATCCCAGTCTTTCCAACCGCTATCGTTTTCAGCCGACGCAGTGGTATCGGAAGAGGTTCGACTTGCAGGCTTTTCTTTCAATCTTTCAGGAACAGTTCCATTCGCCTCAACCCCTTCGTCCCAGGAATATATGGCCGCAGCGTTTGCAGCCTCAGCTTCTGCTCGTTCGGGTTGTTCTCCTTGATATCGGTCGGTTCTAGCGTGGTCTTGAGCCGCCTCTACATCGCCCTTCATTAGAGCAAAAACTTGTTCAGTCGTGAGGAGGTTTCCTGCAGCGACATCCGACTTACCGTCTACAAAATCTTCACTCTGCGGACTTTTCGCTGTTGTATCGGCAAAGGGTGGAGCCACGCTCTCATCAATGTTGGACGGAGTGCCGGTATTTTGTGAAAATTCAACGGTTTGGTCGGGGGTGAAATCGGTTACGGGAATCATGGAACCATCGGCGTTGATCATCATGACACGTGGCCCTTTACCCGGCTTTGATGCGAGGTAAACAATGAGGGCGATGGGTGTAATCAATACTCCAAAACAACATATTGCGCCGCCGGCGATGAGCCACGTCGAAGAGAAGAATTCGCTTTGAAATGAATCGATTGAGACAAACCAACCAACGGTTTCACTGCAGTCCCCATCACATTGAATTTCGATGACATACTTCTCTGTTGCATTCAATTCCCATGAAGCAACTTCTACGAAGTCAGTGTTGTCCCCGGACATCGCTTCGAAATCAAGGTTGCATCCTGCTTCGGTAATGGGGTCTCCAATCGGCGCTGCCCCAGCCACTCGCTTCAGTTCAACCTTCATGATTTCATCCCCAGCAATCTGGTAAAAACGATAGCACGTATCGTCAACGGTTCCCGTGGGGAACGTACCCTCTCCGGTGTATTCGGCATGGTGGTTTTCCCGAGGGTCAAATGCTTCAGAGATATGGGATGATTGGCTCATGAGCAAGACCATACCAACGAGAATCATTGCCCCTCCAACGGCAACAAGGCGCATGGGCCAGGGGGAACCCTTCTCCTTCGGCGGGGCTTGCATGGTGCTTTCCACACCCTCTTCCCCCATAAGGCTCGCTCATGGGCTTCAGGCCAAACCGAGGTCAGCTAATTTCTCTGGAAGGTAAGTATCGGTTACGAAATCAAGACCGTATTTGGCTAGAGATTGCTGCTCAGCCTTCTTCCCTAACTCCAGCATCATGTTGATCTGTTCCTGCCACCATGGGTCAGCGAATCGTGGGTCGGAAAGTTCGGCTTTGAGGGCCTCAACATCCCGAGGGGAAAGGTCGTCATTTGGGAGGTCGTAAGCCATGATGTCATCCGCAGTGATTCCAAGATATGTGGCGCTTGGCGTGGCGAGATATTCCGAAATGTGAGCCGTCTTGATCGCACCGTATGCAATGGAAGCAAAGATTCGGAACGACCACGGGTCGCCGTCAAGGAAGACAACAACAGGCAAATCCCACTCTTCACTCATACGCTTGAGTATGCGACGCGTTGAACGGGCAGGCTGTCCCTTGAGGTGCAAAAGCCCGCAGTTGAAATCTTCATCAAACCCATTTTCTATCAACCGATCGAACATACCACCGGTCTCGATGGCCATAATGAATTTGATGTCGTGCTCAAGCAACTCGATTTTTTCGAGTTCAACGTTGTAAGGTACGCCATAACCAGAATCTCCCACATCGTCTCGGGCATTAATTCGCATCCATTCGCCCCGTCGGTTTCGCTCCCGCAAGGTAAGGTTTCCAATCATACGTGCGCCGTCTTCTTCAGGGCGGAGTTTGAAATCTTCACGAAGGCATTTGGTGACGACTTCCAAGTCTTCAGCAAGATTGTTCGATTCGTTTTGCGAACCGAATTTTCCGAGGCCCCATGCTTCTGAAATGTAGTACATTTCTCTCAGAGTTGACGATTTTCCTGCGTCAATCATTTCTTCAATAAATTCAACGACGTGCAGAGCCCGAAGCAGCTGCTTGGCTGAGCCAAGACTTGTAGCATCACGCGTTGAGCGCTTCTTTCCGTATTTGTAAACCCCCAATTTCTCATCGAATGCGATGTTGGTTTTGGTCCGGACGGGAAGCGTCATGGTGGGCGCTTCGCCTTTGACGATTTTGTCATACATTTCAGCAACCACTTCATGCAGTGCGATCTTTGTTTCTTCATTCGTATGTGTTCTTGACATCATTCACCACCTCCAAACAAGGTTTGTTGCCCGGTGGGCGGAGGAACTTCTGGCTCGGCCAGTACTTCGGCAACATCTTCAGATTCAGCAGATGTTTCTTCCTCATCGGCAGTTCCAACCGCCTCTTGCCTGCGGATTTCTTCCAACAACTTCTCGTCCATCTTTGTGGCTCCGATGACATCTTGACTTCCTCTGAAGAATACATCAGTGTCGGTCCAATCGCCCTTTTCCAAACCAGAGAGTGTGTATTTGATGACAAAGGTTTGGCCCGGGTCTAGGGTTTCTAGTTTCCAAGCCCATACGCCCGTTGCTTCTTTTCTTCCACCGGTATCGTTGTTCTCCATGGAAGCACCTTCACGCTCTGGCCACGAGGCTAACAGCGTGTAAGAGCGAGCACGGGAGGTATAATTGAACAGTGTAATCGAGACTTCGGTTTTCTTCGTTTCCTTGTTCCAAACGGTTTCAGATTCTGCAATGACAGCGCTCATAATTTTGGTAATTGAACCTGCTAACTCGGGAACAGGACGACCAAGAATTTGAGCGGATTTTTCTGCAATGGCGGGAATGATGTCGTTAACCAACTCAAACTTTTCTTGAGTTTTCGCCATTTTCTTCTTCTTCTCAAGATGCTTTCGCAGTCCGCGACCCATCTCTAAGAGAGCTTTACGAGTTTCATCCAACACCTCGCTGTTATCGGCCAGCGCTTCTTTTGCTTCAGAAGTAAATTGAACGTTAGTACTGGCTAGGTGGACAAGAATTGCTGCAGGCCCTTTTGGAACGCCCCTTCCACCGGCTTGGTCCAATCCGTATTGCCGCCAATCAACCGATTCAATGGCTTTCGTGAGCAAGCAACCACCCTGTTGATACATCAACGGTACACGATTAGCAAATCGAAGGACTTCAACAGGTTTGTCGGCCAACATTCCTTCTCCAAAGATAAGCCCAACTTCAACTTGGTACGGGTTTCCTTGAGTGACTGTAGGCGACCGTGTCATGGTGGTAACGAATCGAGAATCAATGGTTTTTGATAGCCCTTTTTTGATGAGAAGTTCTTCAATTGGCGAAAGACAATTCGTTGGCGGGTTAAGCAATTTAACCGGTTTATTGTTCAACGTCCGTTCGCCCTGAAACGCCTCCAAGAGCGCCCGATACTGTTCAGGTTTGAGGGATTTCGGTTTTGCTTTTTCACTGATTTCAGCAACTTCCAACAATTCTTTGGCAGCACGAGTTGACATTCCTGAGAAATTGTTTCTGAGGAACACGGTCATGCGTGAATCCGTGGATTCGGTGCACATTCGCTGCAATGTTCCGAGATGAATGCCGTGCGGGTGAGGTTTGATGCTCTCGACTTTCGTAGGCAGGCGTTCTGTTACACGAGGCCAATGGTGGGTTTGACCCTCGGGGTCAACGAAGGTAATGTCGGCGTGAGGGTTAACGATACTCGTCATTCGGAGGTATTGGTAGACGCTTTGCCGTCCTTTCTGATACTTTGCTTTCATACGGGTCGTCACTTCAAGCCCGTGCTCTTTGAGAGAGCCATCGGGCCGTTCCCAAATCTCGCGGGTTTCATTGGATTTTGTGGCTTTGTTTTTCCTTGTGTCAAGGCCAATGTCAACGATGGCGGCGGATGCTTCAGTAGCGATTTTTGAGCGAACATGAGTTTTCCGACCTGTGGTGAGCTGACTGTACATGACCACGCCAGTGATTCCAATCCCCTGTTGCCCTCTTGATTGACGGATGGCATGAAACCGGGAACCGAACAGCAACTGCCCGAACACTTTCTCGATGCTACGTTGAGGAATACCGGGGCCATTATCTTCTGACTTTAATTCAACGATGTTCTTTTTGTCATCAATTTTTGTGATTTGAACGCGTATTTCGGGAAGAATACGAGCCTCTTCACATGCGTCCAATGAATTGTCAACCGCTTCTTTCACAGCTGTAATTAGAGATCGGGTGAGCGAATCGAACCCTAGAAAGTGCTTATTTTTCTCAAAAAATTCTGAAATTGCAACTTGCTTTTGGTTTTTCGCCATTCGTTCTGCAGTTCCTGACATGCGCACACCACCCTACCGGTCCTCCTTCGTCTTGATGACGTCGGGCCGACAGATGGCTTACCCGCTTCTTTGAGGGTACATATACAAAGCAGTAAGATTGGGATGAAGTCACGCGCTTTTCGGGCCAAATACTGACGCGGAAATCAAACAAAGAGTTCAGGATGCCAAGAGGAAATGACTCCGGTGAATGCTGATGCAGCAACGGTTAGGGGGCTTGCCAGATACAATTTCCCTGGGCCTGAGCGACCTTGGAAGTTGCGGTTGATTGCTGAAACGGTCACTTGGTCAGGCGTGATTGAAACGCCCGGACCAGCACCAATGCATGCGCCACAGCCTGGGTCGATGAGATTGACCCCGACGTTTCGGAAGAGCTCATGCCAGCCTTTGTCCTCAGCGAGTTGTTTGACTTGGCCAGAACCGTATTGGATGAAGAATTCAACACCTTCCTTGACCTTGAGGCCTGCTTCTTGAGCAGCCTTACAGACTTCTGCGTAGTAGGCGATATCGTCTTCTTTGCCGGCAGTACATGAGCCTCCATAGGCGATGTTGATGCTCACTTGCCCAATGTCGGTGATGTTTGCTCCATTTGTAGGGTCGCTTGGAACGCCTTCGTCCGGGTTGCCCGGGTGAGCGACCATGGGAACGATCGAGGAGAGGTCAATCGTGTGGACGCCCCCGTCGTAATGTGCGCCAGGGTCCGGATGAACAGATCGTGCTTTTTGCCCGTCCACAGTCAAGTGCGGTTGGGCTGAAACCATCCAATCGTAGAGGGCGTCATCGGCTTCACAAATACCGGTTCTTCCCGAACATTCAGTGGCCATGTTGCACAAGGTTGCTCGCTCGTCGATGGAGAGGGAGGTGAGCCCAGGCCCTCCGAATTCCATGCTGCGGTTCAGTGTTAATTCTTGACGAGCGTGGTCAGCGAGAATGGCGAGAATAACGTCCTTTGCAGTGCAACCGTTGTGAAGTTCGCCAACGAGTTCAAACCGAATGGATTCAGGGACCTTGACAAAGGTAAATCCCGCACTGACAAGATTTGCATATTCTGTAGCTCCAACGCCCCATGTGAGTGCGTTGGACGCCCCACCCATACAGGTGTGAGAATCGGTTGCTTGGATGAAGTCCCCGACTTCAATAAATTCCTCACGTGCGACTTGGTGGCAGATGCCGGGAGACACCCCGTCTTTTGCAGAATAATCACGGACGCCAGCATGTTGCTGAAAGGCCACTTGCAGGTCGCGCAAGGTCTGTACTTTATCCATGAACGGAACAAATTTTGGATTGTGGTGTGCATAGAGAAGATGGTCTTCAAAAACGGCAAACTTACTCGGATTAAGAAGCGAGTAATCCATTCCATATTCTTCTTGGAGAAAAGTGTGGACTTGCGCCGTTGTAAATTCGTGGGAATAGCCTCCTTGAACTTGGGCGATGACCGGGTCACCGGGCTTAACGCATTGGCCTTCAGGTTGCCCGACCAGGTTGCGGCTGATGATGTGTTCCGCCATGGTCATGGGCTTGGAGGGTGTGTTGAGTGGAGCGAGTTCCAACTCATCGGCTTGGAGTGCCTTTGCAAAGGGAAACAATCCTCCCCGTTCAAGAATGAGCTGAGTTACAGGGTCGTATGCTCCAGTGAACTCGTCGAGCGGAATTTCTTCACCGTCCTGCAATCGCTTCAGCACGTCGTGTCCGGCCATAAGTTGTCCAAGATTGATGTTATTACGCTCGTGAATTGGTGCGAATGAGGCTGCGATGACAATGTTGATTCCAGCCCAACGCTCGCATTGAGCCGCTGTTTCACGGCTCGAGCCGGTACCTTTGCGTTGGCCTGAAACGATGACCTCAAACCCACCGTCTTTCAAGGCATTTTCACGAAACACGCGAAGCCCGTTATGCATGAGCCCGGCGTACGCATTCTTGGCGATTTCAGCAGGGTCGTGGTCAAAACAAACCCATGCAGGCGTCATGACGTCGGTGTTGATGTCGTCAAGCAGATCTTCAACGTTCAAATCTTCCATTTTGAGATTTAACCCGTCGTAGAGTTGCTTCTTGATGAGTTGAAGGTCTTTTGTCAGGAATAAGACCCGCTTTCCGGGCGACAAAGCGACTTTTGTAGGTGGCCAGTTGTCTCGCATTGCTCCCCCTCAACTCGGTTCAAGGGCCAACTGTTGATAATCGGTTCGGGCCATATTTTTTGTCAAGTACCGTGTATATTGGGTCAAAAACGGTTCTTCAGAACTCGATTGAACACCGGGGGGACCAATGCCAGCAAGAACATAACATAGTATCCATAGGGGAGTTGAGGGGCCTCATCATGGGTTCTAAGCTGATGGTAAGGTGTACTGGACTTCATGTGATGGGACGGGTGAAGTGGTAACTCAAGCAATGTCCATCGAGACAGACGGTGACGACTTTCCCAAGCATGTTGGGCACCAGCCCGTTCTCCGTCTTTTCGGGATAATCCATGATGTTGAAGGAAATTTACAAACTCAAGAAGGAATACAGCGATGAATGCTTGGCCGACAAAGGCCAACAACCATTCGGGGTTAACAGCATAAAGAGCCACCAGGAACACGAATTCTAGCATCAGCGAACGTCGGGTGTCCACGGGTCGGGCACGATAAGCCCCACGAACTTGAAGCGGTACTGTTGTGATGAAATGACGGTAAACACTTCTACCCAACGGCGACGAAGTCGGGTCGATCTTTTTCGCCCAATGTTTGTGATGGGTGTGATTGTGTTCGGTTGTAAAATGCAAATAAAGAACTGAAAACAAACTGAGTCGGGCGAGCCACCAACTCCCGGAGCGTGGTTTCCGATGTCCAAGTTCATGTGCAGAAACGATTCCTGAGGCTCCGCTACTCAGGCCAACAGAGAGAATCCCAAGCGCAGTGAATGATGTTAATCCGTCAAATGATATGCGCCACAAAAGAGCCCCAACTGTTAGTGGAACCAAGATACCGTGAAGGTGAAGAATGACGTTGTAAGGTCTTCCTTCTTGAAGCGGGTCGGTTTCATCGCCGATTCCCATAACTGTATCCAGCAGCGGATATACGGCTAAGAGCATGAGGAGCGTTAACCCCATCCACCACCCACCAAGCCAAAGTCCAACAAGGGACGCCAGCGGGGCCGCAAGACCAAGAAGGTGAGGGAGCCAAGACTTTGTCATTGTGGAGGAATTATCCCCGTTTCTTGTAAAGCCTGTGTTCAGTTCTTAGAGAAAAGTCCCTTGACCCATGAAATCGCAGAAGGACGGAAGATACCGTTCCGGAGCACTTGGGCGTCCATGGCCTCGTCGATGTAGGATTCGAGATAGTCGTCCATTCAGTACGCCCCCTTCCGTGCGTGGTAGGCGCCACGACTGTCGACGCCACTGCGGTAAAATGCAATGGCGGTTGCAAGGCGATCTAACATCGAGCCAAAGATACCGTTTCGGTATTTTTGGGTGGTCATCGTCAATTCTACGTAGGTTTCCAATTCTTTGTCCATGGTGCTCAGCTTCTGAGTTGTTTCTCATGTTATAGTTGCACTCCGCCCTATATCAATCAGCGGTGAATTCGCCAACACATAAGTGTATAATGCAAACTAACTGTTTTTTACAACACCACTTCGCGAACCCGCATCATTTCGGTTGAAATCTTCATATTCAGAAGAATTTCTCCGAAATCTCGAGAATATGCACACAGACGACGCACGGATTCCGACAGACTCAAGTTTTGCGCCATCCATTGGCCAGCCCCCTTCTCGCTCAGTAGATTGTGTTCGTAGGCCAGGAGTGTTTTTTGCAAGGCTTTCAGCTGATGTCGGGCCCCTTCAATTCGCGTGGAGTCCCTCGTACGAATGTTGATCATCAATTCCTTCAGAGCAGACTGCCATTCAGTTACATGAAGAATCGGACTCTCTTCGGCATTCTGGCCAATGACCTGCGGGTATTCAACAATGAATTGCGCCATGGTAAATGCGTGGTCCATCATACGCTCCAGGCATCGGGCAAGGTTAGCGTATTCAAGGGCCTGAGTCCGAGTGAGGTTCAATTTCGTTGCTACCAGGTGAGAATCAAGTAGAATTCGGACTTGGCGCTCGATCAAATACAACAAAGCGTCCACCTCACTTTCTCGTTCTTCAGCATCGCTGATGAACTCCGAGTCGCCCCCCTCAAACACGCTAATTACGTCTCGCATCAGAGATGTAACTTGGAGGTACATTCGATTAAGGCTTGAATGAAGTGGCATATCGCCGGCGTTGAGGAGGCAACGCAAGTCCAAGCGAGTATCCGATTCTTCTATGATTTCAAACCCGCGCGTCGCACGAAGGAAACGTCGGATGGGCGGATTTATCATTTGACGACCGCCTTCTCCAAACTCAATTGTGATCAGGTCGGCTCCGGAGATGTATGCGCCCATCAAATGGTCATGAAGGCTGTTTACCGGTAGCGTCTCAAAATCAAAATATACATGCTTTCCAAACGACGTAGCCAAATCCAAAGGAGTGACTCGAAGGGCGCCGCTTGGCCGCCAATCCATCCTCAACGAATCCCTTGCATTGAGGCCCTGAGCGAGCACCCAAGGCTTCGGTAAGCTGATTGTGAAAGTACTACCACCAGTGGATTGCAATTTTCGAACTTCGTTTTCGCCAGGTCCTAACGCCATGTGAACACACCTCTCACTAAATAGTACTATATAGAATATACAGGAGTTCGGATATATACTGAGTTGCGATAGGGAGTGTCATGGAAGCAATCACGATAGTACTGATTGGATTAGCACTCGTAGTCTGTGCTTACATGGCTTGGAACATCGGTGCAAACGATGTAGCCAACGCCATGGGCACCTCGGTTGGCTCAAGAGCACTCACCCTCAAGCAAGCGGTCATCATTGCAGCAGTGTTCGAGTTTTGTGGGGCTTTCTTTGCTGGCGATGCGGTCACGGATACGGTACGAAAGGGCATTCTCAGTGTTGATTTCGCCGACCCACTTATCGACCCTGTGTTTTCCCAAGACATTGCTTTCGGATTCATTGCCGCCATGATGGCTGCAGCCACATGGCTCACCATTGCTACACGAATGGGCCTCCCGGTTTCAACTACGCATTCCATCATCGGAGGAATCCTTGGTGTTGGCCTCATATTGGAAGTCAAGTATGAAACCTCCTTAATCGACTGGGACGTTGTCCAGAAAGTGGTGGTTTCCTGGGTTGCAAGCCCTGTTATGGGCGGATTGCTTGGTTTCTTCTCGTTCATGATCATCAAGAAACTCATCCTGGAAAACGAGAACCCAATCGACCGCTCACGATGGCTCGCACCCATGCTTGCTTTTCCCACGTTCTTCGTTCTCGGTTTGGCGCTTCAATTCAAGGCGCTCAAAGGCTTCATTGCAAATGCGGACAGAAGGGGTTGGATTGACGATAAGCGCGATTGGTTGCCAGCCAAGGAAGGCGGTGTTTTCGACCCATGGGCAGACAATGCATGGATTCCAATTAACTCCATTATGCTTGCAGCGGCGATAGGTGCCTTGTCGAGTTTGGTCCTTTACCTCGTGCTACGCCGGATTGATATCACCGAAGAGAAGCGCGGTTTCCGTGGCGTTGAGCGTATCTTCGTTTGGTTGCAAATCATCACTGCAGCTTACGTTGCGTTTGCTCACGGCGCCAACGACCGTTCCAACGCTATTGGACCAATGGCCGCGGTCTGGCAGGTCCTCAGCAGCGACGGCGGTACGCTAACGGAACAAGCAGACATTCCTCTTTGGCTCATCCTCCTCGGTTCCGCTGGAATCGCCATCGGTGTCATGACTTGGGGCTGGAGGGTTATGGAAACCATTGGAAAGAAAATCACCGACATCACTCCAACACGCGGTTTCGCTGCAGAGTTTGGGGCGGCGACCACCATTCTCGTGTTTTCAATGCCATTTTTGGCCGTACCCGTCTCAACAACTCACACCCTCGTTGGTGCTGTTGTTGGAGTTGGATTAGCAGGGGGCGCCAAAGCCGTTGACTTCCGAGTGTTTGGGAAAATTGCCGCCTCTTGGGTCGCGAGCGTTCCAGCTGCGGCTTTTGGAGCCATCGTATTGTTCGTAGCCTCTGGTGGCGAATCGTTGAACATGATCGTCCTGCTTCCCCTCTCGTTCATCGCCGTCGGCTACGCCATTTGGAAGAGCAGCGGCGAAGTCCATGTTGAAGATGCACTCTCTGATGCTGGCGGAACCGGTCATTCGGTGACGCCGTTCGAACTGTTCCATGCGCACGCACAAGCGGTGGAGAAGACGGTTGAACACATGCTTGATGCGGTCAACATCGCATGCGATGGAGAAGACGCAAGCGAAGCGATTCAATCCACCATCGAATCTGAACTTGCAGCGGACAACGTCAAGACCGAAGTTCGCCGTTTGGCTCTCAATGACATGAGAATGGGTGTACAACTCAGCCTTGATGACTTCTTGTACATGGTCACGCGCCAGGACAGGATTGCTGACTACGCTCAAAATGTCGCAGAGCAACTGGCCTTCCGCCCTCTGTTCGATGACAAGAAAGCCAAGGAGAATCTCAAAGAGATGGCGAAGGCTGTCGCTGAGACGGTTGCCAAGTACGAAGATGCTGTAGAAGCACTCCGAGACTTCACCATCAGCGGTCAAACCAAGGCTGCAGAAACCAAATTGGCTGAGCTCATCCGAGAAGTCAACATCAAAGAAAATGATGCGGATGGAGTGGAAGCAATGGCTGCTGCTTACGTGTTCACCAACGGAGAAGATGCCCCGCTCGCGGCCATGCACATGTACCGGGTCTTGCAACGTCTTGACGATGTCGCTAATGCTTGTGAAAAGGCTGCAAATGCCTTCATCCCAATTCTCAACAGATGAGTTTTGATTGAGTCAGTCTCCGATTATTGAGCCCTGATATCGCAAAAGCACGGCCGCCATGTTCAAAGAA
>ERZ1049444.873-NODE-873-length-24980-cov-11.175326_pt1 | contig 24980 bp, 24 predicted proteins | sample MGYA00383101_ERZ1049444 | MGnify/ENA primary metagenome ERZ1049444 (study PRJEB29581, sample SAMEA5548371) | metagenome | biome: marine; feature: coastal; material: water | depth 50 m | study: Short-term variability in the microbial, nano- and picoplankton...
GTGGAGGCACTGCACTTTTTGCTCTTGCTATTCTTATATAGTATAATTCGTCGCAGGGTACGTGTGTTTCAACCCAATCGACGATTTGAGGATACATTTTCTTAGCATTATCAGTCCATTGTTGTGGATAGCCAATTGGATTGTTGGTTGCTTTTTCTCCCAACAGTGTTTCTTCTCCCCACCACACAAACTTCTCAGGTTCATCAAAACGATCTAGTATAGTTTGTTTGTCTTCAATTTGCGGAAGTGCTAGTGGTGAAAAAATTATATCTCTCATTGTTCGATCCTTACAAATGGCGACTCTAATGCATCATCATGGTTCTTGATATCAAAACGCAATCCTAATTCAATCTGCGCTTGCATAATGTTCCATTTCATTTCAACCAATTCTCTGCCACGTCCAAGATTTTTGTGTATAAATTTATAACTATCTCCTTGTAAATGTAATACAGGTTCAGGTTTAAAAATATCGTACAAGCACTTGCGAGCATGATCAACAAACTCTTTCATAAGAGGCATTGCATGTATGTTCTCAAAGAATACTTTCATTGTAGCAGGATTTACAGTTTTGTCAATGCCAAAGTTATAAAAAGTATTAAAGTACCACCATGTCATGTATATATCTATAATTTCATCTAGGTCATAGCTGAAGCATTCATATATCATTTCAAACTGTTCTTGGTTTGGCAGTATTATCTTTTTGGTTTTTATTTTATATTTTTCTTTGTAATCAGCTTGTGCCATTGGAGTATTTGGTAATACATACAGCGGATAACCCCTAGCAAAGTCAATGCCCAGCTCGGGGTGTTTGAACAGTGTTTCAGTCCACGTAGCATTTGATTCACCTGGTAAGCCAATGATTAGTTCGCTGTTTACATCAACATCTTTAAGCTCTTTTGTAATACTCAACAGTTTGTCTGTGCTGATGTTTTTTCTATCAATGGTTTCTAATACACTGGGTGTTAGTGTTTGTAAACTAATTTTAATATTACGCATACGATCATTGAAGTTTTCCATTGTGAGATTCATAATATCTGCTAACCACTTACTGCCGTTTTTGGTGAAGCCTGCAAATGTCAACAGCATATCATCACGTTGTTTGTGATCCACAATGTGTTGTACAACATCTAGGTCACGTTCAAAGATACCAAAGTTAGCGTCTAATACTTCTAAACGCTTTACACTTTGATATTGTAGTATGTGTTGAATTGTAGCCTTTACATCATCGTCAGGCAATTTGCTAATTTTACTTCTAGCAACGCCGCCCCAGTCACAGAATGTACACTTGTATGGACATCCTCTATTGGTTTCAAATTGTACTGCTAGATTCTTTTCACGTTCTAGTATAGTGTCAAATACTCCATCCAAATAGGGAACAGGTATCTGATAATCATTGTCGCTTTGAGAATCTAAAAGTTTTTCAAATTCAACTTCGCCGGGACCACATATATAATGGTCTACCCAATCACGTTTATACTCTTCTAGATTAGATTCTGGAACATTAGGACCGCCATAAACAACAACGCCTTGAGGGTTAATCTGTTTGAAACGCCGTGCAATAGTATCGTTGGCTACTTGATTCCACACATAGTTGGTAAGACCTAGTACGTCAGCACTGTGTAACTTAGCATCAAACTCTGGTGTATCCCATTTGTTCTTGTATTCGGGTTCTAGGAAAACATAGTTTTCAGCAATGCGTGGATTCTTCATACAGTGACTGATTAAACAACCCACTGCATACGGTATCCAATCTTGATACACACTGCTTATGGTTGCTAATAGCACGGTGCGAGGCATAATCTTGCTACCTTATCTCTGATGAACTTACTATAACGTTCGTCGTTTGTAAGGGCTAACCATACGCTGTCACTGGGTTCAAATCCATAGCTGTCGCATACTCGTTTCTGAGAGTTTTGTAGTGTACGATGTACATAGTCAATGTCAAAGTTACTGATGATCGCTTCGCTTACTGCATTAGCATAATAGTTGTAATACTTTGCACTGTGGGTCAGTGCTTCTAATCTCTGATCTGGTGTTCGTGTAAACATCCAGCCTGTTCGTACATTGCGTACACCGAATGGTTTACTGAAGCTGTAAAACACACGTTCACAATTTTCACTCACACGTAAACGCTGTACACTTGTACTGCCAACGTATGCTAAGTCCAGCACATGCGGCGACACAGGGCTTTGCAGACGCCAATTACCGTCTATAGCACTTGGAGTACTAAGATACTGCACCCCGTCCTCATACATATTACCTTTGGGTTTAATCCACTGATAGTCGCCTTCGTCCATGTACACACTACGATTTTCTTTGTCGTACCACCAGTCCAGTCCTTGTGTAATACCATTTAATGGATACACATGCCAATCAGTTAGATCGATCACAGGCTTGAGCCATTGTGCAATACTGGTATCGTATTTGACAACACCGTCCCAGTCTGGCTGGACTCGGTCTATAACTGAACGCACTGGGTCTAGTACAGTTGTCCTAATGGCTAGGCTTTGTTCTAATATACTTTCGCAGACTGGGTACATTAAACTTTCCGTTTTGGTATCTTACTATCTGCGCTACTCACACAACTCTCGGTAATACATGGGCGTGGGCCATCGAATAATTTAAATCCGGTTTCGATATTACCCAGCGGAACATCATGACAACTGTAACTGCGTTTGATACTTCCATCTGGTTCACGTATAATGATACCGCTGTAGCCAGCTTGGCAACTCCAGCCTTTAAACTTATTAAAATTAAATGCATTAAATCTCTCCGCTTGATCCATATACCATTTTTTACCGTCACTGTCAGTAAACTCTACTTGCATGTGCCATGGCACACTCTTGTCATTCTCACCTATTGCATAAGGCGGCAATTCGAAACTTGGCTTGGGACGATCATTCCATTTGCGCTTGCTTTCAGTGTACGCCATTTGAGGCATACCATTCCACAAACGCTTTAGGTCCTCCGGTTTGTATCCATCAACCACCCTACTAGCAGTAGGGTCTGATTGCGGCTTGAGTGTAACGTTGATTCCTTGTTCGTGGAAGAACAGGGCGTTTTCCCAATCTCTTTCAAACCAGTCTGGAACCATAACCATATTGATTGTAACTTGTACATCATGCTCCTGACACAGTATTAGTTTGTCTGCAAAATCTTGCAGTTTGTCCTGTGTATTTAAGTGTTCTGTGTGTAAACTTGCTGTAATACTAGCTCTATGGAATGACTTGACTCGTTCTACATAATCCTCATGCCACTTCATATTGCGTGACATGTTTGTTGTCATATGCACAGAGGTATAATTAGTGTTGCCAACATCATCAGCCAAATGACGCAGAATATCCAGATATCCTGGATGAAAAGTAGGCTCGCCGCCACTAAGACTAAAATGAAAACTATTAAAACCATTGTCACGTGCTTGTCTCTTTATTTCGTCTATTGTACTAAGGCACAGTTCTGTAGGTCTGTGATCTTTTCTATCACTACGTGCATAAGGCCAACAGTAACTACATTTGTAATTACAGAACCTACCCAGTAGCCAACTTACTGTGAACAAGTCTCTGTACAGTAGTGTGCGTTGTCCAACTTGTACAATGTCGTCATAAGGTATTTTGGTAAAGTCATACTCACTCCATTTTAAGTCTTCACTGGATTGTACCATCTAACCTCATTTCCAAATATTTAACCACTTGCTCTAGCATTGTTGCACGTTCGGGGTCAAGTGTTTGTTCGTACATTTTACGAACCTCTGCTAGTTCCGACTCTAGCAGTTTTTGCACACTCCATACATTATAGTTTGTCATATATATTCAAGAACTTTCCAGCGCCGTCAGCTACATTGTTAGCCCACTCTTCAGCAGCATTTTCATCTGCCATATCGCTAATGTATTTAAAACTTCTAAATGGTATACCGTATTGTTGTGCTACATATGCCAGTGCATAACCTTCCATGTCTACACAGTCAATGTCTGCTGTTACAAACCAAGGATCAGGTTTCATAACAAAACTATCACCTGTGCCACAACGTACTTGCATTACAGGAGCCGCAGTTTTGATATCGCCCAATACAGGATCACTAAACGGTACTGTGCCTCTGGGTGCTTGTGGCTCTGCCATCATATCACGCTGTACAAAAGTGCCAATTTCATGCATGCCTTTGATCATAGGATTAAGCCCGCCTGCTGTGCCGTAGTTTACAATTAGATCTGGCTTAGTGCTTTTGCACAGTGCTTGTGCTAATCGAGTAGCGGCTTGTACTTTACCAACACCTGTATAAATCACTGTGGCAGTTGGAGGAGGAGTTGGAAGTTCAGCTTCCAATGCTACAACTAATAATATATTCATAATTCTTCCTTGATAAATTTATCTTGTTTCATATGTTTACATACTTGCATACATCGTGGAACAGGATTATCTGAGCTCCAACTGTCAATTATACCTTGCCATACATCACTGTTTATTGCTTGTTCAATACCCACACTGTTTAAATTAATAGTGTCGTGGTGTTGATTGTCTAGTAGCAATTGTTCAAACTCGTCCTTAACAGTACCTGTTGCTTCGTATTCCATCATCTTACTGTTGAGATGACAACACGGTATTACATTACCAGTGTGATTAATAAAAATACGTTTTTGATTACCATACTTACAATTAATATACGGTATTTCTTTAATTTTGTCAACTGGATTAGATTTGGCTTTGTGACTGGTGGGCACTGCTGCTCGAACACCGCCTTTTGTATCTTTGCGATGACTTATAATAGTTTTAAGTTGCTGAAAGCCTTCAGCTTTGGCTATAGCTCTGGCTTCCTCAAGTTGATGTTCATTGTGTTCAAAAACAATAAATTGCCATATACTTCTACCGCCAGCACCATTGAATGCTCTATAATTTTGTTGTACTTTTTTATAGTTGCTGCCTTGTCTATACACTTCACTGAGTTCATCACTGCCGTCTATACCCCATGTGACGTGATGATCTTCGGGCAGTACACCTGCTAGTTTTTCCCACCAAGCAGTGGTTCTAATACTGCCGTTGGTAGCAATATTAATATACACACCCCACTGTGCAAAGTGTTCAATGATCTGATGAAACTGAGGATGGCTAGTGGGCTCATCTACGCTACCACAAAAATTAATTATTTTAATATTTGGAAACTGATGTTTATGAAAACGCTCACGTATAGTGTCGAGAGTTATATAATGTTTATTAAGTATTTTATCTGCATGAGCACTTATAACTCTAAAACAACCCTTGCATTCAATATTACAAAAACTGGTAAGCTCAATGTCTAACCATTCTATTGAGTCCATGCTCCACATTATTGCCTCACTTGCATAGGATCGATGCTGAGTTCATTGATGTTTAGATGTGCTGGCTGATCCAATATCCATTTGATATAGTTGGCAGCTACATCAATATCCATACATACCCTGTCAGGATGTTTGTGTTGGTTGTTGCTGAGTGTACCAAAACTTATATAACTAAGTCTGGGGCCACTGTGCCATACACCAACTAATCCCAAACTGTTGGTGTAATCTCTGAGTGCTTTCTTTTCAGCATTGTATAACCATGCTGTGCCTTTGCTGGTTCTATCAGTAGTACTGCCAATACACACAATATGTGCGTCATTTTTGGCATTTCTACACGCCTTGTATACTATATCCAGTAGGATAGTTTGGTGAAAGCGCCATAGTGCGCTATTAATAATGATTTGATCATGTGTGGTACACCGGTTTGCAAATTCAAACATATGATCTGTTTCCGTGAGGTCTAAGCCAGTGTCTCTGCTCACATATTCAGCATCTGGGTATAGCTTGTGCAGTGCTTGTGCTACGCCTTCTTTAGGATTACCTGTTACAATCATACTGTGTTCTCAAATATACTCATGTCGTCTATGTGGTCAGGTAAAATTTTCATTAGTGCATCACGCTCAGTACTTTTAGGTGTACACATACCACAACCACAATGCTTGCCAGGTCCTAGTGGACAAACAATAATAGGCATTGTTTTGTTTTCCAAGTTTGTGCGTAGTTCATTGATAATAGTATCACATTCTGAGATAGTACCAATTGGTCCACGAGTGCCATCAAACTTGGCTTGACATGTTTGGTGATGCCATATAGTATCTGTTTGTTGTTCAATGTGTAAAAAGAACCAGTTAACACTGCACTGCCAGTTACGAAACTTAGCAAAGTCTAAGAATGTGCTTTTACTCCAACAACCTCCGCTGTCGCAGGTCTCCATTGTTCTACTGCCACAGCATGGTCTGCCTAGTTCTCTGGCAAACTTTTTGTCCGCAGTTTTTTCTGGCTTGACTGCACTAGCATTATGTCCGCTCTCTGCGGCAATTTCTTCTTCGGTGGGCTTGTTGAGTGCAGCATTTTTATCTGCCCAATAGTCTGCCATCCACTTTAATTGTTCATCTGTATAGCGGTGTGCGTATGAGTTTTTGCTGTCCTCATGCTCACCAATCATACGTGGCACATATCCAATACCATCACGCTCAAACTGCATACACAAGTCTTTACACTCGTCCCAATACTCTGCGTGGAACATTACGTTAATTTTAATTGGAAACTTTCGCTCTGTAAAGTAGTATATATTATCCAGCACTTGCTTTTTAAGATTAGCATGTGCTTCTGCATGATAACTGATTGTCATAAAGCCATAATTCTCGCACACACTGTCTGCCATCTTACGACCAAAAGCACCGTTGCTGGTAATAGTTAAATTTAGTTTATAATTGTCTTTGTATTTTTCTCGCCATGTTTGCTGTAGCCATTCTCCGAACTTTAGGAAGTTTGGGTTGTTTGTGGGTTCACCGCCTGTAAAGTTTATGTTTACACCCTTGTTGCTTTTGTATTTCATCAATAGGTTACTGTAGTCAAATATAAACTGTCCAGTCTTTTTCAATGTTTCCAATTGCGCATGTGGACTAAAGTTGTCGTGTCTATGCGGTGGGCAATATGTGCAATCATAGTTACAGCGTCTTCCTACATCCCAGGTAACAGTTAAGTTGTCACCATCCAGCAAGTTAATAGCTGTAAAATCTTTTTGTTCTAATTCTAGCATCAGCGTGGGGTCTCCAAAAATTCAATTATATCAGCATGTAGATAATCATTATAAGTTTGATTTCTACTTTTGTCAAATGCTGTTACTTCCTTGAGCATATTAAGTCTATGTTGTTCAGTAACATCAATCTCTAAATGCTGCTGTAAAAATGCAATAATGTTGTCAATATTAACAAAAAATCCAGTCTCTTCGTTGGGCCGTATCACACTTAATTGTTGTATTAGATCTTGTTTTATGTTCTTGGGTAAAAACTTTATGTTAATGTACTTATTCTCTGGCCAAAGTAGGTCTACCCAAAAACTCCAGTATAGACCAGGTCTACTGTATTGTGTGTGCAACTGGTAATGATACTTGTAAAGATCCACTAAGTGGTGTACATTTAGTGCAGTTACTACTGGATTAAAACTCACTGAGCCCGGACGAGTATTTTTACTGAGATAGTTTTCTATGCTGTGTGTTAAACGATCCCATGTCCATGGATAACGCATGTAATGATAATTGTCCCCATAACTGTCTATGCTGGCATTCAGTCTCAGTTCTTTAAATTGATTTAATTTATTCATCAGTTTGTCAGTAAACTTTGTACAATTACTGTGAAACTCTAGTACAATATTCTTGGCACAGTCACGCTCAATGGCAGTGTCAACAAATTGTAAAAAACCATTACTGATTGTTGTTTCGCCGCCAGTAGCTTTGATTGAACGTAGTTCATGTATATTGTCTAATATGTCTTGCCATTGTGTATGATCTTGCGAAAAGTTATATACAGCATATTCACTACCTTTTCGACTGTTCAATGATTGTGTGACAGGATGATCATCAGAATGATTAAAGTCCTGCATACCAACAGTGTCGATTTCATTTTCTAAAAAATATCTATAATCTATTCTAAGTTTGTTGCTTAACCCTGGCGCACATATTCTACAACGTAGGTTACAATTCTCTCCGAAACTAAAATCAATTACTTGTAGCTGTGGATTTTCTAGTAGTTGCTCGTCAGGAACGTTTGAAGTTAATCTGTAACTTTTACTGCTTCTGTCTTCCATACGCCAACACACGTCACATGCACTGTGTCGCACACCGTTCAGCATGCTTGTGCGTAATTTACTCATCTCCTCACCGTGAAATATTTCTTTAGCGGTGGGAGTAGTATTTTTAAGTTTAGTTTTTAAGCCCATGGGATCTGGAGTTTCAGGACGTATCATATTACAACACGGGGTCGCATTGATTATACCTGTAGCGTCCCACTCTTTAAGAGCAAGTTGTGCAAAGGGAAACCAGCAAAATGTATTGTCTTTGCTAGGCTTCATCTATTACTCTCTGAGCTTTGTCCAGTGCCCAACTACGTTCTTTGCACCAAAAGCATTTTTCTTCATTGAGGTCTGTAATATCATTACAGGTAGGTAATGGTGTTATACCATGTTCATATTCAGTATAGTCTTTGAACGGAACTGGGTCCAAGTAGTCAAACAATACTTTATCACCTTCACAACTACGAGTGGTGTCTAGTAAATTTTGCCAGCCCCGTCTGATAAACTGTCCCATAATAAAATCTTTACTAATAAGTCTCCAAGGATATACTTGTGCAGGTTTGCTGTCAGGTTTAAACTGCGGACAGTCTGACTCTGAGACTAAACTGTCATCTGTCCAAACTCTATCAAAAGGCTGTCTAGGATGATCAAAGTCGTCACTGGTTGGATTATTTGTAATAAACCCATAGACTGCATCTAATTTGTATGTGTATCCAGCAAATTGATTAAAACTTCTTGTACACATTCTATCACCACTGGTATCAATTTGTTCAATTATACCAATTGCTCCATCTTCCAATTCAGGAGGAATATAATTTTGTACACGTTGCATTCGTACATTGGGGAACATTTCACGTAATTTATTGTATACTTCTACACTAATAGGAGCTGCCCATGGTCTGTTTTGCCATGCTCGCACATTGGTCAAAAACACAACTTCACAGTCCACTCCAAGGTCTTGAATTATACTACACAATGTTGCGGTGCCTACTGCACTGTCTGCACCTCCGCTTACATTTATTCCTACTCGACGCCAACTAGGGTCAAACGGAAACAATGCTTCGTCTACACTGTGCAGTAGTTTTGTGTCAATACCAAAATGGGTGTAACTACGGTTACTTAAACTTACATCAAATGCCATTGAATATATCCTTCATTTCTGGGAATGTTTCACTGAAACTGAGACCACGTTGTTGATCGCATAGTTCAACAAACTGTTTCATCTCAGGCAGTCTTACACTCCAATCTTCACTTTCCATAAATTGTAGCATGCCTTCTAGTCTTTGTATACCATAGGCTTCGTTGCGCCACATATCATATGTTACTTTGTCTTTGTACCAACTTGGAATACCCAATTGCCAATTCTTTTCCCACCAGGGATAAAAACGTTGATACTTGGCTCTACACTCTGCTTTAAACCACGCAGGCAATACTTTAACATTTAAATGTGCCGGATGATACACAAAGTGTGTGTCTAATCCACCTGCTGCAAATGGCCACATGTTTACTTTTGTAAAGCCTTGTTCTAATTTCCATTTGAGAAAGTCAGGCAAATAATAAATGTTTAGTGCTTGTACTGCACATGCTACTGTGATTTCTACATTATCTGTAGTTTCTTTGTCTAATATATGAAATACTTCTTGTTGTCGACTCCATGTACTTGGGTAACGTATGTAGTCATTCATAGCGCCTATACTGTCTACACTGTAGTGAAAACGTACCAGCTTAAAGTGACTCCACAGTTCGAATAAATCATCTCTCCATTCAACACCATTACTGTTGTAACGCAGTTCTAGGTTAGGTGCATGTCCCTGACGTATACATTCTTCCAGTATTTCATAGTGTTCTTCAATGATAAGACTTTCGCCGCCTGCAAAATATAACTGTTGCATGTTGGGTATTTGTTCATTAAACTGTTTCCAAAATGTAGGATTTTGTTTATGCCAATTATAACTACTACCATTGGTGCTGCCTTTGTCTTGCCATTGCATTGTTTCTTCTAGAGTTTTATTGGTTACTTTCTTTATCATTGCAGCATGATCTTTGATCCATCCACTACTATCATGCGGGCTACACATAACACATGCTAGCTGACATTTAGTGCCAAATCGTAAATCAATGTATGCCAGCTCTGGAGGTACTTCGCCATCATCTGTGGTTTGACTTACCAACTTGTCAATGTCTACTCTTTTGCCCCAATAATTTGTTTCCCAATTGCGTTTGCTTTTGTGACCTGCGGCTTCTTCTTTGTAGCACTTGATACAACTGGGTGGCTTTTCGCCATTTAACATCTGCTTGCGTACATTACGCATATACTTGCTGTTCCAAGCAGTTTCAAAATCACTTACATTCAAATTATTCGGTTTGCCTTCGTCGTCTTTGAGTACTCCAACCATGCCGCCGTGATCTTTATCATTTGTAGGACCCACGCTGCTAGCGTTAGCCGTACAACATACTCGCATGCTTCCGTCTGGTCTTGTACTCAAGTGTACCCAAGGTAATAAACAAAACGTTGGGCTTGGTAGTGGTTTATCTGTCATTATGTAATCTCGTAAAAGTTTGGAACAATATCTATAATGTCTTGTTCACGATGCTGGTCTAACTGTCTAGTATATTTGTGTAGTGTAGTACTTAGTTCACTGTCAGTGGTGTCGCTAAACCAATATTCCCACTGTTCCTGTTGTTTGTTATAAATGTGAACTTCCATATACACAGCTATATTTACAATTCTTTTTTTCAGCTCTCTGATAACCTGCCAGTTCTCATTGATGTGCTGAGGTTGCTGTTTTATATTCACTATTATATCATCTAACCATTTGCAAATTGGTACAAATTGTTCATAGTACCATTGTTCTTTGCCTTGAGGTGTGAGTCTGTTCACACTGAGATAACTGGGATCATACAGCAAATCCATTTCCATTGTAAAAAACTTTTTTGTTTCAAAGAAACTGTATTCTAAATTGATCCATTTGTTTACAAACCATCGTGTTATATCACCCATATTGAATATGTTGTATATCTGTATTACAGGTGTTAGTGTTAAACTGAGATGTGCTAGTTCTTTCATGCCCAACAGTGTGTCTATGTTTCGATCAATTGTTTCCCAATCACTGGGGTGACGTATATATTCATTCACTGGACCAACTGCATCTATACTACCGTTTATTATTATGTTTTTAAAGTTTTTAAATAACTCTAAAAAACGTGGCTGTATATTGGTAAGGTTTGTTGTTATTTTTAATCTTGTATTTTTAGCAATATCTAATTGTATCATACGATCACACAGATCATAAATCTCATCATGAAGTGTGGGTTCGCCTCCTACAAAAGCAATCTCTTCGATGTGTACAATGTTGTCACTGATACTTTTCCACAGTGTGTCAGTATCCCATTCAGTTATATCATATCTTGTATAGTGTGTGGGTAATCCTTTACTAGCAAAATGCTGTTGCTCTTTGACTATCTGACTGCTAAAGTGAGGCCAACACATGCGACATTTTAAGTTACACAGGTTACTGAGCCTAATATCAAAGTAGCGTATACGTGGATTGTCAATGATGTCTTCCCATGGTTCATTGATTTTTGTGCGAGGCTTGTGCAGCCATTTTTGATTTTCTTTGCGGCGCTTACTGGGGAATTCATGACTGTGTCTATTATCCCATTCGCTGTAGAATGTAGTTTCTTCACGCCAGCATGTAGCACACTCCGGAAGTTGTTCGTCTTCTAGTACACGCTGTCTGACTTGTTGATAATGTTCACTGTTCCATATTTGCTCAATGCTGTCCACATTAACATTGTATGGTGTACCGTCGGGTTTATTAATGGTATCGTATTTGCTGACTTTACAACACAGTCTACATGTACCATCTGTACTAGTAGCCAAGTGTATAAATGGTAGGATACAAAAGTTTTTAAAGCTCATAACTATATTTATTAACGTAGTACTTAATAAGATAAATATCTATATGAAATATCCAACGTACTGTAGTTTTCCTTTTGAAAGTATAGCGCCAAAAAGCTGGCTAAATGGTCGCCCGCATCGTGTGACGCCTTGTTGTAATATGAAAACTGACACAGACGATCCGATGGGTGTGCAGCCATTGATTGATGCAGGTGCTAGCCTAGAAGAGATATTCATGAGCAAACAGTTTACAGAATTGCGTCGAGACCTCCTCAGTGGTGTACAAAATCCAGCATGTGAATACTGTTGGCGACTAGAACGCCGCACAGGACATTCGCCACGCTTGAATGCTGTAGATCATCTTACTGCTAGTCAAGTACAAGCTACTCCCAAATTAAAAAAACTAGACACGATGATAGATGAAAACTGCAATCTTCGTTGCAGAATGTGTGCGCCCAGTGTGAGCAACAGTTTGCGACAAGATTATAATCGTATACTAGAACTTGACTTACCGTTACTTGAATACTATAACACAAAACAAACTGAAAGTCAATCTGATCCAGCTGGTACGCAAACATTTTTTGCACCAAACGCACAGTATCAAAATGAAATAATACAACTCAGTGACACACTGGAAGAGATTAAATTTACTGGTGGTGAACCCACAGTTAGTGCTAGCTTTTGGAATATTGTTAACAATATTGACCATCCTGACAGGATAAAGATTCATTTAACTACAAATGCTACTAAGTTTAATCATAGATTTTTGGCGACTATGCGGGTATTCAAACAACGTCACTTCACACTCAGCATAGACGGCACAAGAGCGACTTACGAATACATACGTTATCCAGCCAACTGGCGGCGTATTGAAAACAATATTACTCAGTTATGTGAAACACAAGACCCCGACAGCACTGAGATACACATATGCAGTGTGCTAAACATTTATAATATGTTGAATCTGCGCAACTTGGTTGATTGGATACAACAACACAATTGGCTAAGCGAACACAAGATCACATGGAAATGTATTCCTGATCCGCATCCCGAAGAAAGTTGTTTGGATGTGCGTTGGGCAAGTGAAGAACTATTGAATATAAGTTTACAAACATTTCGGGCTGCTGAGCCCAGTGAGTTTACTGATCTTGCTGTACAAAAAACCATACGTTACTTGGAATGGTGTTTGACGCAAACACACGATGAAAGTAAACTAGCAGAACGTAGACAACGACTTAAACAAGACACATTAACTCTTGACATTGTTAGAGAACAGAACTATGATGAACAACTTAATCCACAAGTTGCTGACTTCATACTTAATATTCAAGCATAATTTATTTCATTGTGGTATGCACGATTTTTAGCACAGGTTCTGATACAGCGACTTATGTGTAGATTGTGTGCAGGATCCCAACTGTCACGCAACACTTGTTGATAGTAATCACTGCTGAGTATTTGTTCAATGCTGTGTACACGTAGGTTGTTCCAATCTTTGGGGAACACACCGTACTTGTCTAATATTGATTCTTTATTTTTAAATGCACTGTCCCACAAAAAACAACAAGGCCATAGTGTACTGTTACTGGCTACGAATATTTCACTGCCGTGATAATATTTGCAATCAATACTTGAAATTATTTCTTTGGTCTCTGAGTCATCTTTGTTTTCGCACTGTATAAAGCGATCCAATTCTTTTACAATTTGTACTTTACTGTGTTCTTTAGCGCCTGTGGTGGTAATCGTCTTTTCTACTTGTGCATTCTTTTTACCAATTTTTGCAGTCCAATCGTGATAGCTGTTGCGCATACCTGTGCGAGTTGCAAATCTAAAACCCAATTGTTCAGCTAACTGTCTAGCTTCTTCTACTTCATGTTCATTGTGATCAAACACAATGTAGATCCAAGTTGCTTGCCCGCCTGCTGCACTGTATGCTGTGATGTTGCGCTTTATTACTTTGTAGTTGGTGTTTACTCTGTATATGTGATTGGTGTCAGTGCCGTCAATACAAAAATGTACATCTACACCCAACTCTCCCAGTCTACTCCACCACTCAGCACTGTTGCGTCCGCCATTGGTACTGTACTGTATTCTAGCTCCGCCTGCCATGAGATATTCTGTTATAGCCAAACAGTCTGGGTTTACAATAGGATCACCTAATACTCCGCAAAATTTAAAAAATATATCTTGGGGATTGGGAAACCAAGTTTTTATTTGTTCAAGTGATATGTTCTCAGGTCTGAGTATATCCAAATTTTGTGTTCTAGCGCACCCCGGACATAATGCATTGCAATCACTGCTAATTTCTAATTCTACACGTTTATACATTAAAATACCCTGTTAATAAATATACTTATGCGAAACGCAAATGACATTCGAAACGTTGAAAATCACAAATATCTAACTGAAAAACACGGCAAGTTTTTCTGTGCTAGTCCGTGGAATAGTTTACACGAAGGTCCACAGGGTTTGGTTAGTACTTGCTGTAAAAGTAGACAGCCCATTGGATGGAGCGGTAAACAAAACTTTGAAGAGATGTTTAACAGCGATCTCAGCAAAGAAATACGTGCTAGTATACTACAAGGAAAAATGCACAGCAATTGCGAAGCCTGTGCTATACAAGAAAAGGACGGTCACGCTGCCAGCAACAGAGTACACGGCAATTCAATGACTGACAGAGCAGTAGTGGATGAACTAGTGGCCAACACAGAAGCAGACGGAACACTGCACATACACAAACCCGAATGGTTAGACTTGCTGTGGACAAATAAATGTAATTTTAGTTGCTTGGGCTGTAGTCCAGAACTCAGCAGTAGTATTAATAACAATTATCGAAAAGAATTTGCACTATTAAATGGCAACGATCCCGACGAATATTTTAAAGATATGACAAATTGGAACAACGGCAACGATAATAAAATAGATTATATTATCAAGCACAGCGATACTATTCGAAGTCTACACCTAAATGGCGGCGAGCCTTGGATGCAAGAAGCTACATATGAACTGTTGGAAGAAATGCTCAAGCGTGGACTTAACAAACATATACAAGTTTGGAGTCATACCAATGGCAGTATAACCAAAAGCTACAAAGGTGTTGACATCATCGACGAGTACCTAGTACACTGGGGCGAATTGTGCAAGATTACCATAAGCAACGATGGACATGGTGCCAGAGGTGCATACACTCGATTTGGGTACAAGGAAAGCAAATGGTTGGAAACATACAATCGTATACTTGACAGCGGTATTAAACAAGTTAGTATACAAACATGTTGGAATGTTTTCAATGCACAGACTATCACCCGCACAGCTGAATTTTTCTGGGATAATTGCCGTAACCACAAAGGTGAGGTGTACGGTAGTTTAACTCCGTGGTACAACACCATGACTACACCTTTGATGCTGTGCTATGTTAGAGAACTAAGACTCAAAGCTGTTGAACAACTAGAACAGTTAATGCAAAACACACAGATACCATCAGCTTGGGGCGAAGACTTAAAAAAATATTGGGATTATCTACATCGTTGGGAAGAAATAGACAGCGTATATAGATTACCCAACAGTAATAGTGCATTGTTGAATTGGTATGCAGGTATACAAGCCTTGGATGCAAAACGTAAAACCAATCTATGCAACACATTTCCTGAGTTAGAGCCGCTGTACCAACTTGCTGCTACTGAAACTGAGCGCCAAATGGATCAAACTCACTGCCACACTTCATAGCGCACACACCTAATTTACCTTGTTCTATACTTTCAGCTTCCCAACTGTGAGTAATACTTTCTAATATGCCGCTGTTGAATACACTTTCTAAGCCATGCAATCTAGCATCAATGGCTAGCTTTCCGCCTGCACGTTCAATATGATCCCATATCTGTTCTACACGATAATCTTTGTGCCACCACTTGTACATTCTACCAGCAGTCCAACAGCATGGCATTAATAAGCCTTCGGCTGTAATAAAGATTGATTTTTCTTCAGCTACTTTGCATTTAATACTACATTTATCATAGTAGTCACGCATACTGCCGTAAGTTTTTTCTAATTCTTTTTGTTTTAGCAGTGCTAGGTTTTGATTTTGTTGCAGTGAAGGACGAGCAATAGCTTGAGTTTGTTCACCTTTGCGATTACGTGCTTGATGTACATCTTTTTGTTCACTGTTGGCAGTAAAGAATCGTGCTGACTTTTTCTTTTGAAAACGTTCTACTCCCCACTGTTGAGCAAGTGCTTCAGCTTCGTCAACTTGATGTTCGTTGTGTCCAAATATAATATAGTCCCAACGAGCTCTACCGCCTGCAGCAATAAATGCTCGCATGTTGCGTTCTAGTATATCCCACTGTACGTTTTGTCTATAAAGGTGATTGGTGTCGCTTAGACCATCCACACTAAAAATAACAGTGCCCATCCTGCCAATAATATGAGCCAGCTCACTCCACCATGCTTCATTTTTTGCTCCTGCGTTTGTGTTCATGCTTAACCACATCTTAGGATTATGCTTGCGAAAATAACGGAATACTTCCAGTGTGTCTCGGGCAACAATAGGGTCTCCCAAGTTTCCGCACATATACATTGTATCCAGCTGTGCAATAAACTCAGGTGTAAAGATACGTTCGCAATCCTCTAAGCTGAGTTCGCTGTTGTCAATCCACTTGTTGTCCGCACCGCCGTTTTCATTGCGATCACACATAGGACACGCTGCTTGACAGCGTTGTGTAATTTCCAAGTGTACTTGTTTTATATCTTTGTAAGCATACATGGTTTAATAAACTCGTCTAATAAAATTCTATTTCCTTCAGCACTGAGATGATAGCCTGGATCGACCCAGTAGTCTTCCATGTCATTCCAATCTCTGTGTACTATAAAGTCTAAATGACTGTTGTCAGCTTCTGGTGCATCTACATGACTATATATCACACACGGTACGCCTGCACGTTCGCACATCAGTTTACAGTGTCTTTGTATTGCTTCGGTATGCAGTGTTTCACTTATTTTACTAACATCTACTAAATGCAATAGATTTTGTTCGTATGTTTTTGCTAATTGATTATAAGGTTTTTTCAACATCGCAGGTGTTGCCATAACAAACCCCAATTCGTCCCACTCCCAATCGTAACGATTACCATAGGGTATTTCTTTGTAATCATAATCCCATAGATCAGTGTGTGCGCTTCGAACCATTTTACGTGGATCAGTGTGACCACTGATAGTTTCAAAGTCTTTTGCAAACGATTGCCGCAGAGGCCTTGTAAACTGTATAATCATAATATGATCTTCGTCTTGGAAGTCACGCAATATGCGTTCTGTTTGCGCTAATATCATATTATTGCTGTTGCCGTTCATACTCCAATTACGCACACGATATTCATGATTCATATCCAGCGCAAGCATTTCACTCCAGCTGAGAGTCTGATTCATATCGAACTCGTATACACTACTACAACCGTTACGGCTCCAACTGCATCCTAATACATTAATGGTTGGTTGTAATTTAGTCATCAAGTATCAAATCAACTTCTACGCCTGGCCCTACTTCGCTGGGCATTCCGCCGTACTGATCCACATACCATTCTATTACAGCTTTGTACCATAGTTGACTGTTGTGGTGTGCTCGTTTATTAAACTGGTGAATGTTATTGTTGGTTGCTTGCATTGTTGCCAATGCTCTAGCACACTCTGTTTGCATTTGTCTGAGGCTAAGGTCTTGTGTCATTTTACACCAATAATCATAAATCTGTTGTATGTGGCAGTTTCAATTTCACCCTTGTATATCAGCTGGCTCATTGGATATTTCATAACAGCGTCATCCACACTGTGTACACAGTTGATGTGTTGTTCGTTACTGAAATAATCATTTGTTTGTAAACAGATCATTTTTCCTGGAGGTACACGTTCAAACCAACTTTCTGTCATGTGTTCACAACTGGTGTTGATAATCAAGTCAGGCCATACATCAACTTCGATCAGTTTGCCTTTTACATTGGTAGCTTTACATCTAAAATATTCACGGCCAGTGTCAACGTCCGAACCACCTCGACGAGTACGCCAATGGACGTCATCTACATCAACTCCAATGGCTTTGTATTGCCATTGATTGTTTTTCTGTTCATAGTTAAAGTCGTCACTGATTTGAATACAACGTATATCTTTTTCAAGATTCCAGTAGTTTTGAATATCAAAGTGCTGAAATAGATGCTGTGCTACTGTGGCATACCAACCTCCGTAGTGTGCAACAGTGCCAATCTTCTTGCTGGGGAACACACGCTTTAGTTCGTCCACCATCCACAGCTTTGATTGCATTTGCCCTCTGCTAAAGTGATCGTTTAGCAGTGCCTTGCTTCCGAATTTAATACTCCATCTGGCAATCTTTCTGATATAGTCATCATCAATATTATGTGCGATGTATTGTAACACTTTGCGGTGTGTGATTTCTTTATAGGCTGTGTGTTGATTAAACAGCAAGTTGAGAAACTCTTTGGTTAGCTTTACATCACCTCTGCGAATCTCATTGTGTACTAGGTATTGTATAGCCCAAGGGTTACCATACATAATAGCACGTTTAATTTTGATATATTTGTTTAACTCCGGGTGATCGATGTGTTCCAGATAGGATTCTAATCCATTCATCCAGTATAGATTTTTAGCAGCTTCATTTATTACTGTATCGTACTTACGTTGCTTCATCGAATGTATCCCTTAACCACTCAAAATCATTTATATAATTTAATATGTTTGGTTGATCTTTGTATGTATATCCAAAGTCTGCACCTTGCTTGGCTCCCAGTAGACTCCATTCACCAAATGGACGTTTAGCGCCTTTGGTCTGCCATGTTTTCAGTCTATACTGATTGTCTAGATTATCACCATTGGGTATAATAGCACTACTTAGTTTTGCACATTCTCTGAAAGCACTCTTCCATGTTTCATACGGTGTTGTGTTAAACTGTGTGGTATTACTAACTTGAAACTTTGGCACAAAAGGACATCCAATGGTAGTTGTCATATCCACACGCCAATCTGTAGCATTCAACAGCTTTTTACGTGGAAATAACTTTGCACCGCCGTAGCCATACAATAGATCATTCACTGGGTTTCTACTACGCCATACAAAAACACAATCTGTTTCTGGCACAGTTTCCCACATAAATCTATTACTGTTAGGTTTAAATTTAAAACTAAACTCTTCTTCTAGTACAGCATCAGCATCTATCACATAAAAATGATTGGTCTCTGCTATTTCTGCAGCGGCTTTGTGAGCATTGAATATGCCTTTAACTCCTTCAATACGTTTAGCATGAGGGGCAAATAGTTTCAATAGTTCAAAATTATCATCAGCAAATGTTTCGTGATAACTTATTTGTACAACGTCTAACATTAATTCTCCGGGTATATTGTTTAATAATAGCACACTATATACAGTGTGTCAACTATTCATAGATAAAAGGATCTTTATCTTTTAGTTCTTTTATTCTTTTTTTAATGGCTTTGCGTTCTTTGTACTCTCTCCAAGGCCATGTTAATACAGCAATTAACTTCTTCATAGCATTTCCTTTATGTATTGTATAGTGTATTTAAGCCCTTGTGTTCTCTCTACTGTGGGCCTCCATCCCAATTGCAGTGCCAAGTTGATATCAGGACAACGAGTTCTTGGGTCGTCTACTGCGGCATTTTGATGAACGATTTTGCTGTTGCTGTTGCATAGCTCAACTATTTGTTTGGCCAACTCCAGCAGTGTTACTTCGTCTGGATTGCCTATGTTAACAGGACCTGCACTGTGGCTGTTCATTAGTGTGATTAATCCTCGGGCTGTGTCTTGTACATAACAAAAACTTCTAGTTTGTAGGCCATCGCCGTGCATGGTAATTGGCTGGTCAGTGAGTGCTTGTAGTATAAAATTACTAACTGCTCTGCCATCATCCAATGCCATATAAGGTCCATATGTATTGAATATCCTAGCAATCACAGTGTCAGCATCGCTGATAGTGCATATAGTTTCTGCTACACGCTTGCCTTCATCATAACAACTACGTGGCCCCAGTGTGTTTACATTACCCCAATATGTTTCAGGTTGGGGATTCACAGCCGGGTCGCCATATACTTCACTGGTACTGGCCAACAACAGTCTAGCACCTGTAAGCTCTGCTAGTTTCGTCACGTTGAGTGTGCCTGTGATGTTTGTGATCAATGTGTACTGTTGATCTTTTTGATAGTGTACAGGACTTGCAGGACATGCTAGATGATATATTTGATCATATTCTCCACTTTCGATTGGATCGCACACGTCATGTTGTACAAAATGAAAGTTATTACGTTTAGCGAACTGTGCGTGGTTGTGTGGTATACTGGTGTAGTAATTATCAATACACACAACTTGTGTAGTTTTTTCATGGTCCAACAGTTGTCGTATTAGTTCGGTACCAACTAGTCCGTTGCCACCTGTTACTAGTATTTTCATGTGTACCACAAACCTAACTTTTTTAAACTATCTATCTTTGCACTGTCGCCTAGATACTCTTTGCTGTTGTCCCAATCCTCATATGCATACTTACCTGTGATATGAAAAATATTCCAATCCGTGCTGGCCTCTTGGAAACTATTGCCTTCAGGAAATAGTGCGGGATCCAGTAGTTGTATACGTGTGTCTGTTCTATGCTTGATGGTTGTGTTTACATGCTTTTGACACGTGCCGTCTGTTCTGTAACCACTGTTGTACAGCTTGTCGGGATCGCACATGTCTATATTAGTTTGAGTTGCTCGCATACCATACATACCTGTACCACAGTTGTATTCACCGTGTAGTGGATGCGGGTCACCTAACCATTTGTAATGTTTTACTGCTTGACATATTTGATCGTAACCTTGTGCGAATGTATTCTCAATCACTGCGGTGTAGTTGTTTTGTGCTACACAATCAACATCTGTATAGAACCAATTCTTTCCTTGTCGCATTATTTCAGCACCTACAATAAACTTGTATACAAATACATGATGATCACCTTGTGGAAAAAACACTGTGGGGATTTTTAAACTGCTCACAATGTGATATGTTTGTAAATCCAACGCCACATACAATATGGGTACGTTCAGTCGACGTGTGCTAGCAATCCAATTCAGTGTCAATGGTAGTACACTTTCGTTACCCATACACCAATACACAGTGTCCGACTGTATGCTGTTGCAATAACTTTTAATTGACTCTAGCACTGGTGTCTCCTTGATAAAATGCTTGTACACTAACTGTGTCTACTGTATTGCTTTTTGCTGCAATGGGTCCCTTACTTTCAGGAACGCCATGTTCAGCATCTGCAATACTTTGATTGATTATTAAACTAATTATGTGTTCATAACTGTCCATAAACTCTGTATCACCGGGTTGTAGATCAATGGGTTCGCCTTGAGTGATCCATGATTGTACAACTTGTTCCAGTGAGGTGTGTTCGTCTACTTTACCGATTATATATCTATCGTTGTTGTCTCTGTCTAAGAAGCCAGCTTCTCTGCACAAGTAAACCAATCCATATGCATCAACCACTAGATCAACCTGTGGAAAACCCTTGGGCAACATTTCGTTGTGTGTGATGCAGTGCATTGTGGGTGCATCTATGCCCTGGCTCAGTGCATTGAGTGCGTAACCGTAATCGATGTGTAGTTTATTCAGTAGTGGTGACTGTCGTCTTTGTTCAACTTGTTGAAATACTTGTTTTAGTTTACTTCTATCGCCAAACGTGCTAGCATCAGTGGGCTCTCTAAAGTTTTCCCTGAGTGTAACAAAATCAACTTGGTTGCCACTAGCTTGATTAATTTCTTCAATAAAATCAAGCACTTGCAGTAGATCTTCTTCAAGTCCTGGCAATATTACATAATTAAATCCAAAGCGCAATTGTTTATTGTTGGCTTTTTTATATTTTAAAAAGTCAATTGCATTTTGTTTTACTCTTGTAAAGCCTTGTGCATGTTTGGTTACTTCTGTGTATATGTCTTGATTACTACCGTACAAGCTAATACGCAATACTTCTAAATCCCATAGATCTGGATTATTTTCTAAATATTTTTCAGTAAGCATAAAGCCATTGGTGTACAAACTAAATCTAAATCCACGATCTGCGCCTGCACGTATTAGTTTCATAAGATCAGGATTAGTAAGTGTTTCTAATCCACCACTCAAATAAAACTTGTAAGGGTCATCATTGGGTGCAGTATTAATAAGATTTACCAAATTGGGAGTAGCTTCTTTCAAAGGTGTCTTTTTGTATGCAGCATTTGTTACCATATTGCGTCCGCAAAAGTGACACCAAAACATACAGCTTTGTCCAATATGCAATCCAATTCTATGTGGATAAGCATATTCATTGTTGAGTACTTTTTGTATTGTGCCACTTTGATTAAGTGGTATAATAGTGTTCTTCCAATATTGACTATTGCGTATATCACTGGTGATTACATCTTGCACAAAGTCACTGTTGCGCATTATTTGATTAATTTGAATTAAATCATCGTGACTGATATTGAGATTATCTTGTATCTCTCTTTGTGTAACAAACGGGCTTTCAGCATAACAGTCTATTATTTGTATGATTTGTGATAGTACAGTGTGGAGTGCAGGGTCATATCTACTGTGTGATAGCTTGTGAGCTATCACATCTGCCGCCACATACAATCCAACAATACCTGCTCTGTCTTGGTCTACATGGTGTTGTACTGTGTACAAGTGTTGTTCACGCAGTTGTGTTCTACTAGACTCCATGCATCGTGTTATCCATCTAGTTTTTTCAGCACTGTTTACATCATCGCCTTCAATGAAAGCATCCAACTGTCTATCCAACGCTAGCCCATCATCTTGTGAAAAATCATACACTGTGTGATCCACTGTAATTGTGCGTTGTGTACTGGAGTTTCGAGCAAAATCCACAGTGACATCTGTGCCTGCAAAGTTTAGTTTCCACAATATGCCTGTGTTCGTTTGTGTGGTTTCGAGTACAGCACAATGTGATTTACCAATTAGTTTTCTTAATATGGTTAATACATGCGGGCCTAAATCTTCTAGTACACTTATAGTGGGATCGCTCACATAAACTTCGCCATGACGTTCGCTGTGATTTTCACTGTGCCACACAATGTGAATACTGTTGGGGTTGGGAGGTATACAGTCAGCAATAGATTGTATACGATCACTGTATTCTAATTCTAAGCCAACCGACAGTTTGCAATCGTTTTGTCTGGCAAGCTCAATTAAATGATCGTGTTGTTCAAGTGTTCGAACAAATGGCTTTTCTACTAATAGGTGTTTGCCCACATTAAGCAGTTGTACAGCACTAGCATAATGATCATCAGGCAGATTAGCAATCCAGACATGATCGCTGGTTAAGCTGAGTAAGCTAAACACAGCTTTACGGCCCGAGATTCGAGTATAGTATTGTGTTTTATAATTGTTGTTGGTGGCAACACGGTCAATTATTTTAGCCCATCTGCCGCCGCCTACTATTCCTAGGGTACGCAAACTTTAACTCCATATTGTTCGGTCCATCGCAGTGCATCTGCTTTGGTATTTACAAGAGGCTCGCCTTTGATATTCAAACTTGTGTTCAGCAACATGGGACAACCAGTGTCCTCATACCAACGTTCTAGTAGTTTTCGTATTCCGTGTTTGCTGTTGGGCTGAACAGTTTGTACTCTACTGCTGTTATCATAGTGTATGACGGCAGGAAACTGTTGAGGATCTTTACACACACTCACGTACTGCATAAAGTCTCCGGTCCGTCCTTCAAAGTATTCTTGTGCATGTTCTGCTAGTATCACAGGAGCAAAAGGTCTGAAACTTTCTCTGTGCTTGATGGTGTTTACCAAGTCCTTAACATCAGCTCCGCGGGGATCAGCAAGAATACTACGGTTGCCAAGAGCCCGAGGACCATACTCAGCACGACCACTTGCCACGGCTGTAATTTTTCTAGTATGTAATTCTCTAAGTATTTCTTCAACTGGGTAATCTCCTTTGATTTCATGTCCAAGATACGCATGGTCCATGAGCATAAATTTTTTCCAATGTGCTAGTACACATCCTATTGCACTGCCAGCATCTCCTGGATTTGCTGGTACATGCACATTTTTAAAAAGTAGTTCAGCGAGCGGATTTGCTACACAGTTTAAAGCACAACCGCCTGCTAGTGTGATGCTATCATATTTACCGTCGGTCATAAAGTATGCACTGCGACACAGCTCTACAAATATTTCTTCGTATATACGTTGTGTAGCGGCAGCAATGTCAGCATAGTCTTGTGGTGTGTTTAGGTCAGGTCTCCAATCCAAACAACCTCTGTGACAATCACGTTTGAATATAGTTTCGGGCGCATAGCTGACTGGAGTTTTTTCAATAAAGTCCTTCTTGATATCCGCATACAATCTATCAGGATCGCCCACCGCTGCCATGCCCATGAGAATGTACTCATGTTCCTGTGGCTTTAGTCCAATACGCTGTGTCATAGCACTGTACCATATGCCTATGCTGTGCGGATAGTTTTGGCTCCATAGTTTTTTTAGCTTGCCCGCTTCACCACTCCACAAGCTAACAGTCTCCCATTCGCCTATACTGTCAATCACTAGTACAAGTGTACGATCAAAAGGACCTGTGTAATATGCATAGGCAGCATGGCCCAAATGATGACTAACTGTAGTGCTTTTAGGAGCATCTTCGAGGTACTTGCGCATATATGTTGTGGGTGATTCTTTGCCAAGTAGTGTGTATTGCTTTGCGTATAACTGACGTGTCTTTTTAAGTAACGGACGTTCGTAATAGAATATCTCGTCTGGTTTACCGTGCAGATCTATTGCTTCCTGGATTAACTGTGGATCTAAATGCTTGTCGTTTTTCACACGACTATAGCGTTCACTGTGAGCAGCAAACTCTAGTCCATCATTACTGAACACAGCAAGACTAGCATCATGACTCATTCCTGTCCAGCCCCATGTTACTTTATTATTTG
>ERZ1049444.877-NODE-877-length-24938-cov-6.637504_pt1 | contig 24938 bp, 23 predicted proteins | sample MGYA00383101_ERZ1049444 | MGnify/ENA primary metagenome ERZ1049444 (study PRJEB29581, sample SAMEA5548371) | metagenome | biome: marine; feature: coastal; material: water | depth 50 m | study: Short-term variability in the microbial, nano- and picoplankton...
CGGTTCAAAACTCAAGATTAACGCGGGATGTGGTTGATAAATGGGTCGATGCCGCAGTGGATGCCGGATATAAGCGTAACCCCGATTATAACGGCGCCGATCAAGAAGGCGTTGGATATTTCCAACTAACCATGAAAGGGGGGCGGCGTTGTTCTTCCGCTGCGGCTTACTTGGCACCCGCGCGTACGCGCAAAAACCTGAGCGTTATCACCGATGCGCAGGTCGAAAAAGTGGTGATCGCTGAGGGGCGCGCCATTGGCGTTCAAATTCGCCGGCATCAGCGGGTTGAAATTATTTCGGCAAGCGCCGAGGTGATCCTTAGCGCCGGGGCCATTGGCTCACCGCAGCTTCTCATGCTCTCGGGCATTGGCGCAGGAGACGAACTTAGTGCACATGGCATAGAGGTTTTATCAGATCTTCCTGGTGTAGGTAAAAATCTGCAAGATCATCTGCAGGCCCGTCCAGTTTTCAAAACTACGCTCAGCACCGTGAATACCGAAATCAACAGCTACTTAAAAAAAGGCTTGATAGCAGCCAAATACGCGTTCACGCAGCGCGGTCCAATGACGATGGCCGCCAGTCTTGGAACCGGCTTCCTGAAAACCGAAGCGCATTTAGAAACGCCAGATATCCAATTTCATATTCAGCCCTGGAGTGCTTTAAAACCCGCGGATGGACCGCATAAATTCTCGGCTTTTACCGCTTCTGTTTTGCAACTACGCCCGGAAAGCGCTGGGCATTTAACGCTGAGCTCGGCCAAGATCGACGATCACCCGGAAATTCATCCAAATTACCTGTCCACGGACACAGATTGCCGGACAATCGTGAAAGGCATTCAAATCGCGCGGCGGATCGCGCAATCAGAACCGCTAAAATCTCATATCACGGAAGAATATGCCCCAGGAGTCGGGGTTGCCCTAGAGGATGAGGTGGCCACCCTGGATTGGGCGCGTCAAACGTCAGTTACAATTTACCATCCAACCGGCACCTGCAAAATGGGCATCGATCCGATGGCGGTTGTTGGGCCGTCGCTAAAAGTAAAGGGCATTCGCGGCTTGCGCGTTGCTGATGCCTCAATCATGCCGCGCATCGTCAGCGGCAACACGAATGCACCTGCGATCATGATCGGCGAAAAAGCCAGTCAGCTGGTGTTGGAGGATGCATCATGACTTTTGCAACCCCGCTTCACAAAGTGGATATCATGGCCAATCATGAATAAAACCCACTTTCATTTTCTGTCAGGACAATCCCCTCGGCCATGGCAGCGATAAATAACGATATGAGGGAAACATCATCAAGGGAGGAAAATTGATGTTTAATCTTAAAACTCTAAGCGTAGGGACTGCAGCTCTTACGCTCATGGCATCAGCAGCATTTGCCGAAACCGTTATTCGTATACAATCTGTATTAGGAAATTCATCTGATGAGGTCAGAATGGTTGAGAGCTTCGCTCAAGACGTATTCGATCTGACAAATGGTTCTGTGAAAATCGAAATATTGCCTGCAGGCGCAGTTGTAGGTCCGCGTGATATCATTGACGCGGTTGACGCAGGTCTTGTCGAAGCTGGCTTCGCATGGACCCACTATTGGGGCGGTAAGCACCCAGCGGCGAACCTATTCGGTGCACCAATCGCGGGTGCTGGCGTCGGCCTCGATAACCAGGCATTCTTATCTTGGTTCCAGTTTGGCGGCGGTAAAGAGCTATATGACCGTCTATGGGACGAAATGGGCGTAAATGTAAAAGGTTTCATGCTTCAGCCTGTTGGTCCAGAAGCTTTGGGTTGGTTCCCAGAGCCAATCGCCTCCATGGATGACTTCCGTAAACTACGTTTCCGGGCGCCTCCCGGTATGGTTGGTGCCGCTTATAATGAAATTGGCGTTGCAGCCGTTGCAATGGGCGGTGGCGACATCCTACCAGCTCTTGAAAAAGGTGCAATCGACGCGGCTGAATGGTGCTGCCCAAAGCCTGACTCAGTCTTTGGTTTTCAAAAAGTGCTGAAGCATTACTACCTACAGGGTTTGCACCAAGTTACTGTGAATGCTGATATGTACTTGAACCGTGACGTTTACAACAGCCTGTCTGCCTCAGAGCAAAAGGCACTTGAAGTTGCGGCGAATGCATCCTTGTCAAAGTCTCTGTCTTACCGCATCTACGAAAACGGTAAAGCGCTGAAAGACCTGACTGAAAACCACGGCGTGCAGTTGCACGACACACCTGCTGAATACTTTACAGAGTATATGGCGGCTGCGAAAAAATTGCTGGAAGAAGCGGCTGCTGATAACGCTTTCTTTGCAGAAGTATGGCAGTCACAGAAAGACTTTGCTGATATCGCAGTTCCATTTTGGGCGGGTGCACAAGCTTCAAACGCAGGTTTGGGTAAAGCGCATGCAGACACTTTAAAGTAATTGGTTGATTACATTTGCGGAGCCTTAAGGCTCCGCAAGTTTTATTTTGGCAAAGATGATAACCCATTTTTTCCAAAATAAAAATTCCTCCTGACAATGGAGGCGACACAGAGGGAGATCAAACCTTGGCAGAAGAGGTTATACCCGACGATCTAGAGATCGCGGACGAACTGATAGCAGAACGACGTCAAGAGAAACCTGGGGAAACGCCGGAGGATATGACACCTTGGCAACGACCGATCACGGGTGCGATTGACGTTTTGAACGACTGGGCAGGGAAACTTTTGTGCCTCTTGATGATACCTCTTATTGGTGTCGTCGTAATCGAGGTCTTTTCTCGCAATGCTTTTGGCATAATGGCGGATTATGGATGGGATGACACAGCGCGCGCAATGGGTTTAGGCCCAACACAGTTCGCCTATGACATCAGCCGCATGATCGCGGGCGTCCTATTTATGGGCGCTGCAGGTTACGGCTTGATGCGTGGCGTGCACATTCGGGCGGATTTCCTGTATCGCAACTGGAGCAACAAAACACAGGCTACCGTGGATGCTATTCTATATATGGCGTTTTTTATTCCATCGATGATTTTTTTTACAATCATTGCTTCACAATACTGGGAACTGGCTTACCGTACAAGCGAAACAGCATTTGATAGCCCTTGGGAACCTGTATTGTGGCCTGCACGTTTAGCGATGCCAATCGGTGGTTTGCTCCTAACCCTCCAGGGGATCCCTGAACTGTTCCGTGCATTTCACAAAATGGGCAAAGAGCGTGAACGTTATTTCGTGATGGCGCTTCCAGTCTATTTGATTGCGCTAGTATGGTTGGTCATGGCTGTCTTCGCACCCGATATGACACCAGGTGGCGAGTGGTTTACGGATCTGATGAAGGCGCGTCCTGGTCTGTCGAAACCTATAATCGGGTCGATCATGCTAGGCACGATGATCTTCGTAATTTTCATCGGCTTTCCGATTTCGTTCACCTTGATCTTTTTGGCTTTTATCTTTGGGATCTGGGGGTCAAATTTCAAATTGACCACCCTGTTGATGACATTGAACACAAATTCAACAATGTTAAACGATCAGCTAATGGCAGTTCCGTTGTTCATTTTGATGGGGATTGTCATGGAGGCCGCTGGGCTGATGGAACGTTTGTTCGCATCAATTCAAATGATTATGGCGCGCGTGCGCGGATCGCTGTACATCGCGGTATTGATCGTTTCGACAATTTTTGCCGCTGCCACGGGTATTGTTGGTGCATCAGTCACTCTGTTGGGTATCATGGCGGGTGCTACGATGAACCGTTCTAGATATAACGTGCAGCTGGCCGCAGGTACGATAACGGCTGGCGGTACCTTGGGTATTTTGATTCCACCTTCGATCATGTTAATCGTCTTAGGTCCTGTGCTTGAAGTTTCAACATTGGACTTGTTCCGTGGTGCATTCATTCCTGGGGCACTGCTAGCGTCTTTGTATCTATTATACACATTGGGCCGTTGTTGGCTGAACCCAGAATTAGGCCCTGTCCTGTCAGATGAAGATCAGCCAAAAACATCTGATTTCTACGGCGCAGAAGTTGCATTGATTTCAATGGGTGTTCTAACGGTTTGCCGCGTTTTTGGTTTGGGGATCGGTGGCGCCTTTGGCGGGTTCGTCCCGTTTGGTGGCCTAGTTGTTTTGGCAGCGGTTATGTTGCTGGCTCTTCGTGCGTATCGCAATCTTGCAGTTTTGCGAACTGCGATGCCCTTGGCGTTCCTCTTCCATGGCTATATGATCGTGGCGAACATGGGGGCGGGTATGCCATGGATGTCTGTTGCAATGTTTGGACTAATGATCATCTTGGCTGTACTGGCGATGCCGATTTATCGCGCTGATGCAGTTGATCGGTTCTCATTCTCAGACGTTTGGGATGAATTCTTCGCAGGGCTAATGCCGCCGACTATTTTGATTTCCTTTGCATTAGGTTCAATTCTTCTTGGACTTGCTACCCCTGCAGAGGCGGCTGCAATGGGGGCGTTTGGTGCAATTCTATTGTCACTTATGTACCGTAAATTCACCTTCTCTGGATTCTTTGATAACCTGGTCAAGTCGCTAGAGATTACAGTTCTGATCATGTTCTTGGTGGCGGCGTCAAACTTCTTTGGCGCGGAATTCTCATCCCTTGGAACACCCAAAATGATGACTGAATTGTTGCTTGGTTTGGATATGTCACCCTACTTGGTATTGATCTTGGTCATGGCCCTAATCTTTGTTCTGGGCTGGCCACTGGAATGGGTGCCGATCGTCTTGATCGTAGTTCCGGTTTTGCTGCCAACCGTGGAGAAGCTTGAACTTCACGGCCTTGATCGCTACGACCTGATGGTGTGGTTCGGAATTCTGGTTGCGGTCAATTTGCAAACCGCTTGGTTATCGCCGCCGGTGGCCTTATCCGCCTATTTCCTAAAGGGCGTGGTTCCGAATTGGGATTTGAAAGATATCTATCTGGGTATGATGCAGTTTATGGTGATCCAACTTATCGGATTGATCCTCATTCTCATTTTCCCACAAATCGTTCTGTGGCTTCCCAACCAAGTATTCGGACAATAGGTGCAGAGATGAGCCGGTCAACCTTATCCTATCAAAAGTGGCCTTTGATCGTAACCGTCATTGGCTTAGGCCTATCGGGGTGGCTTGGCTGGGCGACCACCGGAACGCTTTCGGGTGTGTTTGGGTTTTTGCTTGTGGGCGCGATCTTGGCAACACTGGAAATCGCCTTGTCTTTTGACAACGCAATCGTGAATGCCAACAAACTTGAAGAGATGACCCCGATTTGGCAGCAGCGTTTCCTAACTTGGGGAATTTTAATTGCGGTTTTTGGTATGCGGATAATCTTTCCCTTGGCGATTGTGGCTATATTCGCCTGGATCAACCCTTTCGCTGCGATCCATTTGGCCTTGGCCGATCCAGAGGAATATTCGCATATCATTGAACAAGCGCATGGCCCAATATCTTCTTTTGGCGGCACTTTCCTAATGATGGTTGCGTTGAAATTCTTCGTGAATGAAGAAAAATCGGTCGATTGGATCGTGGGGCTTGAAACGCGGCTTCGGCGCGTCGGAACAATCCGAGGACTAGAGATCACCTTCGTTTTGATTATCATCATCGCGATTTGCCAATTTTTGCCAGAGTATAAACATGCGGCCTTCTTAATGGCGGCAATAATGGGCCTATTGGTCTTCATGCTTGTCGATGGATTGGGCGCTTATCTCGACAATGTTTCCAGCAACACCGCCGCCATTGGTGCGCGCGGCGGATTGGGCGCTTTCTTATATCTTGAGGTTTTGGATGCCAGCTTCTCGTTTGACGGGGTGATAGGAGCCTTTGCGCTGACCACAAATATCCTTTTAATCGCGATAGGGCTAGGCATTGGAGCTATGTATGTGCGCTCGATGACGATCATGCTTGTCGAGCGTAAAACCTTGGCAGAATTCCGATATTTGGAACATGGGGCGTTTTATTCTATTTTTGCCCTATCGGTTATCATGTTTCTGCAATCCCTGTTTAACGTCCCAGAAGTGTTTACCGGCGGGATAGGCGTGTTTCTAATCGGCCTCGCCTTTTACAAATCCGTTCAACATAACAAATCAGGTGCTGCGCATGAGGATGCAGCGATAGGAGCCGAATAATGACCGTCGAATATCTTAAGAAAGCTCCTCTTCATTCTCGAAGCGATGCCAGCGAAACGCGCGATATTGTACGAAAAATTTTAGACGAGATCGAGGCGGGTGGTGATGAAAAGGCTTTAGAATACGCCGCAAAATTTGACAATTATCAAGGCGCCATACTGCTGTCTGCAGCCGCGATTGAAACGGCTTCGGCACTGGTGCCTGATAAGATGAAGCGCGATATTGAATTTGCGCATGCCAATGTTAAAAAATTTGCGGAAGCCCAAAAATCAACCGTCGCAGATTTTGAAACAGAGGTTGTGCCCGGATTAATCGCAGGACAAAAAGCGATCCCGGTGGACGCTGCCGGCTGCTATATCCCCGGGGGCCGCTACAGCCATATTGCCAGCGCCATCATGACGGTGACCACAGCCAAAGTCGCAGGCTGTAAAAACATTATTGCCTGCTCTCCACCCCGGCCTGATATAGGCGTTGCCCCTGCAATCATATATGCTGCGCATATTTCAGGTGCGGATAAAATTTTGGCTATGGGCGGCGTGCAAGGCGTTGCCGCGATGACTTTTGGCCTATTTGGGCTGCCCAAAGCTAATATTCTTGTTGGGCCGGGAAACCAATTCGTTGCCGAAGCCAAGCGTATGCTATTTGGCCGCGTTGGGATTGATATGATCGCAGGCCCAACCGATAGCCTGATTCTAGCCGACGCGCGTGCAGATGCAGATATCGTTGCAGCCGACCTTGTCGGCCAAGCCGAGCATGGCTATAACTCACCGGTTTGGCTGGTAACCGATGATCGCGCGCTGGCCGAAAAGGTAATGCTTTTGGTACCCGCCCTGATCGAGGATCTCCCAGAGCTTAACCGCGATAATGCCTACGCCGCTTGGCGCGATTATGCGGAAATTATACTTTGCGATACCCGAGAAGAAATGGCCGCCACATCAGATGCCTATGCACCAGAGCACCTGACCGTCCAGGCGCAAGATCTCGATTGGTGGCTCAGTCGCCTAAGCTGTTATGGCTCGCTGTTCTTGGGCGAAGAAACCACGGTTGCCTTTGGGGATAAAGCATCGGGCACAAACCACGTTTTGCCCACATCCGGCGCCGCAAGCTATACGGGTGGATTAAGCGTTCATAAATATATGAAAATCGTCACTTGGCAGCGTGCAACGCGCGAAGGATCCAAGCCCGTTGCTGAGGCCACAGCGCGAATTTCCCGACTTGAGGGTATGGAAGGGCATGCGCGCACGGCTGATATTCGCCTCAGAAAGTATTTCCCAAATGAGAATTTCGATTTAACGGCCGCAGACGATATTTAACCCCTGTGCGACAGAGGCTCTTATTGCGCAAGAAAGCGTAATAAGCCCGTAAAGATGGTAGGCTTGAGCCAGGTTTTTCCAATCTAATTTAGTCTGCAGGATTTAACCATCCTGTAAATTTGCCCTTAGGCAATGAAAACCCGTGCAAAATATATACGGCGCGACGCCTCGCAATGTTCATGAGAGAATTGGGGTTGAAAGCCCCACCATTCATATGGGGCATGAGGTTCCAGCCTACATTATTTTATGCAAGGAATGCCAATGCCGTTAGCAATCGTAATGCCAGAAATCGGAAATATACCCTCAGTTATTTATCACGACGAAGCTATATTTTTACTAAAATAGTTCAGAACTTTTAGCGAAGCATCTGAGTTAAAAGACATTCAAGACCTGCAGTATTGGCTTGCACTTATGCCACATCCCAGCGGCTGGTATGATGATCATTCAGTTGCCAAAACCGTCGTGAACAATATGAAAAAACGGGTGATGCGACAATTGAAGAAATCAAAACACCAGAGAACGTTTGGGGCTCAGCCAATCTCGATTTGCTCGTGCGCTACGTGCCGGCGGCAATGACAATACAGTTCAGAAATTGCGTACTCTGGTAGCCGAAGATGAGCTCGAGAAACTTGAAAAATCATAAACTTAGAACGCTGGACGCTTGAAGTTCATGCCTTTGCTGAACTTTAAAATCAACGCGGTCACTTTTGAAAGGGTGCGGTTGCAAAAGTGAATTCACGACCCGGTTGCTTCGCGCCAATGGCGGCGGCAGAGAGACACATAGGTTTCATTACCGCCAATTTGCACCTGTGCGCCTTGCGTTATCACCTGACCCGTCTCATCTTGCCGGATCACCATCGTGGCTTTTTTCCCGCAATGACAGATGGTTCTGATTTCTCGCATTTCATCCGCAAGCGCCAAAAGAGCTGCCGAGCCGGGAAACAGTTGGCCCTGAAAATCAACCCGCAAGCCATAACACATGACCGGAACTTTCAAATCATCTACCGCCTGTGCCAATTGCCAAACCTGGCCGTGCTCGAGGAACTGCGCTTCATCGATGAAGATACAATCGCAGGAACGATCTGAGAGGCGGCGCTCAATTTTTTGATATAAATTCTCACCAGTTGCAAATGTGTCAGCGGCTTTTTCTACTCCGATCCGCGATGCAATTTTTCCCTCACCCGCACGGCGGTCAAACTGCGCCGTTAACAAGTAGGTCTTCATCCCTCGTTCGTGATAGTTATGCGCTGCTTGTAACAGTAAGGTCGATTTTCCTGCATTCATCGTAGAATAATGAAAATAAAGTTTCGCCATAATTTTCTCAGCTCCACAGACCTGCTTTCAAGGTTTGATCGCGCCTGCCTCGCCCTGACCGTTTTGCATCAACGACGTACAAACTGCGTTTTACGCAGAAGGGACAGGGCAACCAGCAAAGGTTTTAATGCCCGCTTTCCAAAATTCCGGTACGCACAGAATAATTCACCGCCAGCGCGTAATCTGGATCATCTTCGCTATCAACCATCAGATGGCCAGCCTTGCTGAGCAAACGGTGGCAATCGCGGCTGAGATGACGCAATTGAATGCGTTTTCCAGCCCCCTCATATTTTGCTGCCACCGCTTCGATCGCCTGAAGCGCCGATTGATCCACCACCCGACTATCCGCAAAATCGACAACTACCGTATCAGGATCTTCATCTGGCGTGAATAACTCGACGAACCCATCAGATGAACCGAAAAACAAAGGCCCCTGAATGCGATAGGATTTGCTGCCATCTTGATTGATTTCTTCATGAGCATGGATCCGGCGCGCGTTGTTCCACGCATAAGCCAAGGCCGAAACAATCACTCCAACTACCACCGCAACTGCGAGATCAGACAGAACCGTCACGATGGTGACCAACACCGTAACGAAGGCATCTGTTAAAGGCACGCGGCGCAAAATCGTAAGCGAGTTCCACGCGAAGGTTCCAATCACCACCATGAACATCACCCCGACAAGCGCGGCCAAAGGAATCATTTCAATGATGCTAGAGCCCACCAAAATAAACAGCAGCAAGAATAAAGCCGCTGCGATCCCGGCGATCCGCGTGCGTCCACCCGAGCGCACATTGATCATTGACTGCCCGATCATCGCGCAGCCCCCCATCCCGCCAAAGAACCCGGTCACGGTATTTGCTACGCCTTGCGCAACGCATTCTTGGCTGGCGCCGCCGCGTTTATTGGTCATTTCGCCCACAAGGTTAAGGGTTAAAAGGCTTTCGATCAAACCAATCGCGGCCAAAATGATTGAATAGGGCAAGATGATTTGAAAGGTTTCCCAACTCAGTTCAACTCGGGGAAAGTGAAAGCTGGGAAGCCCACCTTTGATGGACGCCATATCGCCCACTCTGGGCACGTCCAACCCGAACCCAATCACCACAGCGGCGACAATACCTATGCCCGCTAATGGCGCTGGAATAATTTTTGTCACGCGCGGCATGATGTAAATAATACCCATCGTAAGCGCCACAAGACCCAACATAGTGATCAAGGGCGTTCCACTTAACCACTCTCCACCAACAGCGCCATGCCCGCCAATTTCCATCGTACCTGGCACTTTGAACTGGGTAAGCTGCGCAAGAAAAATAACAATCGCCAATCCGTTTACAAAGCCCAACATCACCGGATGCGGCACCAATCGGATAAATTTTCCCCACTGCATGACGCCGGCAAAGATTTGTAAAATTCCCATCAGCACGACCGTGGCGAACAGATACTCAACGCCATGCTGTGCAACTAGGGCGACCATCACAACTGCCAGCGCCCCTGTTGCACCAGAAATCATCCCGGGGCGCCCCCCGATCACCGCCGTAATCAATCCTACCAAAAACGCCGCATAAAGCCCAACCAAAGGGTGAACACCAGCAACGAAGGCAAAAGCCACCGCTTCGGGAATGAGAGCCAGGGCCACGGTGAGACCAGAAAGCAATTCGATGCGCAGCCGCGCCGCGCTCAACCCTTCATCATTCATCACGTTCAAATCAGGCATAGTCAAATTGGCAAAAGAGCCGAGGATGGCACGTTTCATAAGCTTATCCAAATCGCTGGGAGTGGTTTCACAATGTCCATTAACGCATTTTTTCCGAAGAGAACAGCCTACTTGTGCTTGCGGTAGCATTACGACGGGCTCGTCCTGCAGGGCGGCGCATCTATTGGGCGATCAAGATTGAGACATCCAACTTGAAAAGAAAAATTATTTCGTGTTACCAGATCTTTAGGTTGCTTCTGGAGCTCGTATGAAAACCGTAAAAGACTATATTCGCACAATCCCTGATTTTCCCCATGCTGGCATTATGTTTCGCGATGTCACAACGTTGTTTGATGACCCCGATGGGTTTCAATTGGCGATCAAACAATTGGTTGCACCCTATCTTGGACAGAAAATTGACAAAGTCGCGGGTTTAGAGGCGCGTGGATTTATTTTAGGCGGCGCCGTTGCCTACCATCTAGGATGCGGCTTCGTGCCGATCCGCAAGCAGGGTAAATTGCCGGGATCGGTGATCAGCCAAGAGTATACGTTAGAATATGGCCAAGCCGTGCTTGAATTGCACGAAGACGCGATCGAAGCGGGTGAAACCGTGTTGGTGGTCGATGATCTTTTGGCCACCGGGGGCACAGCAGAGGCTGGCGTGAAACTGATTGAGCGGCTTGGCGGCGATGTAACGGCCTGTGCCTTTGTGATTGATTTGCCCGAGTTGGGCGGATCAAAGAAATTGCAGGCGATGGGCTTGCCCTTGCACAGCCTTTGCTCTTTTGAGGGCCATTGAGCGCTTGCCATCTTTCGTTTGCCGCCTAGCTCGTAAAGGCAAGGAGATGCAAGATGCAAGAAGAAACCGAAATTTTATACAACGCGGACTGCCCTGTATGCCGCTTTGAGATAGATCACTACGCCTCCTATAGCGCTGATCGCGGGTTGGCGTTGCGCTTTGATGATCTCAACAGCTGCGATTTAAACAGCTGGGGCTTAAGCTCGGATCAAGCCGCGAAGCGCCTTTACGTGCGTAAATCAGGTCAGCTTTATAGCGGCATCCCTGCCTTTTTGGTGCTTTGGCAAGATATGCCGCGCTATCGTTTTCTGGCGCGGCTGATCGGGTTGCCGATCATAAAACAGGCGGCCTCTGCCATTTATGATTACGTGCTTGCACCCATTATCTACCGCTGGCACTTGCGCCGGCAAGCGCGCAGGACAGCGCCCCATAGCAATGGCAATAGCGCAGGTTTTTAAAGCCCCAAGCAGTGTCGCATGATTGCTTTTTGTACGTGCAAACGATTTTCAGCCTCATCAAATATCACAGATTGCGGGCCATCCATCACTTCTGATGTGGCTTCATCCTCACGATGCGCGGGAAGGCAATGCATAAACAAAGCCTCAGGTTTGGCGTTGGCCATCAAGGCGCTGTTCACCTGATAGCCGCGCAATTGATTATGCCGGCGTTCGCGCGCTGATTGCGGATCATGCATGCTGACCCATGTATCCGTTACCACAAGATCGGCACCCTCGACAGCTTTTTGAGGGTTGCGCTCAATCTCAATTTTTACGCCTTTCGCGCGCGCCGCGTTCACGAACACCTCTTCGGGATCTAAGGGCTCAGGCCCGGTAAAGGTGAGATCAAACCCGAATTGGCCTGCGGCATGGGCAAAACTGGCAAAGACATTATTACCATCTCCTGACCACACCACTTTCTTGCCTTTGATCGGGCCGCGATGTTCCTCAAACGTCATGATATCAGCCATAATCTGGCAAGGATGCGTGCGATTGGTCAGTCCGTTTATCACTGGTACGCTGGCATGTTCCGCCATTTCCAGCAGCGTGGCCTCCTCAAAGGTTCTGATCATGATCAAATCCACATAGCGGCTCAGAACCCGCGCCGTGTCAGCGATGGTTTCCCCATGTCCAAGCTGCATATCTGCGCCTGAAAGCACCATGGTTTCGCCCCCCATCTGGCGCACACCAACATCAAAGCTGATCCGCGTACGGGTTGAGGGTTTTTCAAAAATCAACGCCACCATCTGGCCCGCCAAAGGCCGCCCGCGGTCTAACGCAGCGCGCGGTTGCCCCGCGCGGTCGCTTTTCATCTCCATCGCCTGGTCGATAATCTGACGAAGCGCTTCGGGTGCGGATTTATGAATGTCGAGAAAATGTTGCATCCGGGCTTTCCTTATTTTTCAAACGCGCGCATCGGGTTTAAGCCGCGCAACCTGCCCTATGGGCGGCAAAGCTTCAAGCGCACCGTTAAAATTATTTTGGTTTTAAGCGCTGCGCCGCCTGATCAAGCCACGCGATTGCAAGCTCTATCTCATCATCCGTGATGTTTAGCGGCGGTAACAAACGGACCACATTATCCGCAGCCGGAACGGTGATAACCAATGCCTCATAGCCTGCCGCCACCATATCTGTATTTGCGCATTTACATTTTAAGCCCAGCATCAAACCTTCCCCGCGCAGACTTTCAAACACATCCGGATGGGCCGCGATCAGCCCCCCCAGTTTTTGTTTGAACAACGCTGACTTCCGGCGCACCTCAGCTAAAAAAGCCTCATCAGCGACGCTTGCCAAAACCGCGCATCCAACGGCGCAGGCCAAAGGATTTCCGCCATAAGTTGATCCATGCGTGCCCGCGCCCATGCCCAAAGCCGCCGCTTCACTGGCCAAAACAGCCCCCAAAGGAAATCCGCCACCAATGCCTTTTGCGACCATCATAATATCGGGGGCAACGCCCGCCCATTCATGGGCAAACAACTTACCACTGCGGCCAATACCGCATTGCACTTCGTCAAAAATTAGCAGCAGATTATGGCGGTCACAAAGCTCTCTTAAGCCTTTCAAGCAAGCATCCGGCACAGGGCGAATACCGCCTTCACCTTGAATCGGCTCAATCAAAATAGCCGCAGTTTTGGCCGTAATAGCGGCATCAATCGCGGCGTGATCGGCCCAATCAAGATGCACAAATCCCGGCAGAAGCGGGCCAAAACCTTTGGTCATTTTTTCTGACCCCGCCGCCGCGATACCCGCCGAAGAGCGGCCATGAAAGGATCCCGAGAAGGTGATAATCTCAACGCGTTCTGACTGGCCTTTTTCGAACCAATATTTACGCGCCATTTTGACGGCAAGCTCGCAGCTTTCGGTGCCCGAATTCGTGAAAAACACCGTATCGGCAAAACTCTGCGCCACAAGTTGATCCGCCAGCTCCGTTTGCTGGGGGATAGTATATAGGTTCGACACATGCCAAAGGTTTTGCGCTTGCTCGGTTAGGGCCGCAACAAGGCTCGGATGCGCATGGCCCAGCGCATTCACGGCAATGCCAGCGCCCAAATCCAAAAATCGGCGGCCATCTTCTTCGATCAGCCAGGTGCCTTCGCCTTTGGTGAAACTGAAAGGTGCGCGCGCGTAAGTTGGCAAAATTGAGGGGATCATAACGGGATCTATCCTTGAAAAGCGAATTATCTGAAATGGCCTTAGGCCGGGCAAAGAGCATCACGCGCACAGGGGCCGCGGATACAAAACAAAGGATTAGCCGCGTCGGAGCCGGCTTTTAAGCGCACGATATCTCATAAAAACCAAAAAACAGAATTCGGGCAGTGGTGCAAGGCACATTATACCCTTGGCTTGATATTGGGATTTTTGCCTTCATCGGGACGGGCCAATTCAAACGTCTCTTCAATGATTGCATAATCCCGATACCCCAAACGCGTTAAGGGCTTGAATTTCGTGACATCAAACCGGCCATTTTGGATACAATCCTCCCGCATATGCACACCAATCACTTCTCCAAACACGGCAAAATTAGCCGCGCCGGGCAAATTAACAATTTGCGTCAGCTTACATTCTAGCGCCGCAGGCGCGCCGGCAACGCGCGCGCAATTTATGATATTACACGCGATCTGCTGCAGCCCGGCTTGTTCATATTCATCGGTATCATAGGGCAAAGTGGCGGCGCTTGCATTCATTTGCTGGATCATCGCATGTTCAACAATATTCACGCAAAAAACGCCGGTTTCCCGGATATTGGCAACGCTGTCTTTGGTGCCATTTTGATCCGGCTTTTCCCCCGTTGAGGCAAACATCACCTGTGGGGGCACATAGGCCACGGCGTTGAAAAATGAATAAGGGGCAAGGTTATCACGCCCTTGTGCATCGCGGGTTGAAATCCAACCAATTGGCCGAGGCGTCACGATGGCATTGAAAGGGTTATAAGGCAGGCCATGGCCTTGTTCGGGTTCGTAAAATATAGCTCTCTCTCCTGTTTGATCCTGACTTATCCTCATGTTAAGCCCAGTTCCAGCGCAAAGTGGAATATGAGCCGTGCTTGATTTAACGCCAGAAACGCCCGCAGATTGGTGGGAGGTCGAAGCTTTGTTTGACCTATGCTTTGCGCCCGGCCGCGAAGCCTTGTCATCTTATCGCCTGCGCGATGATGCAACCCCAGTGGCGGCCTTATGCTTTTTGATCCGTGACGAAACTGGCGCGCTTGGCGGGGCCATTCGATATTGGCCCGTCAATATCGCCCAGCAACCGGCGCTGTTATTGGGCCCAGTGGCGGTGCATCCCACCCGACAAGGCGAAGGGTTGGGGGGCTTTTTGATCCGTGAAAGCCTGAAGATCGCGCAGGACATGGGTCACCAGCGGGTAATGCTGATCGGTGACGCGCCCTATTATGAAAGATTTGGGTTTTCAAAGCTTCAAAATGTTCATATGCCGCCGCCCACCAATCCAAACCGGATCTTGGGCGTCTCGTTGTCCAAAAATGCATGGAACACGATCTCCGGGCCGGTCGAAAAACCCGGGTTTACGCGCTAAGATGCGCAGCCCAACAGCATGCGGGTAAGCAAGGCGGTACATTTGCAAACAGTTATGATTTGGTTTGAAGTGCTTTTCTAATCTTATATTTTGCTTTAGAGCGCGCGCATGCCTCGTTACGCTTTCAAAATTGAATATCATGGCGCGCCTTTTTGTGGATGGCAGCGCCAAGCTGATCAACCCTCGGTTCAAGAGGCGCTAGAAACAGCCCTGCGAAAACTTGCCCCTGGGCTGCAGGAGGTGGCTGGTGCTGGGCGCACGGATACGGGCGTTCACGCAATCGGACAGGTTGCCCATTGCGATTTATCCACCCGCTGGGATCCCTTTCGTTTGAGCGAAGCGTTAAACTTTCACCTCAAACCACAGCCGGTTTCGATCACCGCTTGCGCCGAAGTGGCGGCTGATTGGCACGCACGATTTTCGGCCATCGGACGCCAATATGTTTTCAAGCTTCTCTCGCGGCGCGCGCCCGCCGTGCATAATGCGGGATTGGTGTGGCAAGTACGCCAGAATTTGCACTTACAGCCCATGCAAGAGGCCGCGCAGCATTTGATCGGCTTGCATGATTTTACAACCTTCAGATCCAGCATGTGTCAGGCCCAAAGCCCGCTAAAAACCTTAGACCGGCTGCAGATTGAACAGATCGATTTACCCTTTGGATGCGAATTCCATTTCACCGTCGAGGCTCGCAGTTTTCTACACAATCAGGTGCGCAGCTTCATTGGCACGTTAGAGCGCGTTGGCGTGGGCGCTTGGTCACCCGCTCAAGTCAAGCAAGCGCTTGAGGCGCGGTCGCGCGCCGCCTGCGGTCCGGTCAGCCCGCCTCAGGGGTTGTATTTACACTCGGTAAAATACCCACAAAATCCTTTTTAATCTCCAGCACTGCCTTCATCGCTTTCAATCTGCGCCAAAAGCAATCGCTTTAAACTTTGTTCATCCACCATTTTAGCAGCTTTTTTCAGCGAGACCCATTTGCGTTGCCGTTGTTTTTTCTCGGGATAGCGCTTTGCTAATGTACAAGGTGCAATTCGGTAAACATTGACCTCAAGGGGCACTTCCTGCGCGCCGCGCAGGCGTTTGACATAATAATAAGAGCCGATCAACGCCGGAGATGTTGGATCTGCTATAACCCCGGCCTCTTCCCAGGCTTCCATCAGAGCAACTTCGGCCTCGGTTTTATCCTCTTCCAGCCAGCCCTTTGGCAAAATCCAGCGTTTGGTTTTTCGGCTGGTAATCATCAAGACCGATAATTTGCCTTTACGATGCTTCAAACATAAAGCCGCCGCTTGCTGCTGCCTATGCGCCTTGTCTTCAGAATTGTTCATAAAGGCGAGGATAGGCTTTTCCGCATGATGTTTAAAGGCGGCTTAGACGGTTGGATCAGGCTTTCTTAAAACCCTTGGTTTAAACAGCCGATTTTAAACCAAGGGTGAAAGCGGCCATAATCTGGACTGTGCCGCGCTTTGGCGCTATTTTGGGGACCGCTTTTTATGCAGGCTCGGCAGGGCTTGCGCCGGGTTTTCAGGCCAAGGATGCTTGGGATAGCGCCCGCGCATGTCTTTGCGCACGTCCAGATAACTGCTGCGCCAAAAACCAGGCAGATCCATTGTGGTTTGCAACGGCCGCCCAGCGGGCGAGAGCAGCGTGATTTTAAGCGGGTTTCCCGCAATATTAGGATGGCTGGTTTGCCCAAACATTTCCTGCAACCGCACGGCAATTTCAGGAACCCCTGAGCTGTAATCAATCGCCACTTTGCGGTTAAGCGGGGTCACGAAATGCGCGGGAGCCAAGCGATCAAGCTCTGCCGTTTGCTCCCATGAAAGCTGGGCCTGTAAAGCTGGCAGGATATCAAAGTTTTTCCAGCTTTCGGCATTTTTAATCTTGCCAAGATATGGCAGCAACCAACTTTCCAAGCCTTCCATCAGCGCTCCCTCTGAAAAATCTGGCATGTTGCGCCCCACCAAGTTCACGCGGCTGATAAAGCGCCGCGCCGCGGGCGCATACACAAACCCAATCTCGCGCACCCCCTCTAACATAGCCCGCGCAATATCCAGTTCGGGCGCATCGTTCCAAATCTGCTCGGTAAGCGCAAGCGCACCAAAATATTCGATTTTGCGTGCTACAATACGCGCTTCGCGCTTAGACCACAAACAGCTTTGTTTCCACTCGATTTGATCGGCAAAGAGGCTGCGCAACTCGGCTTCTGAGAGCGCAATGGCTGCGCGAATTTTAGCTTCTTTTGGATTGCCATCTAAATCTGCAGCAACCAATAGACGCTGCGAACTTAAAGGGTCTTCTGCATTTAAAATTGCCCCTTTGCCACCTGATAGCAAAAATCGTGGCGCGCCGCCTTTACGCCGCAACCCGATCCGGTCTGGATAGGCAAGCGCGATCATTTGAGCGTCGCTGAGCGGCTCTGCCTGATGACCGATCTGCTTTTGCAGGCGCTTGGTTTCAGCCTTGATGCTGCTTAAGGTTTGCATCTTTACATCATAGGGCCTGTTTTGCTTAAATTTAGCAAGATCGCGCAGGGCTTCGAGGCGCAGGCTGATATCGCTTGGCGCGTCGCGGCTTAGGGGATCCTTTTCGGCAAGCAAACTGGCGATTGGCGCAGCCGCATTGCCTGCTTTGCGCACCATATGCGCAGCACGCGGATGCATTGGCAACCGCGCCATCGCCTTACCATGGGCGGTCAGTCGCTTGGAAGGCGTTAAGGCACCAAGCACCATTAACAGTTCCTGCGCTTCGGCAAACGCCTTCGGGGTGGGCTGTGTCAGCAACGGCAAGTCATCCGGACTGGCACCCCACATGGCCAGCTCAATCGCGAGAGGTGCCAGATCTGCTGAACTTATCTCCGGCGGGGCAAAAGCGGCCATAGCGCCCTCTTCCGCTTTTGACCACAATTTGTAACACCATCCGCTGTCAAGGCGTCCAGCGCGGCCCTGGCGCTGCGTGGCTTCGGCCTTGCTGGCCCGTTGGGTAATCAAGCGGGACATGCCCGAACCCGGATCATATTGAGCGCGTCGGGCCAAGCCTCCATCGACGACAACGCGAATGCCCTCAATCGTGAGAGAGGTTTCCGCAATCGCCGTGGCCAATATAATTTTTCGCGTGTCCAAGGCCGGCGCCAGCGCTGCTTTCTGATCTTCAAACCGCATCGCGCCGAATAAAGTTTTCACTGTGCAACTTCTGGGCAAATTAGACTTTAACAAAGCAGCAGTTTTGTGAATTTCACGCTCACCAGGCAAGAACACCAAAACCGCACCGCTGGTCTGCGGCAGCGCTTGTAAGACCAAATCGCAGATTGCAGTTTCGAATTTAATTAATTTTGGAAGCGGCCGGTCCAGCCAAATTGGCGCGACTGGAAAACTACGCCCCTCGGCTGCGATTACCGGGGGATGCTGCATCAGCGTGACCAGCGGCGCGACATCCAATGTAGCCGACATCACAAGAATACGCAGATCTTCGCGAAACGCACTGGCCGCTTCCAAACACAAGGCCAAACCCAGATCGGCATTCAAAGACCGCTCGTGAAACTCATCAAAAATTACGGCACCGATGCCCGTTAATTCAGGATCACTTTGCAACATTCGGGTCAAAATGCCTTCGGTCACCACCTCGATACGCGTCTGGGTCGAGGTTTTTTGCTGGCCTCGCATACGATACCCCACCGTATCGCCAGCCGCCTCATTCAGGCTTTGGGCCATGCGCTCTGCAGCGGCGCGGGCCGCCAGACGGCGGGGCTCCAACACAATAATCCGGCCTTTAATTTTACCCGCTGCCAACAAGGCCAGCGGCACTATGGTGGTTTTACCAGCTCCGGGCGGCGCGGTTAAGATCAGTTTAGAGCTGCGTTCGATTGCCCCAAGCAGCTCTGGGATCACTTTTGTAATCGGCAAAGCGGGGTCCGGGCTGAATTTAACGGCGCTCAAAGGTCGCCGTTCCACGCAATGTGCTGAAGCTGAATTTCGTAACCCTATAACCAGCGTCAATGGGGTGGTAATTTATGTAAAAAGGGAATGTGATTCCATCCGCCAGTTCCTGTTTGGAAAACCCGCCTAGACGTGTGTAAATCCCTTGGCAGGCCAATCCATCATCTGGGAGTTTTGTGGGCCCCGATAAGGAGAGCGAAACCCGTCTTTCCCCATCAAATACTGGCAAATCGGCGTTACACAGCTGAGAGCTCACCGCGTCATCAAGCAAAGCAAGCAGCGCCGAAAGCGGGTCAAGCGTGCCCTTTTGGTCGGCGGGTTTCAACCAGTATTTTTTCCGCTCTCCAGCTGCCAAAAGCGTTGGGCGTTGATTTTTATAGCGCATTGTTTTGTTGGTTATACGCTTGCCAGTATTGGATGTTTCCACATAATTTTGCGGAAGATACCGGTTTTTAAAGCGCTGTCCTGTTACCTCTGCCTGAAACATGTAGGGGGCAAGCAACGCCACCAAACCAGTTGTTTCCAACACCGTTTGTGCCGAATAAGCGGTGCCTTTCACGCTTTTATGATAGCGAAGTTCACCCGCCTTGATGCCCAAAAGAAACACGTCAAAGCGATGCGTTTCTTCGCCTTCAACCGCTCCTAACGTTGCCGAAAAACTTGGCACAGCGATAAAGATGTATAGAAAAAAGGCTACCAGCGTTTTAAAAAAATGCATTTTTAGAAAGGCTCCGCTGGACTTTTCTTTCGAGTTCGCGTCAAAACCATACTGCCAAAGACGTGAAACACCAACCCCTGCTCGTAGAAAGTTAAAACCCTCAATGACCGATATCGATCAGCTAGCGCATCAAATCCTACAGCAGGATCGCCGCGCCCTGGCACGCGGGATTACACTGGTTGAAAGCCAGCGCAGTGATCACCGCGAGCAATCGATTGCTTTGATACAAACGCTCCAGAAACATCCCAAACGCGCCTTGCGTATCGGGTTATCAGGCACGCCGGGTGTGGGAAAATCGACCTTTATAGAAGCCTTTGGCAGCTTGCTCACCGCGCGCGGTTTGAAAGTGGCGGTGCTGGCGGTTGATCCCAGCTCGCTGCGTTCAGGTGGCTCGATTTTGGGGGATAAAACCAGAATGGATCGATTGTCGCGCGACCCAATGGCCTTTATCCGCCCCTCTCCCAGCCAATCTCATTTGGGAGGGGTCACGCGGCGCAGCCGCGATGCTGTGGCGCTCTGCGAGGCCGCCGGATTTGATGTTGTGTTCATTGAAACCGTTGGGGTGGGGCAATCGGAAACGATTGTGTCGGAAATGTCGGATATTTTTTTGCTGCTTTTGGCTCCGGCCGGTGGCGATGAATTACAGGGCGTAAAACGTGGCATCATGGAAATGGCCGATATTATTTTGGTGAATAAAGCCGATGGAGAGCTGAGCACAGCGGCAAATCGCACCTGCGCGGATTATTCCAGTGCCTTGCGGTTGCTGCGAAAGCGTCCTCAAGATCCTTCAAACTTTCCGATGGCGATGACCGTATCTGCCTTAACGCTTTTGGGACTTGAAGCGGCTTGGCAAGCGGTGCTTGAGCTGACTGATTGGCGCAAAGCTAATGGCCATTTTGCAGGCCGGCGCGCCCAACAGGCACGATTTTGGTTTGAGGAAGACGTCAAGCAAGGCGCCTTAGACGTTTTGAACCGACAAGAAATTAAAAATGAAATCGACCGTCTGGGCCTGCAAGTTGAAGCCGGAGAGCTTTCTCCGGCGCGTGCGGCGGAACGGATTTTGAAACACCTTAGCCGACGTACGTGATTCGAATGTTTGGGCGGTTGTAAAACCGCAGCGATCGCGCCTTGGCACTTGCAGTTGGAAATTTAGGGCGGTTTTCGAACCCACTCGGCTTTTTCAAGGCGTCAGGCGCTTGACGCGCCGGTTCAATGCCCCTAATACCGCATTTCAAGTTTCGGGCCTGCCTGTGGCATGCTGCCCTTAAGTAGTGGAATTGGCGCAAAATGCGCACTAAGCAGAAGCAAGAGGATCGAGAAATGGCACGTCGTTGCGAGTTTACAGGAAAAGGGCCGATGTCTGGTAACAATGTCAGCCATGCCAATAACAAAACCAAGCGCCGCTTTTTGCCAAATCTGAACGACGTGACCTTGCAGTCTGAAGTTTTAAATCGCGGTTTTAAATTCCGCATTTCAGCAGCCGCATTGCGCTCTGTTGATCACCGTGGCGGCTTAGATCAATTTTTGGCAAAAGCCAAAGATGACGAATTGTCAACAAACGCGTTGAAATTGAAAAAAGAAATCGCCAAAGCCCAAACGGCCACATCGTAACATCAATCCAACGCAGCGGCGTTTTTGTGGATAATGCCGGTCTATACACTAACGCCTGACAAGGGTTTTTTTAGGTGAAAAACACACCCTATCGTTTGAAAATACGGTGCAGGGTACTTCGTGTTTTCTGCCTGCTGGTAGCAGCACTATTATCTAGCGGGCAAATATCTGCGCGCAGAGTTTTGATGCAAGACATCGTAGGACATGTGGTTATTTGCAGTGGAGGTGCGTCTGTTGTCATTGCTGTGGATACCCATGGCGATCCGATCTCAGATGAGACCGCCTGCCCAGAATGTTCTTGCATGAATCCCATAGATGCAGATATGATCCGCGGCGTTGCCTTAAAAACGCCAGCCGCCGGGCACGATGCAGAGACCTTAAGACAGCAGGATGTTTACCAAAAATCCGTTTACTCTATTCGGCTACGTGCCCCACCCTCTCAGGTCAAAACTATATCTTTATAAATTTTGACCGAACAAAGAGAGACTGGAAATGACCCTTTTAAAATCCTTTTTTGCAGCTATCATGCTCTGCGGCCTGCCAGCACTGCTATCCGCCGATACGATTATGATTAAAGATGCTTACGCGTATCGCGCAACCCCCTCGTCAAAAGCGGGCGGAATTTTCATGATGATCCATAATCACGGCACGGCCGATGATCGGCTCGTCAGCGTTGCCTCAACCGCGGCGCAGAAAGCCGAATTACACACTCATATACAATCTTCAGATGGGGTGATGAAAATGCGACCCGTCATCGGCGGGTTTGTGATTGAAGCAGGTAAAATAGCCATGCTTAAACGTGGTGCAGATCACATCATGCTGATGGGGTTGCACAGCAGCTGGCACCAAGGTGATTTGATTTCTATCGTCTTAACTTTTGAGAAGGCCGGCGAACTGACGCTTGACGTCCCGGTCGACTTAAATCGCTCTGACGCAGCGCATTCCCATTAAAGCCTTCAATCATCGCTTCAACCAAGCGAGCATCAAAGCAAAAACGTATCACGGCCGCTTTTCGATATCGTCGTTCTCTATAGAGAGGCTTTATTGGGCAGTGATTTTTCTGCGCTTCATGATCCAATGTAAGTCAACAAGCGTATAGTCAAAGAGCAGGAGAAAAGATGATACATATTTTATTGTATATTAGTACCGCGATCGTCTTTCTAGCGCTTGACGTCGTTATGCTGAAAAAGGTGATGTACCCTCTCTTTTCTGCGAATATCGGACCGATGATGCTGGAAGACCTTCGCATGGGCCCTGCAGCGGTGTTTTACTTGTTTTATGTTGTGGGCGTGGTCTGGTTTGTCTCTATCCCCGCCTTGAATGTTGGTTCAATTGCTCAGGCGTTTTTTGCCGGAGCTGTTCTTGGCGCGCTGGCCTATGGAACCTATGAGTTTACAAATTTCGCGACTCTCAAGGGCTGGACGGCGCAAATGGTGATAGTTGACGTCATTTGGGGTGCCGTTTTAACAGGAACATCAGCAGCAGTGGGCGTGGCTGTAACAAAATATTTTACATAGATAAGAATACCCATCTGCGGATGGGTGCTTGGCATTCCCTGCAAATAAACTTATAGCCGGCACAGCTATCTAGGAGCCCGGCGAATGCAAGGAAGTGCAAACCTCAACGTGATGATCAAAGCAGCCCGTAAAGCTGGCAGATCGCTTCTGAAAGATTTTACCGAGGTTGAAAATTTACAAGTTTCAAGCAAGAGCGCGGGGGATTTTGTATCGCGTGCAGATATCGCGGCAGAAGCGATTATCAAAGCTGAATTAACAGCAGCCCGCCCCACTTATGGCTGGGTGGGAGAAGAAAGTGAAGCAATCGACGGGCAAGACCCCACGCGGCGCTGGATTGTTGACCCTTTAGATGGCACCACCAACTTTTTGCATGGTCTGCCACATTGGGCTGTATCCATTGCATTGGAACATAAAGGGCAAATTGTTGCCGGCGTGGTCTATGATCCAACAAAAGATGAAATGTTCATAGCTGAAAAAGGCCAGGGGGCCTGGTTGAATGACAGCCGGTTGCGTGTTTCGGGCCGCAAACGGATGATTGAAAGCATTTACGCAACAGGATTGCCATTTGCAGGGCGCTCTGATTTGCCTGAAACACTGAAAGATCTTGCGCAATTGCTACCCGCCTGCGCAGGCGTTCGGCGCTGGGGCGCGGCAGCCCTTGATCTGGCTTATGTGGCTGCAGGGCGCTATGACGGGTATTGGGAACGTCGCTTAAACGTTTGGGACATTGCGGCGGGCGTAAACATAGCGCGCGAAGCAGGTGCAATAGTAGAAGGCATCGCTGCGAATTCTGATCCTATCGAAACCGCTGATATTTTATGCGCAAACGATCTGCAATTTAACCAATTTGCAGCTTTAATCCGGGGCGCATAACAAACAGCTCACACAGGGCCTGGTTTCAAATATACACCCAACACGCCTCATGTGGCTATTTGCTGGTATTTGACTTTCTGGGGACCAATGGCACGCGCGCAAGTGAGCCAGCATAGATTTTTTCCGGATGGGGCGGATGCCCCAATGTTTGACGCCAAAATGCAGCTGCTCCAAGGCTTATAAACAAGGGGAAGATCAGAACAAGACCGGCGGCAAAGCCACCGATATGAGCCCAATATGCGATACCGCTGCTGGCCGCCGTGGAGGTGGCGCCATTCAGTAGCTGTAACGCAAACCAAAGGCCAAGGACGATCCAAGCGGAAATTGAAAAAACGCGGAAAAACACAACGAAAATCACCAAAATATCAACCTTGGCTTTTGGGAATAACAGCAAATACCCCCCCATCACCCCCGCGATCGCGCCAGACGCCCCGACCACAGGAATAGGCGAAGCCGGATCAGCCAAAACCTGCGCCACATTCGCCAAAGCGCCGCAAGCCAAGTAAAACCCTAAAAAAAGCATATGGCCCAGTTCATCCTCTAAATTATCGCCATAAATGTATAAAAACAACATATTGCCCCCTAAATGAAGCAGCCCGCCATGCAAGAAAATTGAGCTGATCAAGCTATGAAGGTTCACCCCATAGCTAATATCCTCAGGAAACATCGCCCAATGTTCAAACGTGATTTGTGTTGCGCTTACGCTATCGGCACTGCCCCAATAGCTCAAAAATATTGCTGCATTTATAAGGATCAAACCATAGGTGACGATGGGTTTTCGGTTGGGTGGATTGTGATCTCGAAAGGGCAAAAACATGGGCTAAAAGTGACTGATACGGTTTAAAAAGGCAATAAAATAAAACTTTTTACAGCTAGATATTGCATGAAAATATGAGACGTTTTTTTATTTTTAAACAGTTATAAAACACAATTAGAAACCCTAACTGAAGCCTCAATATGGTATGCCGTTCTTGTCAGCGGCTGTATTTTAGCGGACAACGTTTTGGCAAACAGAGCACTGCAGGTTTATGTTCAAAGATGTTTAAAAACACTTACAAATTTCA
>ERZ1049444.879-NODE-879-length-24909-cov-6.467007_pt1 | contig 24909 bp, 28 predicted proteins | sample MGYA00383101_ERZ1049444 | MGnify/ENA primary metagenome ERZ1049444 (study PRJEB29581, sample SAMEA5548371) | metagenome | biome: marine; feature: coastal; material: water | depth 50 m | study: Short-term variability in the microbial, nano- and picoplankton...
GCGCCGAAAACCATTTCGGCTTCGCGCGACTTGTTCGGCTCCCAACGGTCGGTGACGGTCATGGTCGCCAGAATTACACCTTCTTGATCGCGAAGAGCGATGTCTTGGCCAAGTTCGATGCCAGCGGCGAAGTCTTCGTTCACATCCAGAGTAATTGGGATCGGCCAAAGTGCGCCGTCTGCGGTGCGCATGTTTTCGACGACACCAGTGTAATCGTCTTCGGTCAAAAAGCCCTTAAGCGGGTTAAAGCCGCCGTTCATCAATAGCTCAAGGTCACAAATCTGGCGCGGTTTCAGATCCCAGCTGGTGAGATCTGCGGCCTCGACCTTCAGCTTTTGGGCTGAGTCATAGGAAACAAATAGTTCCGGAATAGGTGCAAGATTGGAAAGCATCAAAGGAGTCCTTTTTTTCAATGCGAGAAGACCGCTGGCGGTCCCGGTTAATTCGGCGTGAAGCGCATCGTACTCTTGAAGTTTGCGCGTTAAAAAATTGTCAGTAAGGCGAAGCTTTTCTGCGGCTCCGCGGGAGGTGATCTCATATTTAAAGCGGGCGCGATTGTCGGGGCCGCTTCGGTCGTTGACGGTGACAAGACCGGCATCTGTGGCGGCACGCAACTGCGCATTAAGGCGGCCAAGGCTAATCCCCAACGCCCCAGAAATCGCACGCTGAGATGCGTCCGGCGCTGTGTCTAGCTGATGCAATAGACGAAAAAGCTGATCGTCCACTGGCAGCGTTTGGGGTGGTTGGGGCGTTGTCATTCGCTTCGCATCATTGTGTGTTCATATGTGAACACATTGCATGGGCGGCCTCACAAGAAAAGAGAAAACCGATGTTATAGGCTGATTTACTGACGAAAGTGGGCAAAATTGCGGTCAAATGAGCGAAAAACTAACTATTGGAGACCTTTTGGAAACAATTGCCGCCGTTAGTGAAAACGGGGTTCGCCGCACCTAGCAAGGCTTGGACCACCCGTGTTGTTCCAATTGAACAAGGTTAGGTGGGTGAGATCGGGGCGACTTCGCGATGGTGTAAGCAGTCTGTCCGCACCCATTTTACGGAGGGCATCACTGATTGCCCATGTGGGTGAAGTTTGGCCGTTGGCCATCAGATCGGCCCAGAATGCGTGAACTTCAGGAAGTGTCGTTCTGAGCGCGCGGCGAATTTCCGGGCGCCTAAGATCGGCGATTTTTGCATTTTCCACCCTGACCCGAAAAATGCCTCGATCGGGATCATCGGAGTTTTGATAGACTTTTAGGGCGATCCGGCAGCCTTCAGGTGAGGCCGACAGATAAAGCGCGCGTTGCCCATCGTGATGCCAGCGTCCGTTTGGCGCGCTGGCAGGCTCGAAGATCTTAGATTCGTTGCCGATGAAGGTCGATCTCCAAAAGCGGCCCGAGATGCTATTAAGCAACTCGGGCAAGATTACTCTTGCTCGGCGATGAAACGCTCAGCATCAAGCGCGGCCATGCAGCCCATTCCGGCAGAGGTCACCGCTTGGCGATACTTGTGGTCGGTCAGGTCGCCAGCTGCAAAAATACCGGGAACCGAGGTCTCGGTGCTGCTGGGCTTGACCTTCACATAGCCGCCATTGTGCAGTTCCAACGTGTCTTTAACCAACTCAGTCGCTGGGGCGTGGCCGATGGCGACGAACACACCTTTGCACGGGATCTCGGTAATCTCACCGGTCTTAACGTGCTTTGCGCGGACAGCGGTAACGCCCTTTGGATTGTCCTCGCCCACCACTTCATCAAGCTCGTGGAACCAGAGCGGCACGATTTTTTCGTTCTTTAGCAGACGGTCTTCGAGAATTTTCTCAGAGCGCAACTCATCGCGGCGGTGGATAAGGGTCACTTTGGATGCAAAATTCGTTAAGAACAGCGCCTCTTCCACGGCTGTGTTGCCGCCGCCGATCACGACAATCTCTTGGCCGCGATAGAAAAACCCGTCGCAGGTTGCACAGGCAGATACACCGAAACCTTTGTAGGCTTCCTCGGATTCAAGCCCCAGCCATTTCGCGCGTGCGCCGGTGGCCAGAATGACTGCGTCTGCTGTGTATTCGGTGCCACTGTCACCCTTGGCGACGAACGGGCGCTTAGAGGTGTCGAGTTCTGTGATGATGTCGCCGATAATTTCGCACCCCATGGCCTTGGCGTGGGCTTCCATATTCATCATTAGATCGGGACCCTGAATTTCAGAGTGGCCCGGCCAGTTTTCGACCTCGGTGGTGGTGGTCAGCTGTCCGCCTGGTTCAATGCCCTGGACTAAGATCGGCTCAAGCATAGCGCGGCTGGCATAAACGCCCGCGGTATAACCCGCGGGACCTGATCCGATTATCAGCACTTTTGTATGTCTCGAATCGCCCATGACCGACCTCATTTGTTGTGTGTTTAACCCGATATAGTCCGCCAGAGGGTTGGGTAAAACCCCCACCGTTCAATCAGAAAAACTCTGGTATCTTCAGGAACGATGCAATAAGGATATTGCTTAACGGCGCAATAATATTTCGTTTCGGACATGTGATCCGAAACCTATAAGATACCAGAGGCAAATAATGGCTGGACACAGGCTTGACCCGATTGACCGCAAAATCCTTGCGGAGCTTCAAGCGGACGGTCGAATGACCAATGTTGAGTTAGCAAAACGCGTTGGCATTTCTGCCCCCCCATGTCTTCGTCGCGTTCGCACACTTGAGGAATCCGGACTTGTTCGCGGTTACCACGCGGACGTTGACAGTCGTGCCCTTGGGTTTGAGGTACAAGTTTTCGCGATGGTTGGGCTGCAAAGCCAAGCCGAGGTCGATCTCTCGGCGTTTGAAACCAAGTGCCTCGATTGGCCATTGGTTCGCGAATGCCACATGCTGAACGGCGAAGTTGATTTCATACTGAAATGTGTGGCGCCAGATCTGAGCACGTTCCAAACGTTCTTAACCGAAGAATTGACGTCTGCTGACAACGTCATCAGCGTCAAAACATCCCTCGTCATTCGAAACGCCAAGGATCAACCGGGCGTTCCGTTTAATGTGTTGGAAGATCGTCTTAGCCGCGAGGCTTAAATCTCAGCAAAATTGAACGATGTGTTCTCGAAGAAAGACGTGAAAAGCGCCTTTCGGTTCGGGCCCATTTTCTCGGCAAATCGGGTGTTGGGCACGTAGCTGGCGACGGGAATTCCATTGGCGAGCACTTGGCCGGGCCGATCAAGCATGACGTGGAACATCCGAACACTGCTTTGTGGCATCAGCTGGCAAACGGAATCGCCGTCAACACGATCACCGGCCGCAATGTTTTCGTAGCCGGCCGAGATAACTGCCGACGGTGCAAGGGTTAAATCCCCCATTGGCCGATCAAGACCAAACGTATCAGCGGTGATGCGCACCAGCTTGAAGTTTGGCAACTCAGGCTGATCCATCGTCGGAACACCGGTCATTGAACCAATCCAAACAACGCGCCGTTCCTGACCAGAGGCTGTCGACACGATATCACCCGGAATCAGGTCTGATGCCTGAATAGGGCCGCCCGGGGCGTAGATCTGTGTCGAATGGGTGAAGGCTGAAAACGCTTGTTCGAAATCAGGGGTCGCTGGGGCTAGGCGCTCCATTTCCGTGATCCCACCGTCCTCGGAAAGGCAAGCGGCCGCATATTTGCGCATGAGAGGTGCAGATTGCTGCGGCCGCCCGACAGACCTTGATACTTCGCCACGATGGGCGAGCGGAGGGAACTTGGAGACAGAGGCGCGCTCTGTGGAATGGGGCGTATACATGTGGACTATGTCCTTGGTCACATGCGCTGGCCCCCACGGACAACGACGTTTCTGATTTGCAATACCTGTTTGGCAAACGCCGGACCGTCTGTCAAATCGGCGACCTTATTACATACGCGAGGTAATCAATGGTCTGCAGAAGCCGCGGATTGTTCACGCGAACAGCTTACAATATGGCGAATTTGTGGCTTTTGGCCCCAATCCAAAAACGAATCAGCCGGGTGCGCTAAGCGACCCGGCTGTCAGTTGGGGGTGCAAGAAAACTTGCAGGGAGATTAGGCTGAACGCTTCACCGGCTTTTCGGTCTTGCGGTTCTCGATCATTTGCTGACGACGCGTTCCACGCGCCCAAGGGAGTTGGGTTTCGTACTTTTCAGCAGTTTCTACTACCGCGTCGATCCAGCGTTTTTTATTCGTCATGTCTTTGTTCCTTCTAATCGATGCATAAACATCAGATTGTTTTGTCTTGAGGAACAATTTGTCTTCTGATTGGGGCCAATTCTGGGCGCAAACGGAACAAGTGTAGGGAATGTTTGGAGTGTTTTTGGGGTAACCTCCAAGGATTAGAGGCGAATTGAGGAGATCAATCGCCCGTAGTCTGCTTCATTATTATGGGTCGCGCGACGGAACGAAAAGAAGCGATCTGGATCAGCGTAGGTGCAGTGATGTGTCCATTCTGCGTGACCGATGCCGGCACCGTTTAATCTGTGAAGACCATAGGCGGGCAGATCAAAATGGGCGCGATCATCGTCGGTACTTGCAAAGAAACGATCGTTGCCCCTTTCTTCGTTCAGGAAATCATCAAGGAATTCTGGACCAACTTCGTAGTTTGGTTGGCTGATCGTCGGGCCGATCACGGCAACGATATTTTCACGCGATGCACCCAACGCGACCATGGCTTCAAGCGTGTTTTCAAGCACGCCGGCGCGTGCGCCTTTCCATCCGGCGTGGGCTGCGCCGATTACTCCGGCATCGGGGTCACTGAACAGGACAGGCTGACAATCGGCTGTCAGTATCCCAAGCGCCACCCCCTCTTCCCGTGTAACCAGGGCGTCGCCTTCGACATCAGTCCCAATCGGTTCGGTAACAGTAATTACGTCGGGAGAATGGGTTTGCCGGATCGTGACCAGTGACGCTGTCGGCACGTCCATCGCTTCGGCCACGCGGGTGCGATTGATGCGCACCATTTGATCTTGATCGCTAGAGGCCAGCCCGCAATTCAACCCACTAAACACACCTGACGAAGCCCCACCGCGGCGTGTGAAAAAGCCGTGGCGCACATCGCCCAATAGTTCGCTTGTCAAAATTTCCAGCGTCATACACCGACCCCAGGTGGAGGTTTCGCCCCATGTGGATAGAGCGCCATAACTTTGAACAAAGTTCCCATTTCATCGGGGTGGGTCAAGCGTCGAAATGCGCTGATGTGATTTTCCAGCGTTTCCCCGCTGAGATTTTGGGCCAAAGTCTGCGCACGTTGCACGATTCCCAGGCGTTCAAGAAAGACACCTTGGGGTGTCACACGCGAATATGCACACGGTGTCGCCAACGCGAGGGCCTCAAAATCTACGTGGGCCGTTAGGTCGGCTTGGCCGGGGGCTTCAAAGGGATCGCAGGTTTGGTGGGCTTGTACGGCCTGAAAGGTGTCACCCAGCGAATGCCAATCCCCATAGTCGACATACAAGGCGCATCCGCCGTGGGCTTCAATGCGTTCACCTATAGAATGGGTAATCGCTGTGGCCACGGAGCAGGTTTCAACCACATCGCCTTGTTTCGTATCGTCAAGGCGGTTTTCAAGATCGGCAAAAGCAGTTTCTTGCGCCAATCCGAAACCAAACTGACCTTCGTTGCCGACAGTCACCAGCCGCTCACACCACCCGGTGTCGGCTCGTTGAAATTGGCGGATGGGTAACGCGTCAAAAAACTCGTTCGCGACCAACCAAAGCGGGGCATCGGGAAGTGCATTGACGTCACTGGCCCATTGCACGTTGGCGCCTTCCAGTGTCATGGCTTGGATGCCCTGTAACGTCTCAGACGCCTCAACCAAATAAACCTGAGCAGCCTCATGAAAGCCCACGACGCCTTTGGTCGCACGCAGGATGTCGGCCATAAGTGTGCCACGGCCCGGGCCGACCTCGGCGAGTGTAAAGGGGGCAGGGCTTCCTTGCTCAAGCCAGCTTTGTGCTAGGGCCAGACCGACCAATTCACCAAACATCTGACTAATCTCGGGCGCTGTGATGAAATCACCTGACTGTCCGAAAGGATCACGCGTGGCGTAGTAACCGTGTTGGGGATGTAAAAGGCATGTTCCCATATAGTCGGCCAAAGTGATGGGCCCTTCGGCGCGGATTCGGCGGACCAGCTGGTCTTTCAATTCGCCCGTCACCTTGATGCCCTTGCGCGGACTAGGAAGAACACCCCGACAGCCAACATTGGCAGCGACAGGATTTGCCCCATTGTCAGACCAAAATCTCCAAACTGGATCGCCCAGCCAATCGGATTGCCGATGGAGACGAACTGATAGTCAGGTTGGCGGAAGAATTCGACTGTAAAGCGGCTGAGCGCATAGCCAGAAAAGAAGACACCAGTGATCAGACCCGGCCGTTTGAGCGCGTCGAAACGCATAACCAAGACCAGCATGATGAGTCCAAGCAGCAATCCCTCAAGCGTTGCTTCGTAAAGCTGTGATGGGTGACGGGCGCAAACGCCTATGATGCCAGGGCAAAACTGCGCTGCCTCACCGGGGAAGGCAACGCCCCAAGGCGCACCTGTTGGGCGGCCCCAAAGCTCGGCGTTGATGAAGTTCGCAAGACGGCCAAGAAACAGCCCGATTGGTACGACGAACGCCATAGCGTCTGAAATCTGTAGCATGGGGATCTTATTGCGTCGGCAATAGAGCATACCCGCGACTATCACGCCTAGCAAACCACCATGAAACGCCATGCCCCCCTGCCAGATGCGCAGGATTTCGACCGGATTGGAAAGATAATAGGCCGGTTGATAAAACAAGACAAAGCCCAACCGGCCGCCGATAATTGTGCCAACGACGATCCAACCCAGTAGGTCCTCGACACGTGCAGGGTCCATTGGGCTGGCGTTGTGGGGCCACAAAGCGGGTCTCCGCATCAACATCATGATTATCCGCCAACCAGCAGCCAGACCAACCAAATAGGCCAGCGCATACCAACGTAGCGCAAATTCGATCCCGAACAGGGAAATGGTGAAAATCTCAGGCGCGATATTTGGAAATTCGATCATGCGTCTGTCTGCCTCTGGGCTAGGATGAAAGTCAACCTTGAGCCTCATCACAATAAGCCCCATATACATGAGGAAGAAACGCCGGAGGCCAGAATGCAAACCCGCAACAAAATTCTCGACGATATTTCGCAGTTGATGACGAACGCGATGGGCGTTGCCCAAGGCGCAAAGGACGAGGCTGAAACCGCCATGAGTTCGATGATGGATCGATGGCTGGCTGATCGCGACTTTGTGACCCGAGAGGAATTCGATGCCATTCGCGCCATGGCGCAGAAGGCCCGCGAAGAAAACGAAGCGCTTAAGGCGCGGTTGGATGCGCTGGAAGCTGCTGGCAAATAAGCCCAATTTTAGTCAATAAAACAAGGCGCGTGGTGGGATTGCACTGCGCGCTTTTTCCGTTGATGCGGTCGAAAACGAACTATGCAAACTCACGATCAAGTTTGGGCAGATATCCACAGGATTTTGCAACTGTTTCGAATATTTTTCTTTACAACTCACCCATCTGAGCCCACCATATCTGGTAGAGGCATGGCGATAAACGTCAGCTTCTAGAGCAGGCACCTAGCGCTTGGGGCGCTTACAGGCCCAAGCGCTACACAAAAGAGAGGTGGCGCCATGGCAATGTCCGAGACGTATCTGGACTCAGACGATCTTCACCCTATCGATATCGTCGAACACATCGCTGAGCATTATGAGTGGGAATTTGACCGCATCGCAGATGATCAAATCGCGATGGCTGTTGAGGGTCAGTGGAAATCTTATTCCGTTACACTTGCTTGGTCGAACTATGACGAAACGCTCAAATTGGTCTGTACGTATGAAATGGATCCCCCCTCTGAACGAATGGGCGAGCTTTATGAAGCTCTAAACGAAGTCAACGATCAGTGTTGGGCTGGTGCGTTTACCTATTGGGCCGACCAAAAACTGATGGTTTATCGTTACGGTTTGGTTCTGGCTGGTGGCGGTACAGCGACCGGCGATCAGATCAACACCCTGATAAACGCAGCCGTTCTAGCGGCCGAGCGTTACTACCCGGCATTTCAGCTTGTGGGATGGGGCAGCAAAACCCCTCAGGAAGCGCTGCAAGTCGCCATTGCAGAGGCATACGGACGCGCGTAACACTTTCCCCGAACCAAAGTTGGGGGAAACATGTCTTTCGATCAAATCAGCAAAAGTGGGCTCGTCCTATTGGGATGCGGCAAGATGGGCTCGGCCATGCTTTCCGGCTGGCTGGAACGTGGGTTAAGTGCCTCGTCCGTTTGGGTGCAGGATCCGTTTCCGTCCAATTGGGTGAAAGCACAGGGCGTTCACGTCAACGAAGACCTTCCTGCCGCGCCAGCAATCGTGTTGATCGCGGTAAAGCCTCAAATGATGGCCGATGCGCTGCCGATTCTGGCGGCCATGGGGAATGGCGATACACTGTTCGTTTCTGTTGCCGCTGGCGTGACGATTGCCAACTACGAAGACATTCTTGGGGTAGAAACACCCATCGTTCGGGCCATGCCCAACACTCCCGCTGCTGTTAGCAAGGGGATCACAGCAATCATTGGCAACACACGGTCAACAGATACTCAGCTTGATCTGGCCGAGACATTGTTGGCTGCCGTTGGGCAGGTCGTGCGGTTGGATAGTGAAAGCCAGATGGATGCCGTCACAGGCGTCAGCGGGTCTGGTCCAGCTTACGTATTCCATATGATCGAGGCTCTCGCTGCGGCAGGCGAGGCGCAGGGCTTGGCCCCAGAATTGGCGATGCAGTTGGCAAAAGCGACCGTCGCTGGCGCTGGTGCATTGGCTGAATCCGCTGAGGAAACACCGTCTCAACTGCGTGTTAACGTAACCAGCCCAAATGGAACGACGCAGGCGGGACTGGAAGTATTAATGAACGAAACCAACGGCTTGCCCCCACTTATCGCGGCGACAGTTAAGGCGGCAAGTGAACGGTCAAAGGAATTGTCCAATGGATGAGATCAGTTTTGACGATTTCCTCAAGGTGGATATCCGTGTCGGCCGCGTGACCCGTGCTGAGCCTTATCCTGAGGCGCGAAAGCCTGCGATCAAGATGTGGATCGACTTTGGCGGAGCACTAGGTGAGAAGAAAACCTCGGCGCAGGTGACTGCACACTACACGCCCGAAGCCTTGATCGGGCGGCAGGTTATGGCCGTTGTCAACTTTCCGCCTCGTCAGATTGGCAAGTTCATGTCCGAGGTTTTGGTGCTTGGGTTGCCAGATGAAACGGGTGAGATTGTGTTGATTGGCCCCGATAACGAAGTGCCTGACGGAGGGCGAATGCATTGAAACGAATTTTTATTTCCCGCCCCCTACCTGCGCCGGTCATTGCCGAAGCTGAAAAGCATTTCCGCGTTGAGGTCCGCGAAAAGACGTCCCCTTTGACGCGCACCGAGCGCCGCGCAGCGATGGCCCTTTACGATGGGATTGTCCCGACGCTGGGCGACAATTTCAACGAACAGGTTTTGCAGGGTGGACCTCACCGTTGCAAAATCCTCGCAAATTTTGGGGTTGGCTATAACCATATCGACACTGACCTCGCTGCCGAGAATGGTGTTCGGGTCACCAACACGCCGGGTGCTGTAACTGATGCCACGGCCGATATCGCGTTGATGCTGATGCTCATGACCTGCCGCCGTGCCGCCGAGGGTGAACGGTTGGTTCGCTCTGGCAAGTGGGACGGGTGGCATCCGACCCAAATGCTGGGTTTGCATTTGTCAGGTAAACGCTTGGGCATCGTCGGTATGGGCCGAATTGGTCAAGCGATTGCCAAACGTGCACATTTTGGATTTGGGATGGAGGTTGCCTATTTCAACCGGTCTCCCAAAAAGGTCGATGTCCCCGCCACGCAGCTTAAGTCGTTGAAAACGCTGGCGGCGAATGTGGATATCTTGGTTGTTGCTGTCCCCGGTGGCGCCAACACCAAGCATCTGATCGGCACGGATGTGTTTACCGCGATGCAACCCCACGCGCATCTCGTCAATATCGCCCGTGGCGATGTCGTGGATGAAAACGCCCTGATCACAGCTTTACAGACCGGACAAATCGGCGGCGCAGGGTTGGATGTCTACGAAAATGAACCAGATGTTCCGGCGGCCTTGCTGAAACTCAACAACGCGACTTTGCTACCGCATTTGGGAACTGCTGCACTGGAAGTACGAACAGCGATGGGCATGTTGGCGATTGAGAATCTACGGGCGTTTTTTGAGGGCGAAGAATTGCCGAATCCGGTGAATTAATTAGGCGGCCTAACGATCCCCAACAGCCTCGCGCCAATGACGGCGGCAGAGGCTAACATAGGTTTCGTTGCCACCAATTTGAACCTGATCGCCCTCTAATAGCGCGTTGCCCTGATCGTCTTGGCGGATCACCATCGTGGCTTTCTTTCCGCAATGGCAGATCGTCCGAATTTCGCGCATCTCGTCCGCGAGGGCCAACAGCGCTGCCGAGCCGGGAAACAGTTCGCCCTGAAAGTCGACACGCAACCCATAGCACATAATAGGAACGCCGAGATCATCGACCGCACGGGCCAATTGCCAGACCTGATCTTTGTCCAGAAACTGCGCTTCGTCGATGAAGATGCAGGCCACTGTGCCTTGGTCCAAACGTTTGGCGATCTTGGCGAAAAGATCCTCGCCATGGGCGAATGTATCCGCCTCTTGTCCGATCCCGATCCGGCTGGCAATGCGACCGTCGCCTGCACGATTGTCAAACTGGGCGGTTAGAAGATACGTCTCCATCCCACGCTCGCCATAGTTATGCGACGCCTGCAAAAGCACCGTCGATTTACCGGCGTTCATGGTGGAGTAGTTGAAATAGAGCTTGGCCATGGGGTGGTTATGGCAGGGGCACAGAGATTCGAAAAGCGTAGGGTGGGTTTGAAACCCTCGTTTATCCAAACGGGCGTGAAGGTGGGTTACAAACCCACCCTACGATGGTCGTTAGCTAGCAGCGGCTTCCTGTAACGAAGTCACTTCGATCTCGCCTTCTTTGCGCGACTTGATCGCCAAAGCAGCTGCGTGTGATCCAGCGGCCGTCGTGAAGTACGGAATCTTGTCGTACAACGCGACCGAGCGGATTTCGCGGCTATCTTCGATGGCCTGAACGCCTTCGGTGGTGTTGAACAGCAGCGAAATTTCACCGTTTTTCAAGTTGTCGACGACGTTCGGTCGGCCTTCATAGACCTTGTTGACGATTTCAGAATTGATGCCGTTATCGCCGAGCCATTTAGCTGTCCCGCGTGTCGCCAAAACGTCAAAACCTTCGTCCGCAAGGATTTGCATCGCCTCAACGATCATTGGCGTCTTGTCGCTGTCTTTGATTGACAGAAAGACTTTGCCCTCAGTTGGTAGGTCAGTGCCCGCGCCGAGCTGCGCCTTAAGGAAGGCACGCGCAAAGCTTTTGTCCGAGCCCATGACTTCGCCTGTTGAGCGCATTTCTGGCCCAAGGATCGTATCGACACCGGGGAAACGTGCGAAAGGCAGAACGGCCTCTTTCACGGCGAACGTATCTATCTGCGGGTCAATAAGGTCGAAGTTCGACAATGGTTCACCTGCCATGACACGTGCCGCAATCGATGCAATCGGGCTGTTCACAGCTTTGGCGACAAACGGAACGGTCCGCGAGGCACGTGGGTTCACTTCAATCAGGTAGATCTCGTCACCCTTAACCGCGAACTGGACGTTCATAAGTCCGACAACTCCAAGCTCCAGCGCTAGGGCTTTCGATTGGACCTTCAACTCGTCGATAATGTTTTGAGAAAGTGAATAGGGTGGCAATGAGCACGCAGAGTCACCTGAATGGACGCCTGCTTCTTCGATGTGTTGCATGATGCCCGCGACGTGGACGGCTTTGCCATCGCAAAGGGCGTCTACGTCCAACTCAGTTGCACCAGCAAGATAGCTATCCAAAAGAACGGGGCTGTCACCGGAAACCACAACCGCTTCTTTGATGTAGCGCTGCAGATGGGCGTCGTCGCGGACGATTTCCATCGCACGGCCACCAAGAACATAGGAGGGGCGAATGACCAGCGGGTAGCCGACCTTTTTCGCGATTTCCATCGCTTCTTCGTCAGAGTGGGCGATGCCGTTGTTTGGTTGTTTCAAGCCAAGCTTGTTGACCATCTCTTGGAACCGCTCGCGGTCTTCGGCAAGGTCGATTGCGTCTGGCGTCGTTCCCAGGATCGGAATGCCAGCTTCTTCCAGCGCATTGGCCAATTTCAACGGAGTTTGACCGCCGAACTGAACGATCACACCGTGAAGTGTACCGTTTTCTTGCTCTACTCGCAGAATTTCCATGACGTGCTCATAAGTGAGCGGTTCGAAGTAAAGGCGATCCGAGGTGTCATAATCTGTTGAAACTGTTTCAGGGTTACAGTTGACCATGATGGTTTCATAGCCCGCATCGGTCAGTGCGAAACAGGCGTGACAGCAGCAATAGTCAAACTCAATCCCTTGGCCGATCCGGTTTGGACCGCCGCCCAAGATGACGACCTTTTTCTTACCAGACGGACGCGCCTCGCATTCTACGTCGCCCATGACTGGGGTCTCGTACGTCGAATACATGTATGGGGTCTGCGCTTCGAATTCTGCAGCACAGGTGTCGATGCGCTTGAACACGGCGGTTACGCCCAGATCGTGACGTGTACGGCGTACATCGTCTTCGTCGCGGTCTGTCAGGATGGCCAGACGCGCATCCGTAAACCCGAGCATTTTAAGGCTGCGCATACCTTCTTCGGTTGTTGGCAGGCCATTTGCCCTGATACCAACTTCGGCGTCCACAATTTCACGAACCCGCTCAAGGAACCACGGATCGAACTTGGTGGTGTTGAAAATCTCGTCGTTGGTCAGGCCTTCACGCATCGCCTGCGCAATGGTGCGAAGACGGTCTGGCGTTTGCTTACTGATGGCTTTGATGACGGCAGCTTTGTCTGGCGCACCTTCGATTTCAATCTCGTCAAAGCCAGTCAGACCGCTTTCCATCGAGGTCAACGCCTTTTGCATCGATTCATGGATCGTGCGGCCAATCGACATGACTTCACCAACGGACTTCATCGCTGTGGTCAAATGAGGTTCGGAACCGGGAAATTTCTCAAACGCGAATTTCGGAATTTTGGTGACGACGTAGTCAATGGTCGGCTCAAACGAGGCCGGAGTGACTTTGGTAATGTCGTTGTCCAGTTCATCCAGCGTGTAGCCAATCGCCAGCTTTGCGGCGATTTTTGCAATCGGGAAACCGGTTGCTTTTGACGCCAGCGCAGACGAACGCGAAACACGCGGGTTCATTTCGATCACGACCATACGGCCATCATCAGGGTTCACCGCCCACTGAACGTTCGAACCGCCAGTCTCAACGCCGATCTCACGCAGAACGGCGATCGAGTCGTTGCGCATGATCTGGTATTCTTTGTCGGTCAGCGTCAGGGCAGGGGCCACAGTGATCGAGTCGCCCGTGTGGACGCCCATAGGATCGACGTTTTCGATGGCACAAACGATGATAGCGTTGTCCGCTTTATCGCGCACCACTTCCATCTCGAACTCTTTCCAACCCAGAAGGCTTTCGTCGACGAGGATTTGGTTCACAGGGGATGCGTCCATGCCTGTGCGGCAGAAGTGGATATAATCGTCGCGGTTGTAGGCAACTCCGCCACCTGTTCCACCTAGCGTAAACGCAGGCCGGATAATCGCTGGCAGGCCAATATCGTCAAGAGCTTCCAGTGCAATTTGAACGCCGGCCTCAAGATCGTCTTCGCCGGTGTCTTTTTTCGGTGCGGTAACAATGGTTGCCCGTGGGTTTTCAATGCCCAACCGATCCATCGCCTCGCGGAACAGCTTGCGGTCTTCGGCCATTTCGATGGCGTCGCGTTTCGCGCCGATCATTTCCACACCGAATTTGTCCAGAACGCCCATTTCCTCAAGCGCAAGCGAGGTGTTTAGACCGGTCTGTCCGCCCATCGTTGGCAACAGTGCATCGGGGCGCTCTTTTTCGATAATACGGGCAACAACCTCGGGGGTGATTGGTTCGATGTAGGTTGCGTCCGCCAGCTCCGGATCGGTCATGATCGTCGCTGGGTTCGAGTTTACGAGGATGACGCGGTAACCTTCTTCGCGCAGCGCTTTGCAAGCTTGTGCGCCGGAATAGTCGAATTCGCAGGCTTGGCCGATAACAATTGGCCCCGCACCGATGATCATGATTGAGTTGATATCATTTCTCTTGGGCATAGAGGACCTCGGTAGATGTAGCAGACGTGCAGGCGCGCAGAGTCGCAAGACTGCGCAAATTGTCGTGGGTTATAGACATCGGCGAATAAGGTGCAAGAGGCATCGCGATGTTATCCCAAAGTGACGCAATTCGAACTACCCTTTTTTTGTTGATCATTATATCTGAACAGCACAACAAACAGAGCCGCGCGATGGAACTGAATTTTGATCACGGACCGGACGGAGGCCCTCAGGGGTTTTTCGAACCGATAGATGTTCTTACGGCCTATTCGCCGCAGGACGTGCCGCGCGTGTTTGAAGCATTGGATCGAGCTGCGTCGCAAGGCTTTTGGATTGCGGGATATGCCAGTTACGAACTTGGCTTTGTGCTAGAGCCCAAACTGGCCAGCCTTATGCCGCCAGAGCGTCGATTACCGTTGATGCGTTTCGGACTTTACCGAGAGCCCGGCGAAAGCACGACTGCGGCAGAAAGCGGCGAGGCAACCCTGAGTGAGTTCACGGCGCGTTGGTCAGAGGATCAATATGCACAAGCATTCGCTAAACTCCATGCAGCAATAGGCGCTGGTGATGTCTATCAGGGCAATCTGACGTTTCCCTTAGACGCCGCGTACTCTGGCGATCCGTTGGCGATCTATCAATGCCTGCGCGCTTATCAACCTGTCGGGCATGGGGCTATGGTGTCTCAATCCGACGGGCCGACCATCCTATGCCGTTCGCCTGAGCGGTTTTTTCAGATTACTAACGAGGGCATTATTGTTACCCGCCCTATGAAAGGCACACAGCCGCGTGCCGATGACCCCCGTGAAGACGCCGAGCGGATTGCGTTTTTGCATGCGGATGAAAAGAACAGGGCTGAAAACCTGATGATCGTTGATCTGCTTCGCAACGACATTAGTCGTGTCTGTCAGCCGGGCACGGTTTGTGTACCCCAATTGTTTGAAGTCGAAACCTATGCGACCGTGCATCAAATGGTGTCGCAAGTGCAGGGGCAAGTCCTACCTGAAGCGCAGTTATCCGACGTATTCACTGCCCTATACCCGTGCGGTTCGATAACCGGTGCGCCAAAAATCCGCGCTATGGAAATACTGTCTGAACTAGAGCCTTGGGCCCGTGACACCTATTGCGGAACCATCGGATGGGCCGCACCAGATGGCCGCGCGGATTTCAACGTGGCAATCAGAACCTTGCTGCTAGAGGACGGACAAGCCACACTCAATGTCGGGGGTGGCGTCGTTTGGGACAGTACAGCCCCGTCCGAATATGAAGAGGCGCTATGGAAAAGCCGGTTCACACAACACTGCCTGACAACAGCTACCTGATCGAGACCTTTGGTTGGCGGCCATGGGATGGTGCGCGAAATATTGCGCTTCATCTTGAGCGAATGGAGAACAGTGCAAGTGAACTTGGGCTGGATTTCCCTGTCGCTGAAGTGATTGGGTTAATCGACGAATTGACTTGCGAAACCCCTTTACGTTGTCGGATGACCCTTTCGCAAGAAAATGGCCTCGAACTGACCAGCAACACCCTATCGGAGCGCACAACAGATGAATGGCGTCTCGTGCTTGCGGCACAAAGAGTTCAATCAAGTAATACACTGTTGCGCCACAAAACCAGCCACCGACCACAATTTGACGACGCCCGCGCAGCTCTTGGAACACTAGGCGATGAGGCGCTGTTTCTCAATGAACGCGATGAGCTGTGCGAAGGCACTATTACCAATGTCTTTCTCGATTTTGGAGATGGGAGTTTTTTAACGCCGGCCCTGTCGTGCGGGCTGCTTCCCGGGGTGTTGCGGCGGGTTATGCTGGAAAGCGGGCGCGCCCAAGAAGCAGTGCTTTATTTGAGCGATCTGCGTTCAGCTAACAAGATATTCGTGGGAAATTCGCTACGAGGGTTGATTCCTGCACGTTGGATTGGCGATTCACTCCCCGTCATCCCTTGACTTTAGCCGCGCGAAAAGGTGTATCAGCGCGACTCCGGAATTTCCCAAAGGGACAATCACATGCACGCCTATCGCAGCCATTCCTGCGCCGCTCTGACCAAAGCGAACGTCGACGAAACCGTACGCCTTTCAGGTTGGGTCCACCGCGTCCGCGATCACGGCGGCATTCTGTTCATTGATTTGCGCGATCACTATGGCGTGACACAGGTGCTCTGCGACCCTGACAGCCCAGTTTTTGCAGATATGGAAAAAGTGCGTAGCGAATGGTGTATCCGCATCGATGGCAACGTCAAAGCGCGTGATCCCGAGCTGGTCAACGCCAAGCTGCCTACTGGCGAAATCGAAGTTTTCGTGCGCGATCTCGAAGTCCTTGGTGCTGCTGAAGAACTACCTTTGATGGTGTTTGGCGATCAGGAGTACCCCGAGGAAACCCGTCTGCGTCACCGTTACCTCGATCTGCGTCGTGAGGTGATGCAGGACAACATGAAGCTACGCTCTGACGTTGTGACGTCTGTTCGCAAGCGCATGTGGAACAAAGAATTTCGCGAATTCCAGACACCGATTATTACAGCCTCGTCACCCGAAGGCGCGCGCGACTTCCTCGTGCCGAGCCGCCTGCACCCGGGTAAGTTTTATGCGCTACCGCAGGCACCCCAGCAGTTCAAACAGCTGATCATGGTCTCGGGCTTTGATAAGTATTTCCAGATAGCACCGTGTTTTCGCGACGAAGATCCACGTGCTGACCGCTCACCAACAGACTTCTATCAGCTCGACCTCGAGATGAGCTTTGTTGAGCAGCAGGACGTATTCGACACGATCCAGCCAGTAATCCAAGGCATTTTCGAAGAGTTCGGCAAAGGTCGAAACGTTGACAGCGAATGGCCACAGATTTCCTACAAAGACGCAGCCAAGTGGTACGGTTCTGACAAGCCTGACTTGCGCAACCCGATTAAGATGCAGGATTGCTCAGAGCACTTTCGCGGCTCTGGTTTCGCGATCTTCGCCAAACTGCTTGAGCAAGAAGGCACCGAAGTGCGCGCCATTCCAGCGCCAACCGGTGGTTCGCGCAAATTCTGCGACCGCATGAACGCTTTCGCCCAGAAAGAGGGCCTGCCAGGCATGGGCTACATCTTCTGGCGTGAAAAAACGGCTGACGCCGTGGCGCAAGAACTGGGCATCAAAGTCAAAGAAGCCCAAGCCATGTTGAAATCCGGCGAAGTTGAAGGCGGCATGGAAGCGGCTGGACCGCTGGCCAAAAACATCGGCCCCGAGCGCACCGAAGCGATCCGCCAGCAGCTGGGCCTGGGTGTCGGCGATGCAGCGTTCTTCCTTGGCGGCAAACCAAAAGCGTTCGAACCTGTCGCAGGCCGCGCCCGCGTTGCCATTGGTGATGAACTTGGTCTGACCGATAAGAACCGTTTTGCCTTCGCTTGGATCGTCGATTTCCCGATCTACGAAAAAGACGAAGAAACCGGCAAGATCGACTTTGAGCACAACCCGTTCTCAATGCCTCAGGGCGGAATGGAAGCGCTTAACGGGGATCCGCTCGACGTTCTAGGCTATCAATATGACCTTGCCTGTAATGGCTATGAGCTTGTGTCCGGCGCAATCCGAAATCACAAGCCTGAGGTGATGCTGAAAGCCTTTGAACTAGCTGGCTACGGCGAAGACGAAGTGAAAAACCGTTTTGGCGCTTTGTTTAATGCGTTCCATTACGGTGCCCCGCCCCACGGTGGATGTGCGGCAGGTATCGACCGGATCGTGATGTTGTTGGCCGATGAGGCGAACATTCGCGAAGTCGTTATGTTCCCGATGAACCAGCGCGCCGAAGACTTGATGATGAACGCCCCAAGCGACCCCTCTTCGGATCAGCTGATGGAGCTTTCGTTGCGGGTCATTCCGCAAGACTGATAGGTCACCACAGATTTTCGAAAAAGCCCCGGCTAATCGCTGGGGCTTTTTTGTTGCGCGCAGAAAAGACGTTGCTAGGCTCAGATTGAGAATTTGATCAAAAAGGAAGCCCAATGTCTGATCGTCCGATTGGCCCACTGGTAGGGGGCAGGATCACGCCCCCTGTTCCCCAAAACATTAACCTACAGGGCACGCATGCGCGGATTGTACCGCTTGAGGCGAAATACGCTCAGGATCTATATGAAAGCTTCAATGGCAACGATTGGGTTTTTGACTATCTGTTTGAGGACCCTTTCCCGTCGGTTGAGGCCTACGCAGACTGGATTGTCAGGGTTACTCAAAAAACTGATCCGTATTTTGTTGCGATTTTGGATGCCCAAGGTATCGCCATCGGCGCCGCTTCATTTATGCGGATAACCCCGGCGCATGGGGTCATTGAGGTCGGAAACATCAACATCACCCCACGCGGTCAACGATCTACAGCGATCACCGAGGCGATGTTTCTTATGATGCAATGGGTCTTTGATAACGGCTACCGACGTTATGAATGGAAATGCAACGCGCTGAACGCGCCATCACGGCGCGCAGCGCAGCGTTTCGGATTTAGCTTTGATGGGGTGTTCCGCAGGCACATGATCGTCAAAGGTCGCAACCGCGATACAGCTTGGTTTGCGATTACCGAAGACGAGTGGCCCGCCCTAAAACTGGCCTATGAGACTTGGCTAGCGGCAGAGAATTTCACAGAAGACGGGCAGCAGTTACGATCCCTAAAAAATCTAACGTCTGACGCTCTTGTGACCCGCGACCCCACGATTCCCACCTAAATCGCAGGGGCGTGTTCAATGCGGTTTTCGAGAAGCGCGCAGAGATGCTCTAACTGATCGCCCTCAGCATTGCTGATCGCCAACTTTTGCGCGGCCATGGCCAAAACCTCATCATGCGCTTGTTGGGCGATGCCTGCCAGAAACTGCGATGCGTAACCACGCACTTCAGAATTTGGATCGCGCCGAAGCAGTTCGGCGACATGGGCCAGATCATCACGGAAACCGATCAGGTCGGCGCTGATTTCTGTCTGGTTTAGTGCCCGAGGCCCCCCCGGTTGTTGCTCTTTAGGAAGATGGGCCAAAATGGTTTCTTGAAAGGTCGCAAGGCTGTCGTGGGGTTTTAGTAGAAACGCATCTGCGCCCGCAGCAATTGCAATGGTTTCCGCAAAGCTGTCTGCACTGGTTCCCAAGATTGCAGGCGCACGGGGTGACATATGCGCCAGCTCACCGATCAATTCTGCGCCTGATCCATCCGGCAGACCCATGTCGACCAGCGCCACGCTAGGACGATAGATTGCCAGATGGCGGCGTGCAGCTGTTAAACTATCGGCGCGTCGCAACCGGGCCCCGCTATGCAGGCACATCAGACGCATCGCCTCGGATGCGTAACGGCTGTCTTCGACAACCAATATTGTCAGCCCAAGTAAAGGGCGCTGTGCGGTTGGGGCTGGGGTCATGCCGTATCGGGTCAGTTCATCCATTGCGATCTCCTTTCAATCGAATCTAACTTCTGCCCAATTAGCTAACAGGCAGTTAAAGGGTGCGCTGCACTGTCCAGTTGCGTGGTGCTGCAATGCAGCGCATAAACCCCGAAACGCATTTGAAGGAGCCCGCCATGATCGGACGTTTGAACCACGTAGCCATTGCTGTACCGGATCTTGAAGCCGCTGCCGCACAATACAAGAACGCCCTCGGTGCCAAAGTTGGTGAGCCAAAGGACGAACCGGATCACGGCGTCACGGTTGTCTTCATCGAATTGCCAAACACCAAGATTGAGCTTCTCTACCCGCTTGGCGACGACAGCCCGATCAATGGTTTCCTTGAGAAAAACCCCTCAGGCGGCATGCATCATGTGTGCTACGAGGTTGACGATATTATCGCTGCACGCGATCACCTGAAATCCACTGGTGCTCGCGTTCTTGGTTCCGGCGAACCAAAAATCGGTGCCCACGGAAAACCGGTTTTGTTCCTGCATCCGAAAGACTTTAACGGTTGCCTCGTTGAGCTTGAACAGGTCTGATCTAGGCAGTTCTTTGGGCAGGTGATACATCTGCCCCACAAACCCCCGCTAGGAGCGCCAAAATGAGCATCACCTCAGCCATCGTGCTATTCGCCGTCATCTGGTTCATGGTGTTCTTGATGATGCTGCCACAACGCCTGAAAACGCAAGGCGAAGCGGGCGAGATCGTACCGGGCACGCACGCCTCGGCGCCTTCAAATCCCGAGATTAAGCGCAAAGCAAAAATCACCACAGCAATCACGGCAGTACTCTGGGCGATTGTGGCCTACATCATCATTTCAGGCACGATCACTGTGCGTGACATGGATTGGCTGGGGTTGCTGGACTAAGCGGCTTTCGTCTGCTCAGCCACGTTGTCCGGTCACGCGGTGATAGATATGCGTGAACGTCGCAGCGCCAAGGATTGGGATCACCAAATTCAGCAGCGGAATGGACAGCGGAATTGCCATGAGCGTTCCTGCCAGCCAGATTTTGCCTGCGTTCTTGGATCGAAGCTCTTTCGCCTTTTTGATCCCGACACGACGCATTGCAGCTAGTTGAAAGTACTCTCGCCCCAGCAAATATCCATTCAGCGCCCAAAAAATGAACAGCGCAAACACGGGCAAAAACACGTATAGTATCAGCGCCAAAGTATTGGCGAGGATAATCACCCCCATAAAATTGATCGAATCCCGAACCGCCATCCACACGCCAAACCGTGGAACATCTGGCAAGTTTGGATAGTGCTTGTCTTCAACCGCTTGGGCAACGTCCTCAAGGAATATCGATGTGATCGCCGATGCGACGGGGATCATCAGAAAGACCGAAAGTAGCACCATCACAAAAAACGACGACCAGCTTAGCAAATCGTTAAGCCATGTGACTTCGCCAACGAGCGGCAAAATAACCTCGTCGCCAAACAACCAGCTTAGCCCTAGTAGAAACACGGCATAAGCCGCCACCAGCAGGGCAAATGTCAGCCCTATGCCAAGATAAAACACCCGACGAAAACGAGGGTCCGAGATTTGAGCAACCGCTTTAGAGAAACTTGAAAATATCATTCGTTTACCCAACTTGTGATGGCCGCGATATCAGGACGGGGCCGATCCGAAGGCTCTGATTTTGGAGTGCCTATATGCACGATGCCTGCGACGCGCTCATTTTCGTCCAAGCCCAAAGCATCTTTTCGGAATGTTGCGTCATGGCTGAACCAACCCGACAACCAGTTAGCCCCCCAACCAGAGGCAAGGGCTGCGTTGGTCAACGCCATACAAACCGCGCCAGCTGAATACACCTGTTCGATCGCCGGAACACTGGCCTCGGTATCAACGTTTTCAACAACAACCACGGCCAGTTTCGCATTGTTGTAATGCGGCATCGGCTTGGCAATCTGTTCTTCAGGGCGGTTCTGACGCGCGCCGGCCTTTTTGATTTCCTCAATGACGCGCTCAAAGGCTTTGTCCTGCAGGACGATGAACCGCCAAGGCTCTAATTTACCGTGATCGGGCGTACGCGCAGCGGCTGTCAGGATAACCTCAAGCTCGGCCTTGTCAGGCACTGGGCCAGACATGGTTTTCGCAGGCACAGATCGGCGGGTCAGAAGGAAATCTAAGGCGGCTTGGTTGCGGACGGGCATATGGGTCTCAGTTTTATTAAATCACTTGCCCTTATGTCAGAGCAGTTGGGCAAAATATCAACCCACTAATGCATTAGATTTTTGCCGCAATTTCATCGAGCCAGACAGACAGAAACGCATTGAACGCCTCGCTCGGTTGGCGTTTCTCGACTATCTCGACCATCGGATCATCTGCACGGATCGCCGAGCCCGCCATTGTCTCGATCACCGCATGACCACAAAAAGGGACATGCACGTCAGAATACCCACCCTCGTGGACCATCATCAGCTTGCCGTCACATAGGTCTTCCGCAGTCTCCATGATCCGCTGTGTCATTTGCCTAAACGTATCGGGGATCGCCATCATCGCGCTAAGAGGGTCATAGATCGACGCATCAAACCCGCAGGCGACGATAATCACGTCGGGGCGAAAAGCCTCAAGCGCTGGGGTGACGAAACGGTCATAAGCCTCAAGGTAACCCACGTGGCCCGTTCCGCCGGGCAAAGGAATGTTGAGGTTAAAGCCCTCGCCAGCGCCAATGCCGCGTTCTTCGGCCTCGCCTGTGTCGACGGGATAGTTGTGGTCTTGGTGCAGGCTGATCGTCAGCACATCGTCACGATCATAATAGACGGCTTCGGTACCGTTGCCGTGGTGCACATCCCAATCCACAACGGCGACCCGCTCGGCCAATCCTTCGGCGAGTGCGGCCTCAATCGCGATGGGAATGTTGGCCAGTAGGCAAAACCCGTTCGGCCAGTCAGGAAGGCAGTGATGGCCCGGCGGGCGAGTCAGTGCATAGGCATTGTCAACTTCGCCCTCCAACACCGAAAACAAGGCGCTGCGTGCCAGGCCCGCTGACAGGGCCGCGATTTCAAACCCGCCGGGGCCGAACGGTGTTCTCAATCCCAACTCACCACCGCCGGCGTCTGACATGTCCTTAAAGGTGTGCAAAAATCTGGCCGGATGCACCCGCTCAAGTTCTTGCATAGTTGCCATGGGTGCGCTTCGTAATCGTAACTCTCGGGACAGACCTGTAACATCAATCAGTGATTTCAGGCGACGCTTGCTTTCAGGAGATTCCGGCAATCCACCATACGCCAAAGGCTGCACATGTCCGCCAAGACGGTAGGTCCCTGCATAGCCCTCGCCTGCGTGCCAAAAGCACTTTTCATCCCAATAAAAGCCAGTCGTCATGGTCGTCCCCCGTTTCAGAAGGAGTTTGCGAACTCAAACCGAATAAGCAAGGATTTCCTATCCCAAGTCACTTTTTACTGCGCTTCAGTTGATAAACCCCCTCAGGCAAATCGAGTGCCGCTGAAAGGTCATCCAACTGGCTTATCGACAGTGTTATCTTTTGAACCGTATCCGTGCGCGCGTCGTATTGTTCGACCGTAATACACTCGGCAAAGGCGTTGATAACGATGTCTTCCTGCAGGGGTTTGGGGCCGTCGTCGACCAAGGTGACAACGGATGAGTCAAATTCGTGTTCAATGCTAAACATACCCACAGCCTAGGGGCGCACGCCATTTTGGCAAGGCTCCAACAGAAAATATTCCAAAAGCACGATTGATCTGCATCAATGCAGTTTTCCACTCTAAACGCGCATTATTGGTGCAGCTTCAGAGAGGAACGAAACAATGGCTGAGATAAGCAAGAATATCCGCCATGCGCGGTTGGTTTCGGAAATGGCGGACCGTGTTGGGCTGGACTTGGTAGAAGAGATGCAGCGCGCAAATATTGATAGCGAAGACGTGCGCATGATGGTGCATCGCTGCGAAGGCTGCACGGACCCAGAAGCTTGTGAACGGGTGCTGGCACAGGGCCGTCCGCTTGAAAATCCCCCAGAGTACTGTCGCAACGCCAACGAGTTCGCGCGTCTAAAGCCTTAGACTTGGCGAAGGGCAGAGCGCCTGTTAGGACCAAGGCATGGCGCAGCCCCCTGAAATTAATCAGATTCTACACGTCCTCACGGACCGCGGTTCCAAATACGCGGTTTCCGGCGGTGCGGTGCATAATCGCGCCGACGTCGATCTGTTCCTAAAAACACTCAAAAAGAACAAGCGTTTCGCCAAGGCCACGCACAACACGTGGGCCGTCGTGCATTCTGACGGGGGCCCGCTTAAGGGCGATGATGGAGAGGGTGGTGCGGGGATGGTGATCCTCAACATGCTAGAGCACGACGGCATCAAGGATCACGTCATTGTTGTCACGCGTTGGTATGGTGGCGTGAAGCTAGGCGGTGACCGTTTTCGTCGTGTGAAAGACAGCGTTGCGGCTTATCTTGAGGAATTTCGCAGTTCGATCTGACCTAAACTGTGCCGCTTGCTATCGCAGAACACTTGTTGGATCATCGCTTTCAAAAAAGGGATACGATGATCTATTTTCTAAAGCGCCTAAAGTACCGCTGCATTTGGAGCTGGGATGGCACCCTTACAACGTGGCGCGAAGAGCATTCTTTTCGCACTTGGGTCTGGGCTAATCTGATCTCAATGATTGCAGCGTTCGTATTGCCGCTTGTAGCTAGTGAACGCGCCCTGATCCTTGCCTTGGGCATCCTTGTGCTGGCGGCCGAATTGATCAACACAGGGATCGAAAATGCCGTCGATCAAATCTCAAAAGAGCAGCATCCACTGGCCAAAAAGGCCAAAGACGCTGGCAGCGCTGGGGTCGCGGTAACGGCCATCGCCGCCGGGGTCGCTTGGATCGTGATCATCGTCGGATTGCTCTGATGTTGGAGGTTGTGCATTTCCTGCACATCGCGGGCGCAACCGTTTTTGTTGGCAGTGTGGTATTCTTTGACTGGGTGGTTGGCGGCGCCTTGATGCGTGCCAACCCAGCCGACCGCCATAAGATCGCCCATGCAATTCGCCCGTTTAGCGGCCCTGTGATCATGGGGTCGCTGGCGATCACCCTGTTGGCGGGGATTACCCGATTGTTCCTTTCGGGCGCGATCCAATCCGTAGGCGATCTGCTTATGGGGTATGGCCTTCGCGCGACAATCGCACTGATCATCGTGGTCGGGTCCGAGGCCTTTGCCGCCCCCCTTCGCAAACGCATGCGTGCAGCTATAGATGAGCTGGATAACAGCGCTTTTTATAGTGCCCTCAGCAATCATCGAGCACTGAACACAAGCGTTTTGGTGGTCGTCCTTCTACTTATG
>ERZ1049444.880-NODE-880-length-24904-cov-8.499819_pt1 | contig 24904 bp, 12 predicted proteins | sample MGYA00383101_ERZ1049444 | MGnify/ENA primary metagenome ERZ1049444 (study PRJEB29581, sample SAMEA5548371) | metagenome | biome: marine; feature: coastal; material: water | depth 50 m | study: Short-term variability in the microbial, nano- and picoplankton...
TGCTCTTAAATTCATTAACAAGTTTCTCCATAGACTTAATAGATCCACCAGTACCGTCAATAACAACTCCACCACCTTCACCTTGGTACTTCATCATTTTTCTCTTAGCAATACCTCTAGCCTGATGTTGTAAAGAACCTAACTTACTTCTTTGTTCTTTAGTAAAATCGTTCATGTTCTCTGGTAGCCCAGAGTTTTTCTTTAACCATTCTAATGATATATCAGAGTTTACTACTTTGAACCCTTGATCCTTTAAACCTAATTTACTAATAACATTACCTTTACCACTACCAGCTCCACCGGCTAAGAATATAACCTTTCTACCTGGTTTTGGCGTTCCGTCTGGATTTGGAATCTTAGCCCTAACCCCTGATTTAGTCGTAGCTAGTGTATCATCAAAATCTAATACTGTAATACCTTTTGCGGGATTAACTGTCCTAGAAGCGACTATAGCTCTGTTTAGTATTTTGTTTTCTAAAAGATTTCCTTTTAATATTTTATCCGTTTTAACCCAAGCTTCTGTTGGCGCTAGCGGCTCCATGTTATTTGTTATATCTAATAGTGTTTCCATTCTACCATTAGACAGCTCTCTAGTTCGATCATTAAAATACCTTATCCAAGCCGGCATGTCTAACGTTTGCCCAACAAACAGAGAAGAACCAAGTTTAGCTTCTGTTATAACTTTATCCATTGCATTTGGTATCACAGCTACGTTATAGTTTTTCAAAAACTCTTTTATATCTGTTATGCCCCCACCATTTATATACGCATCAAACATATTCATTAACACCGCTACTCTAGGTTGCATATGCTCATATTTAAGCTCATCACCCGGGTTCTCGAAGCTGAAAGCATTGTCAGATATATATCTAAACTTAGCGGCTCTAGCTAAAACAGAACTCATGTTAGAAAGTAGAGAGGCTTGAACCATCATCAAGTCAACATTATCAAAATCTTCTTTAGGATTGTTAAATAAACCACTATAAAACTTAACAATATCATCCAGCAGTTCTTGAGAGATGTCTTCATTTCTACTTCTTGTGTTTAATTTATCGACACTCTTGGTATCTGCTAAAGCACTTTGACTACTTTGAGCAGACGTAATACTTTCTAACCTTACAGGAATTCCATTGTATTTTATACTGTTTTTATCTAATGATATTTTCCCATCTTTACTTTTCTTCGTTTTAAACTCAATACCAGGTATAGACCCAAGCGTTGCCTTTAAAAATTCTACGTTCCCTGGGAATGGTTGTTTTCTGTCTAAATAAGAGTTTCTACTTGACGAAGCCAAATGTCCTTTTAACAACAGTATTTTAGCTATAGATTCTTCAGCTTTCTTTGGATCAAACAACTCGTTAGATAGCATTTTAATAGTAGCAACCATCTTTTTAACCCTATCTGGATCTCTAAAAGCTTCAGCGGCTGTTATGTTACTTCCTGAAAAATCTTTTACTTTTAAGAATTGATTTTCGTTTGTTTCTAACAACTTAACAGCTAAATTAGCGGGTTGTTTTAATACCTTAGAATTATATTGCGATATAACACCAAAAAAAGCTTTTGTTAACTTATCTAGGTTTTCTATTATCTCAGGTACATCTTCATATGTTTTAGCGAGAGCATCCCTAACGCTTTTCTCACTAGTTTGTAATATATTGTAATTTACAAACTCATCAATTCTACCCCATAGTACCGCTTTGCCATCTAGACTTAAAGATCTATCCATACGACCTACAGCCTGCTGACTTCTACTAAACACATAAGCGGATCTTCCATCACCAATAACCTGAAGAACCTCCATAGGTTTACCATCCGCCTCTAATTGTTCCCTTACAGCTTGATTAGTCAATAGTTTACCTGTTTGCACCGCTAAGGCCTGCACTCTAGCCGATGTATTTCTATCACTACGAACAGATTTATTGTTAACGATACCCATTACTTCTAAAAAATCTTTAACACTTATGTTTTTCTTTTTAGTCCAAGGTGTTAAATTATCTTTTCTTACGCCCTTATTATAAAAAGCTTCTAATAAAACTTTATTTACACCAGTTGCTTTATCAGGTCTACGTTCTAACTTTCCAGTTTTAGGATTTTTAACCATCTTCACTGTATGGTGTTCTGGTAGAGCGTGTAATAAAGCGCTCGCGTTTCTATTAATAAACATTTGAGCTAACAATAATTCGTTTGTACCCTTTTGAGTATCTATCCTAAGGTTGGCTAAAAACTTCTTACTTGTAGGGTCTAACTTTGCGACATCAATACCGAACATTTCCGCTGTCAAGTCAGGGCGTAAGTCTTTTAGGGTTTTGTAGGTTAATCCTTTAGTGTCTATAGTTTTTGCTATTTTCCTTACAATTCTATTAATCTCTTTAGCTTTTTGGTTATCCCCTATAAAAGCGGTACCTTGACCAATTCCTATTCTCTTATGTAATTTAAATCTTTTCTTAGCCTCCTGATCAGTGTTGTTATCTGTTTCGGTATCTTCTGCTATTATTGATTTACCAAACCCTTCAAATTGTTTTAATCTAGTAACATGTGGTATTCTTGTTGGTAGTAAATCCCATATGTGTGAGGTTAATTTTCTTTGAGTTGGGTCCCAAGTACTAACTATATAAGGCAAACCATTTTGACCAACCTCAACACCAGTTGTTAGCACGTCTAGTATTAAGTCTTCATATTGATTGTAGTTAGGAATATTACCATATTGAGCAAACAACTTATTGTTAGCATAGCTTCTCCATAAATTCCCAATAGAATAACCAATAAATAATTTTTCTTTCTTAGGTATACTTTCCCAGATGTCTAAATGCTGTTGGTTACTAGGATCAAACTCCCCTTCCAACCCATACGCTTGTAAGGACTCACTGAGCTCTTGATTTGTTTTAGAAAATAAATCGTTTTTCTTTCCTAAATCTAAAGGCTGTTGACTACGAGATGGCGTCACAGCCCCATCCTCATTGTTAATCCAAGCTATATATTCTTCGTTTCTTCTATTTTTCTCTTCCGCTGGTATATAGGCTTGCATACTCTTTTTACCCATTTCTATAACCTGCTCATTAAATTTACCTTCTATAGCTTGTTTGTTATAAGACTTTAAAAAGTTGAATAAATCTTGAGAATCTTTTATGTCAGTGTTGGTCATCTCGTCAACTCCAGCTTCTTTCATTTTTCTACCAAAGAATTTGTTAAGGTAGTTTATTATTTTACGGAATATATTTTGATTTTGCCCCGAGTCCACAGGTATAGTTTTATCACCAACGACAGCATCGTGATACATATTGATATATTCCTCGCCGTACTGCTCAAATGCTTTTTCCGTACCAGGAACACCAACCCCATTTTCGTCATACTCGTTAAATCTATAACCTCCCTTATCTAACTTAGCATTTAATATGTCTATTTGATCTTGAGGTAATATATCTAAAAAACCCTCTATCAATTTTTTTCCTTCTGGCGTCATCTTCACCCAAACCTTCTTACCTTTATGTGTGATTGATCTAGCTGGTCCGTTAAGAACATTATATAATAAACCGTGCAGCATCTCATGCGACGCAACGCTTCTTGCTTTGTGGTGTTTTGCAACTTCTTTATTTATTACAAATCCAAAACCATTTATATTTCCGTCAGCATCATAAAGTGGGGCAAAAAACCCATTACTCATAGCCGCTTCTGGTCCAAACTGATTAAATATATCTTCTTGTGACATCACAAATGGCGCTGCACCGAATTGTTCTGTCGCTTTAGAAACCGCTTCAATATTTTCTTCTAATAACAAATCTCTTAAACCATCTTTGCTCACCACGGTTGGTTGAACTAAAAATCCTTTTTTACCAAATTGATAATTAGCGTCTTTAAGAGCCAGGTATTTCAAAGCGTCTTTATACTCCTGTATTTTTTCTTGGTTACGTTGTCCTTTTCTTTTTGCGTATTCTTTTTTAAGCTCTTCTCTTAATTCTTGCTCCGTCCTATTGTCTATAAAAGCTTCAGATTCAGCAGCTTGTTTAGCTGTCATAACAACTCTACTCGCGGCATCTTTAGGCGCATATTTACCAAGTATTCTATAGGCCTCTTTTTCTGCCTCAACATCATTCTTAACTTTTACACGTAGATTCTTACGCTTCTTAGGATCTCTCATTCCATACTTAGCAGATCTCATTGCTTTTAAGAAATCAGCTTTGTTATCATAACTCTTGCCAGCTATACTATATTCCGGTGCTGCAGCTCTCAACTTCGTATTTGATCTATATAGTTTTGCTCTTTGTTTTCTTAATTCTTTTTTAGCCTCCTCTGTTGTCGCTGGATCTTTGAGTTTTTCATTTATACTTCTTATAATAATTTGATTGTTATCAAGTTCAGCTTGACTACTTTCTGATTTTATTATATTTCTTTCGTTGTTAATTGATTCTGTAACACCTTGTAATTCTTTTTTCCAATCCTCAACTAAAACGTTGTCCGGGTCTTCTTCAATTTTCGCCTGCAATGATCTTTGGTGGGTTATCTTTTCAATAAGTCTATCTTGCTGCTCGTATGTTAATATCTGATTACCATCCTCATCCCATATTAAATCATCAATATCTCCTTGTACTATTATATAATTGTCAACATCTTTTTTCCACTGTAGTATTTCTTGTTCTTGCTCTTCTGTTATACCTGGTTTTGCTAACTCCAATTCCAAGGCTTTCTCGAATGCAGGAAAGTTCTCACTAGCGGCCCTATATATACTAGTCTTATTTACACTTGTTAAGTTACCAGATAATCCCCTCATGGTTAAAACCGATAGTGCTGTTAATATAGCGGTCTCCTTGTAACTAGAAGCACCTGGTATCTCAAGATCAGTATTAAAGTTTTTGTTGTATTCCGTGTTTATTTTACCGCCCGCCCAATTTTGTATAAACTCTTCCAAGAGTTCTGGTGGTACTGTTTTTAAAGATTCTTGGAAAGCTATTTTTCTAGCGTTTTTTAAATAGTTTAAAATACTCTGCCCCGGATCCCCAGATTTTCTAATAGCATTTCTAATTTTACGAACATCTAGTTTTGTCCATTTCCAATCAGGATTCACAACTTCGACTAAAGCCTCTGTAATTGCAGAAATTTGAGCATATTCATACGCTTCTTCTGGGCTAAACTCATCACTAACTTGAGACATAGCCTCATCAAGCTTTGCGGGGAATAAAACTGGTAAACTACCAGCAGCTGTAGACCCACCACTAGCGGCTTTTTTGACCCAGGGTGTAGCTGTGGTTAAAGCTTTACCTGGCACTATTTTAGTTAACTTTCTCTTTGCAAGTTTTCCAGCTGCTTTTGACAAAGCATAAGATCTGCCACCAGTGTATATCATTAATCCCATGTCTAAAACAGTACTACCAACGTTTGGTAGCAATCTATTTAGATTAACCTCCATGGTAACCGGGTCAACAGTTGGTGTTTGGTCATTAACAATGCTCACAGCGTCCGTAACAACGTTCGCTCTACGTCTAAAGCGCATAACATCTTCTTCGTCCAAAATAGGTGTCAACTCTAAGAGACCTGCCCCCACTGTCGCTATACCACTTAACGTGGTAGGTATCCAATTGATAACAGTACTCACGAAATCACCACCACCTATATCGTCTTGAAACCATCTTTCTCCTTTATTAGCCATCTCCTGAAGCTCCATTTGAGCCCCATATTTCTTGCCATACTCTGTATTTTCTAAAAAACCAAGTCTCATCTTTTTCAACCTCAAACCCTCTTCTTGCAAGCCTTGATAAGACTCTAGTAACTTTTGATTTTTAGGCGTCATCAAATCCTCTTGGTCCACAACTAACTTATCATAATCTGCGCTGTGACCCTCTATCTCTTTAACTAAAGCATTATAAGCGTCAACATTCGCCTGTGTGTTTGGAATAGATCCATTTTCTATACCCTTTTTTAAATCACTCGCGCTAGTGAGAGCGTCGTTATATCTAGTGGTTATTCTCTCTGCTCGATCAGATATATCGTTAGCACTATTGACAAGTCCTTTGATACCAAGGTTATCAAAAGTTTTGTAATCTTGTTCTTGAGCATTAATTTTACTAATGAAGTATTCTTCCATAACCTCCGCTTTAAAACTATTCGCTGAAGTTTTATCTAACCCAGCATCAGCCTTTAAAGTGTACACTTTACTACCATCTTCTAACTCTTCAATATCGTAATGCAGTTTCATTTGGCCTTGCAATCTACTATTGCTCGCGAACCACTTTTTAAAATCAGACTCGTAAATATCTCCTAACCCATCATCACCGAATATAGTTGTTATTTCGTCTTCTTTAAAAATACCTCCGTCTACAGTATCATCAACTTCCTCTTCAACATCCTCTTCGACAACTGTATCTTTAGTTTTTATAGTCGTTAAAGAATCTGCTATATTTTCATTTCGGTTTTTTATTCCATTGTAACCGCTATCACCTGGCTTAAGCACTTTGCCGCCGGCTTTTCTTAAATTAGGATTTGTTGTTATAATCTTTTGAGCTTCGTCAATATCTCCAGAGTTCAAAGCTTCAATTATACCACTCTTTTTAACATTACCCATACCGTTTCTATAGAGCAAATTAGTAAGGGCATCCCTATGCGCTTGTGGTATGTTTGTATTAGTTATTACTGAATCGGCTTGATCCGTATATATCTTAGTTATTTTTGGTAATAATTCCCTAGATTGCTCTTCAGACATTGTTTTACCAGTTGATGTTCCATCTTTATTCCAATATTCACTCCAATGAGGTCTACCATCTTTTCCATCTAAAGAGTATTTAGTATAACCAAAACCAATTGTCGTGGTACCACCAACATCTGTATATGGAAGACCACCTTCAACATAACCTTCTTGATCTATAATTTCACTGGTTAAATCACTAGTTTCTTCGGTTGGTATGTCTATGTGAAGCCCTAAGTGAGAACTAAGACTACTAACACTATGTTTGTCTAACTCCTCTTTAGACATATCTACTCCAAAATATTTTCTTATAGCATTTTTATCTTTATCGATAATAGCAGCTTTTCTTAAGCTGTTATATTCCTCTTCAACATACTGTTTGTAAGCATTGTGAACACCATCTGTATAATCCTCGTTATTTATACTGGTATCACCTTCTAACAATTTTTTAGTATCAGGGTCATATAATTTTTTATCTGCAATTTGTTTCTTAAAAAAACCATCTAACGTTGTTACGTCTATCATACTTGATGGGAGATTTGCTGTAGAGTATTCGTTCTTCCAAGCGTTATATAACCCTTCTTGGTTTTTTATGTAATCGTTTTTATTCTGAGCCATAGCATCCCAACTTTCAGACTCTCCAATATCTTTCCAATTCCATGGCATTATATTAGAGATAAACTGCCCAGCAACATCCATCGCCACTCTTGGTGCTTCCCAACCAGCGTTACTCATTAACTCACCATCATTTTTTCCTCTCAACCAAGTTTCAAAATCTTGGTACAAAGGGTTTTCGGGATTGTTTCTAGCGTCGTGCTCATCTTGAGTTTCCTGGGGCGACATACCTTCAACAATAACCTTCTCATTGTTTTGTGTTAAAAGTTTGTCTGTCTCGCTTGGGTTGATCTCATCCTCTTCTTTTACATGGTGTCGTGTAACTTTTTCTGTAGTTCCATCATCATTTACTTTTGTGTGTTCTTGAGTGGTTCTTTCCGCACCCATTAACCACTGCTTGTAACTATCAATGCTATAAAAACCCTCAGCCTCAGCCTCAGCGTTTTGATCTTCTGGACTTAACGCATTAAGGTTTTGAAGCTTGGTTTTTGCCTCTTGCTTTTTAGCCTCCTCCTCTTGTTGTTCTAGTGCAATTTCCTCTTCGCTAAGTTTTAACAATCTTTGTTTTTCTCTTTCTTCTTCGGTAGTTTCTTCTACAGTATCATCCGCACTATCAACTTCGTTATCATCTACATCATAATCATCAGTTTTTTTCTTCTCTGTTTTTAAACCAAGTAAAATAGCATATTCATTAGCGCTTTTACTATATCCACCAGTTTTAAATGAATCGTAAGACATTTTAAAAGCCTCTTCGTTAGAACCCAATAGTCTAACAAACTCCTCCCTAGATTTAGAATAACCACCTTGCTTAAAATCATTATAAGCGTAGTCTAAAGCTTCTTCGTTATATGCCATTATATATTATTTTAAAATTTTGATGTATCTCCTATTGCTTTCTTATTAGTCGCTTTAGCTATGTAAGCGGATATAGTTTCCTCTTGCTTTGTTTCAGGATTATAAATGCCTTTGTTCGGATCAACACCGATTGCTTGTGCTATTGCATCCGTAGTCCAACCCTTGTACTTCGCTAGAGTTGCTGGATCTGAAAGAGCGGCTAACTTATCCATTGTTTCAGCTTTATTCTTAGCATCTTGCTCGTTAGGGTTGAAATCATCCATACCAAGTATTCTGTTTTCTTTCTTATCTTTGTTGTAATCTTTGTTAGGTTCACCCACTATGTTCTTTAATCCTCTAGCGGCGTATATATCTGTCAGTATACCATGAGTTATCTCAAGATCTTTTACGTTCATAACATTGTTAATCAACTCATCTTTAAACTCTTGTGGTATTTCGTCAGCTGTAACACCATTTTTACCATCTTTGTCAAGGTAAGCGTATTCTGGTTTTGTTAAATCAATACCTAGAGAATCGTACGTTTTAAAGTCACTTTCCATAAGATCTATTAAATAACTCTCAACATCTAAATCGTGTTGCTCAGCAGGGTTACCATGTAACCAATCTCTTATAGTTTTGTTATCTCTTGGTATTATCTCTCCGATTTTTCTTTTCATCTCGCCATGAGTTGGTATTTGCCTAGTACCATCGATAATACCTTGTTTCATTTCCCCTTCTAAGTCTATATACTTATTACCGTTAACAGTTTCTTTTAAAATAACTTTGTCTTGCAATTCTTGAAGAGAGTACGTTTGAAGTTCTGTTATTGGCTCACCATTCTCATCAACCTCTCCAGTATCCATATCCCACTCGTAAAACATTTGACCATCTTTGTATACTGTTCTTTTAGAATCGTTCGCTAAAAAGTTTTCCATAACAGCTACATCCTCTCTACTCATAGCATCTGTACTTACAGGCATGTTACCATTCTCATCTTTCTGCCAACTATCAACAAATGTTTCAAGGTTATCAGCATCACCAGCGTGTCTCTCTTTTATCTTATTGAGCTCTAGCATTAGATTTTGTTGACATTTAATATCTTTAGCGTCTATACACTCGTACATTCTATATCTTAAGTCTTCAACCTCACTCTGCGCTTGATTAAAAGATTCTTGAGGTAACTGGGAAATGGTTTCTGATAAATTAGTAAACTCTTGAGATATCTTATCTCCAGCTGCGTTTCTTTCTTCTTTAAGTTTTTTAGCTTCATCTTTTTTCTCTTCAGCTATTGCTGAGCCGAATGTATTAATCTGCTTACCAATACCAGTAAGAATATCACCTGTACTCGTATCAAGTTTCTCAGGACCCATCTGTTGTCCCATTTTGTAAAAATTACCACCACCCGCTGTATTAACGTTATCTGCCATGTTTATATGTTTTTAAATTATCCTCCAAGACCACTACCTAAAAGCGAACTACCAATTCCCGCTATAGCGTTACCTTTAGCTTGCTGAGCAGCAGTTTTAGCAGCACCAGCGGCTTGAGCTTCACCAGCTGCCATGTTCATTAAGTTCGATGTTTTATCGTATTGAAGTTGTCTAGAATCTTTAGCACCTTGCATTTTAGCTGTCTGAACAGCATCAGCGCCTTCCATTGCTTTTGCTTGATTAGCTTTTTCTTGATCACCAATCATTGCTCCAGCCTTTTGAGCATCTTGAGCCCCTTGATTAGCCATTGTTTGTGCTAACGCGGCGATACCAGATCCGCCGGCAGCACCACCCATTTGGTCCATAATATTGGCTCTACTTTGAGCTGATTTCTGAGATTGAAGTTCCATACCCTTTTGGTTGATGGTTGCATCTTCAAACTTGTTCTCCAAATTTTTGGCTAAGTTAGAAGTGTCTAAAGCTTCGTATTGCTTTTTCTTAGCATCCATCTCTGCTTTTGCTTTCTTCTGGGCTTTAGCCGCTTCTTTTTTAGCTTTATTAGCGGAACTCATTTTCATGACCCCACCAACAACTCCTACAACCGCTCCCGCTGCCATTATAAAACTCATATTACTTTTGTTTTAAATTAATTTCTTTTAGTATTTCCAACGCATCACAACCAGTCGGTAGATCTTCATATTTAGTACAAACAACTTCGTCTTCAACGTCTTCAATTGTAGTGTTCTCTGTGGCGTGTACTGTTATAAATATACACTCTTCGTGTGTGTATATAGCTCTCTTTGTACCTGGTTTTGTAACCCCTTGATAAGGAGCTTTTATATTCTGTATTCCTTCTTCTGTTAAGATAGACATCTCACCTTTCATTAAAAAGAACGGATGTTCTTTCTTGTGTATCTTTGTGACAATAAGTTCGTGAGCTGGATTATATATCTCTCTAATATAACAACCACCAGCGAAAGTGTGTTTAACAGGGTTTGCTTTATGCATTACTTCTCCAGTGGTTCCTTGTACGCTTATTATAGCCTCCTCTAATTCTGTTATTTTTTCTCTAAATTCTTTTCTTTGTCTTACTTCTAAACCTATTTCCCACGCCTCATCAAAGTTAAAAGAATGTTTTAAACCTAACATCTCTGTTACTTGCACAAATTGAGCTCTACTTTCTTCTTTTGTTAAGGGATAATTCTCAACCTGTTTGTTTATTTCTTCGTCCATGATTATATTTTATTAAAGTGTAGTTATATAGTCACAGATTTTGCGTTTTACTTACTACTATCGAAGTAATCTGCGCTAACTTGGAACAACTCAGCTCGTGATTCAGAATTATTACGAATCGTTGCCTCAGCATAGTAACCCAGTAAACTTGTCATGTTTACCTTATTGTCTTTTGAAAATAATATAAAATCCCCGGGACTTGGAGCTGCGCCAGTTCCATTAATAGTTATTTCGCTTCCATTGATAGAAAGAACCTTACCTATTTCAACTACAGCTGAAGAGTTTACGCTGAATGAAGAGTTGGTAGTTGTAGGTACAAAGTAAGCAACATCTCCCGCTTGGAGAGATATATTTAAAGCATTGTCGAAAGTTATAGTTATATTTGGCATTTGTTATTTTTAATTATTAAACCACCATGAAGAATTGTGATACCGGAAAGATCAAACTTTGATCTGTTAAACCTACGTTACCAAGCGTTATTGTCCCTAGTATTTTCCCTTTCTTAGGGTTGCCGGTTGCTGTTACTATAGAGGCCACACAATTAATATCTAATATCTCCGGTAAATCACCCGTAGTTGGAAGAGTTATATCGTCAATAGAAACAGTATCGTTAGGACTACTGTCGCTGTAAGGGGCGCTTGTTCTATCAGTATTAAACCTTAAATTTCCCTGTTCTTGATCTATCGTAAATTCAATATCTACATCCCAAACACCGTTATTTGCTAACGTAGGAAGTATGGCTCCAGCAGCCACTAAACCGAAAGTATCAGGAGTTCCAGCGTCAGCAACTACAGTAACGCCTCCAGCCTCCCAACTCTCTCCATCTTGAAAGTTAGCTGTAAAATTAATGTCAACTAGTTGGAATATTTTCCACGAATCAAGCGCTGGCATGGCAGATGAACTTGAAACAGGTAGATTGTCTGTATAGTCTGAAACAACATTAGTTGTCCCCATTGCTGGAACGCAATACACTTGGTACTCTGTGTCAACAGTTGCGGCTTCAAAGTTTAAAGTCCAATCAATAGGACCACTATTAAAAGTTCCTGCATGTACCGTGGGTTGAGGTGAAAAAGGAGTTACCGCACTTTGTGTGGAATAAAGCCCATCAGTCATACGTTTTATCACCACCCCACCTACCGCTCCAGAATCTCCGATAGCCCTAAAGTCAATTGATTGGGCGTTTGGTGAAATAACATGTTCCATTATTACCTGCTGTTCAATAACTCCAGTTATCGGATTATTAAAGTCTTGAGGCTTGTTAAGGGCATTGGGGTGAGACAAACATATTAAGTTAGTCATTTGTAACCTGGGAACGGGAATATCCTCTAAATTAGAGTTAAAAGTTATAGTAGCCACCGTAGTGTCTAACGATTGTACAGTGGGGGCAGCGCTAGAGTAACAATTGTTTTGAATCAGTGTGACGGGTTCGCCCGCGGGGTCGAGTTGAGAGTTGCGAGTATCATTACTTTGATTGTTATTATATGACATTTGTATTATTTTTTATGCGTAACTTGAACCAGAACTAGTTGCTGTTGAGGATGTGCTTAGAGACGCGTAACTAGTATTGACAGAGGGTACATTTGAAGTATTAGTATTACTCGTAGAGCCACCCGGACCTTTAAATATAGTGTATAAAACCGAAGTTATATTACCATCAGAATCAGTACTAGCCGTTGAAGAATAGTGGTATAGAGATGTACTTATGTTGATAGATGGTACGCTAACGAACTTCTTCATATACGGAGCGGTTAGTAAGTATGTAAACATAGCGTCACCATCTGATATATTCGTTATAACACCATTAACGTGGTGTTCATGACTACTTGGTTGACTCAACGACAACGCGGCAGTGTGATCTGGATCTATAGTAACAGTATTATTTGGAGCCCCTTTCTCACTGTGATTACATATTATTTCAAAATTATGACTTTCACCAGCTGGGTTAGCGCAACCAACAATATCTACGCTCCTACTAACATTATTTGTAGGCATCACAAAGGCGTTGCCATTTATACCATGTGTGCCGTTTGGAGACAAGTATATACCTATTTTTATTCTAGTTGTTGTAAGTTGTTCAAAAACAACTCCAAGTATTGGGCTTGGTACACCTGCTCCTTGAAAAGTTCTTTTAGTAGGTGTTTGTGAAGCGCTTGTTGGGCTAGTATTTGGTATCTCAAAATCTACGACATTAACAGTGTAACCTGGATCAGCATCTAAGTACCAAATGATATCACCATCTAGCAAACCACCAGGAGAAGCTACCTGCCCAACCTTCTGGTTAGTCGCAAAACAGTTACAACCATAGTTATCACTGTCTTCTATTTTTCTTGTTATTTTATAATTTGCCATATTTTTAAGTAACTGTTAGTGTCTTGTAACTACCCTCACTTTGACAGCCGTTAGGGTTGGGGGTGTTCATTTGAGCTGCGTTTGTAGAGTTGACCGCTTGAAACCACGTTTGTAAATCCTCCTGTGAACAAAACTTATAAACTACCAATCGGTAATCACCCGCATCTAATCCGCTCCAAGTTGCCGTGGTTTCATTTGCAACGGGGTCATAAGAGCCAACATTAAAAGAAGAGTTGTGTGCTATGGGTCCAGTATATTGGGAGATATTATAAACGTCAGCTACATTTTTCTTTCTCGGCAATGCCCAGAACCAAGGCCCAGGATCCCCTTGCCACGCCCATTCTATAGTCCCATCAAAACCATCGAGATCATCATACTGACCCGACAAATCAGCTTCAACAGTAGGATTAATAAAGCTCTTAACATATACATTGATGTCGTCACTACAAAGCACTTCACATGGGGTTAGACAACCTCCATCATCTACAGTAGCTGTGGCATTATAATTGCTTGCGGTTGGATCTGTACAACCATAAACCGGTTCTGGTGGAGGTGGTGGAGGTGGTAGAGGATATGAGCACTCTCCGCTATCAACAGTTGCGTTAGGATTGTAGTTTGTGGCAGACGGATCCATACACCCAGGAATTTCACCACAATTAATATTTGGAGTAATCGTAAGACAAACCGTTGGTATATCGCCCTCTCCAACCACTGTTTTAGCAACTCCAATTCCCTGAACAGAGAATTCTGATTCATCTAGATTCGCTAAACTAGTTGAACTACCTTTTACAAATCCAAACCACTTACCTTCTTTTTCTTTAAACTCTATATTATCACACTCTTGTAGGTTTGTTATCATGCTTTCAACATACCAACCTGTTTTGTCGTTTAAGTTGCTATATAAATTGTCAGAACTATTGTTATTTATTCTAGCTTGAGAGCCTTCATAATTTATTGTAGCAAAGCTTTTTACAGAAGCTGGATTTTCATTAAACAACAACGTGATACTGGAATCGAACTGTTCACCATAAAAGTTGTTTCTAGTTGAGTTGTCATGATGAACATATAAGTTACCGTCTTTAAAGCTGTAGTAGTTGTTGTTAATAGTTAAAGCATTCTCAGGTAAAAAAGATTTAAAAGATATCCAACCTTTGCTTTTTTCACTATAACTAAGTGTCTTTTTAAACGGCACTACTACGCTATTTCTTAAAACCTCAACATCGTCGAGAGATTTACACTCACAAACGCCGCCAACCTCAACAGCGTCCTCTATAATGGTGTCATCGTTAGCGTCTAAAACTTTACCAGTTATAGTAATGTTGTATAGGCTTTTCTTTTGATCAAATGAACCGACGATACGAGTTGTCTCTGGATTTAAATGATCATTAAACCAATCCTTCATCCCGTAATCGGATATATTATCTATACCGCTATTAGATAATCTTAAAATAGCACTTCTCGATCTATCTGAAAAATAAACCCTATCACTTAAGTCTGTAGCAAAAGACTCTGGGTTTGTTGAGATACCATAGTTTGTTGCAAATGGCGAATCTGATCCTAAGAAGTTTGCTGATATTGCTACGTTCTTTTTACCATCAGCATTATATAAAGCATCTTTATCAGCCATTACCTTCATTATTTTATCTTCGTGCATAACTAAAATATCACCATCTCTAGTGTACAACTTCTGTATACTACCGTAAGAAGGGTTCATGTCTTTAGTTATCTTTTCAGCCGCTATAAACTGATTTAGATTGTTTACACCACTAGTTGAGTTATATATACCCGAGTGTATCAACCCCGCTTTTCTTCTCTCCTCCTCGTATGTTGCAGCTAGCACTGTAGATGCTTTAACACCATTAGCAATAGTTACTTGATTATAATCGTCTCTTATTCTATCAGACTCTATACCATTTCCAAACGTATATGCGTTATGCCACGACAAAACAACCGGTTGGTTGTGAGGGGCGTCTGAGTGGTGGTTGTTCTCAGCTGGAGGAACATCAAAAGCCCTAACGTGTATTGAGTTATGCGTACCTGTTCCTTCGTTCATTATCGCTGATGTTGAAAAACCATCTGGTCTAATAAATTGTATTCTGTTACCAGTTCCACCCAATATAGTTATTGGATTACTAAGTGTAACTTTGTTATCACTCCAAGAAACAACACAAGTTCCGTCTGGAACGCTTATACCATCGTAGGTGTTTTTAACAATACTACCGTAAGGGGCAAATAACTCATTTGTGTCTGCTGTTATATTTATAGGTAGAGCCGGGGAAGCCTCATGGTAAAGGTCCATTCCAACGTCTTCCTTTGGCTCTGTTTCCCAAACCGCTGGGTTTTTAGAACTCCAATCCCCATCCTCATCTTCCATTGGTTCAATTATCTCTATGTGGTGGAATTTTCCCGTGTGTGCTCTATAATATCTAGCTTGTTCCGTACCTGTTGTTGATGTACCATTTATAGTATTAGCGTATGAGGTGCTACCTGATTTCATCTGATCAACAGCAAAACCATCTGGGGCTGGAACCCATAGGTTGCTATCATTACCATTACTACCTGTTAATTGCCATCCCTCAGTACCGTGTTTTCCGCCGTAGAAACCAAGCTCTGCAACAGCAGGATTTTTGGTTGTTAATCTAGGTCCAATCGGGTGGTATTTTGCTGGTCCCTGCCCAAGTCCAACCCCAGGCATATCCGCTCTTTCAAAGTCAATACGCCATCTAGATTTGTTATTACCCCTTCCTTTATCAGATTTCTTGTGCCAAGTGTGGTGTCTACCATATCTACTGTCATCACTGCTAGCTCCTTGCGCGCCTGTTACCGTGTACACAATGCCATCCGGGTCTTCTCTAAATCTAAAGTTATTCCCAACAGTTTTTAGTGCTTTTATAAACAATTCATCATTATCGTCTGTCCAGTTTGTAAACTCTCCACCAGGGTGAACGTATCCAATATCCATAGATCTACCACCCCTAGTGACACCCAGACCTCTAGTAGCGCCCCGATCGCAATCATTAGTGAAAGAGCTCCTATCACAGGCTGTACCGTTGCATTTTTGAGCACCCCTAACCCAAGACGCATCAATATGAAACCTACCCTCTGATCTCTCCATCCATTTTTTGGTACCATAAATTGCGGCACAACCAGACGAAGTAGAATTAAACCAACCTTCGCTCGCTGATTTAAAAAATGCCTGCCCATGTACGTTGCTCATGCCATCATACCCAGTCCAATCACCGGAGCGGGATGTGCCGTTAGCATTACTGGAGTGTACGTCGAGTTCACCGTAATTAAGTATAGCTGATCTCTCCCAATTCACCATGTTACCACCTGAAATTTCTGTAAAACTCTGCTTAGGCATATTCCAATAACCTATTTTCGAGGCTTGTGTAACTCTGTATTCAGGTTCTACCGCTTGAAGTAGGTTGCTTACCAAAACTAAATCTTTATATATTTTTACGAAAAACCTACCCTCAAATTCCTTCTTGTCTTCAACAACATGTCTAGATAGTTCTATTCTTAAACCACTAACTCTAGTATCCCAAGAGCCGCCAGTTGTAGTAAAATTAACATCTTCATTAAAAGACTTATCGGTTGTGAACTTATACCAACCAGAAGATTGTGTGTTTAACTTGGTTACTTGGTACCAATCTGATTTTATTGTCGTTGTTCTAACTCTAATAAATAATGTACCATCATTTATAAATGGCGTCAACTCATCCACACTACCATTAAACCACTTGTTAACCCCACTAGCCGCGGTTTTTATCCACATCTCATTGTAATCCTCCATAGGGAAGCCCATACCCGACGTACCTATATAAGTGTCAGCTGGTGAACCTCCATTTTTAGCTGAACCTAATGACTTTATATTCGTCTTTATAAACTTAGGAGCTGAATTTTCAATAGCCAATATTTTATACCTAGCAGTATCTGTTACTGGCTCGTGTTTGTCGTGTTTCTTTTTTAGTATAATGTGTGTCTCTAAATCAAGCTTATTCCTATCGGCACTAGCAAAAGATAACCAAATGTTACCATCCTCAGCATCGTAATAACGATCCATCGCTAGATTGTAATATTCGTTAGATGTTTCTTTTATATAGAACTTATAATAATGAGCAAACGAAGGGGCATGACTACCAATGTCCACTCTAAGCTTGTTTACAGTGCTGGAGTTAGCGATGTCAACAGTTAAACTACCACTACCACCCGCTCCCGCCAACACAGGCGTCTCTCTACCAAACTCGTCCCCATAAACAACCCCAACTTGGTACTCACGTAATGACCTACATGTTTTACGTGGTATCGCAAATCCCTCAGCATTATCCTCACCATTCAAGGCTTCATCACTAGTTCCTTCTGGTGCATTTAGTGGAGCGTCTTTTGTGCTTAAAACCACGTTCAATAAAGGTTTAACCTCAACATTAGCATCTGTGTTCACTAAGTTGAAGTTTTGCACATAGTTACCATAAACCAACCTGTTACTAGTAATCTCTTGTGCTAGCGCCTTCCTAGGTAGATTGTCGTATGGTCTTAGTAGTTGGTTCGATGGGATTGTAGAATGTATCAACTCTGACGTGACTTCGTATTCTCCTCTAGACGTGTTTTTCCCAGAAGTTATTAAACTAGAGCTTAAACCAGTTTGAGCTTCAAAGTTAATTTTATCAGGCCAAAGTTTTTCGCCTTTCACGTCCCACCCGTCTGTCGATTTTATAGACTCAACTTTATATATATTTGGAGAGGATTCATTTTTAAATAATATATCAACTTGAATAACATCTTTTGGGATGTCCTCTGTTATGTAATCAGCAACCTTCAACTGCCTCAACCTATTAGTCATACCTAGATTATACCCCTTCTTAGGTAAGTAATCATACTCACCAGGTAAAAAAGCTAACTCAGACCACGGTGAAAACGTGGAGTACTCGCCATCTTCATATTTATACCTATAACCGAATCTAACAAATTTAAACTCAAACATAGGTGGTTTTTCGACTAATCTTAAATTCCAAATCTTTTGCTCCTCATCAATAGCAGATACGTCAATAGATTCTATCATAAAGTCAAACGGCCCAGTAGCTGGTGTTGTGGTTGGTACTGAGGTAACTGTTGCTCTAACATCGTGCTCAGTAAAACCCTCAGCACTATTTATGTCTTGTTGTTGGTTGAACATAACTAAGTCACCAACCCTCCAATGTACTGGGTTTGCTACGTAAACGCTTTTTATTTCGTCTCCAGGCTGTCTTACTTTGTGGAGAGCTGGGCTCGTACCCGGAACCACGTATGAAAATGAATTATAACCGGTTGGACCCCTTAATTGTGATGAACTCCCGTCTGTTTCTGAAAAAGTATTGTCACCCCCTCTATCATCTTCATGTTGTGACATTATTAGCGTTGGGGCCTTTAAAGGTCCTCTCTTAATAACAGTTGTATCTCCCTCCTCAGCATACCACGGCGTTGTAGTGGATCTAGCTTTAACTCTTAAGTCATTGTGACTATCAGGCGTTACACATAATCTAGTGTGAAAATCAGCGTTGTCTCCATCAAAAACACCGTTAGTAAAAGCAACACCACCTCCCGTTCCCGCGATAGATCTTTTTATGTTTATCTTTTTAGGCTCAGAGTGGTTGTCCGTCCAAAAAAGCATATCATCAATTATGTTTATACCTGTTATAGAGCTATCAGCATCCGCAATGCGGCCAAAATTTAGTATTTGATGTTGGGGTTTTAGTTTTAGTAGTGTCCCGGCTGGGATAGAAACGGAGTTATAGTCAGTGCTTGAGCTATATATATTCACAGAATTACTTGAGGTTGAGATAACCTCGGTTAGTTGTGAGCTATTAGAATGCACAATATGTGCACCTGAAGCATCATAACCATTAATACCCATGTCTCTTCTAACCGTTGTTAGGGCTGGTGATGACGGGGCTATAGATATATCTCTACTATTTGAAACTACAGAGGTTTTTAGGTGTACCCTGTATATGTCTACAAAAACATATCTAAAGCTGTCAGATTTTAAATCGTACTCTATTATATAATCCTTCCAGATACCTTCTTCATATCCGTGCTCGTACCTTGGACCAGCTACAAAATAGTATATCTTGTCTTTTTTGTTATGGGCTATGCTACCAACACAGGTACTACCGCTTGGTACAACACCTGATGAAATCAAAGTGTTACCAAGTAGCGTTTGTGCCGCTCCAACATCAGAACCATCTGATGAGGATATTTGTATGTTTAGAGCGTCTCTGTATTCACCACTAGCAACGACACGTTCATCCATGTCCTTGTTCATTTTACTTTTAGAGAACCCTTTATTTAATTGTGGCATATTTTAGTGTTTAATCCATTTCGACTTACCTCTTATAACTTTAATGAGTTCATCAGGCTTTATGTTTGATAATCTTATTTTAGCATTCCTAACAGCGGCAAATTTTTCCTTTTTGAACACTCCCGCTCTTTGATCCGGCACTGATCTAGTACTAACTATAGCGTATATAATCCACTTGTAAACAGCTTCTTCCGCAAACTTATGAATCATCATCTCGCCATCCGTAGCGACACCGTCACTTATATATTGTATAATCACAGTTTTTCCAACTAAATTAGAGTCAAAATGTATTTTTCCTGTTCTTTGGTTTATCCAAAAACAACCATTTGTATTAGCTCTCGAAGTGTCCATACCATATCTCTGTCCAAATTGTACCAACTCATCATCCGCTCTATTCCTACTAGTGGAGTTTAAACTTGAAGCTTCGGATGGTTCTACTAACGGGTCAGCTGACGAGTATATAGGTTCCGTAACTGGATCCACGTATTCTTGTATATACCAAAAAGTACCATTATCACTCATCTCCTTTGTCCTCTCCTTAGAGTTATCTACTGTAGTTGTATCTTGCCAATAACCTTCTGTTATAGTGTTATACCCAACTATATCGCCATTCCCATCGGCTGTTAGTATATTTCCGGTTATAGGATCTTGAGCGTAAGATATAGCGTCTTTTGGACAGGAACCACATCGAGTTATAGTTCTGCAATGACCATTGCTATCTAGCCAAGATAGCTTAACGTAGTTCACATAATCATGTGGTATTGGTAACAGTAAGTTTGGCCCTACTTCTAGCTCTAATGCTTTGTGAGAACCGTACGTATCATAGGTTAATTCTTGATGTGCTCTAGCAGCGTGAAACCTAACATCGGCCCTAGATATTCTTGGTATTATTTTGTCCTCACCCACATAGGCTACCATAAAATTATTTATAATGTCAGTTATAGTTATAAACTGATATTCACCCTGCGGTTCAGTATTGGGGGTTGAATAATAATTACCTAAGTTACCGTTGTATAGTCCCATATATTATTGTTTTTCTTGTGTTTTTTGAGTGTTTATTTGCTGGTCTCCATACGTCCCTAAGCCTGGTTTAGCTATAACGATTCCAGCTAACGACAATATTTTGTAAACTAATTCTGAAGAATCCCCGATATGTATCTCGAAATTTGTTGAGGTACCATTATTGTATAACGCTTTCTCATTGACAACTACATAACCCCACTGGGGAGTTGAGGGTAATCTTATGTAATTACAACTTACACTATCTTGGTCTGGGTATATGTTGATAGAAGAGTGTGAGCTCCTAACAAAAGCAGGGAAACTAAACGTTGGAGCGACTAACGGTGATTGTAATAAATACATAACTTCTGTACTAGTTATTTCCTCCACCTCCACCATGGAGTTGCTTTTGTAAACACTACCTAATCTATATAGATTTGCTGGTAAAATACCAATACCACTGGAAGTAGCGATACTACTAGAGGTTTTGAACACTGATATTTTTTCATCTAATATCTCGTCAACATTAGAAAACTCTGTTGAATTTTTAAGATTTGCATCTTCAGACTTTGCATCATAGAAATATTGTTCAAATATTTCCATTTGTGCTTGTCCGGCTAATAAGTTAAATTCTTGTGGTGTTATGTATCCACGTTGTTCTTTGTTAGCTAATGCCAAAACTCTTTGATATACTGTATCTACACTTATAGCCATATTTCTTTATTATTTTTTATAAGGAAACTTTTTATTCAAAGCTTCTTTTCTTTTATTGCAACCACAATCTTTAACGCCCCTAGCTTTATTAACAGCATTAACAATGCTTTTTATACCCGTGGCTTTTGTGATTTTTTCTATTGAGTCTCCTAAACCCTTTGATTTTTCTTCCATAAAATTAAATTTTAATAAATGGTCGCCCCGAAGGGCAACCATATTATTTTGTTATTGATTTAATCTTTTCTCTATGTTAGAGTAGATTTCCATACCTTCATCAGTTTTAAACCAATGTGCTAATGCGGTATAAGGATGCTCATCAAATGGTATAACCATTAGTTTCCTTCCATTTCCACCCCATAAGAAGTTTCTTTGATCAGAAGATAATCTTAGTATTCCATTTTCAACAGCTTTAATACCAAAGTTTCTAAGTTGTACATTCTCGTCATCCGCTAACTCTAAGAAGAGTTTTGGGTTGTTTCGAGCAAATACTAATAAATCTCTTTTAAGCTCCTTAGAACTTAAGTTAGACACCTCAGATCCTTTCTCTACACGCATAATAGCTTCTGCCATATCTATGTCGATATTTCTCGCTGCTATTAAAGCATCAACTTGAATGTTTAGTATGTCAATTTCCTCAGAAGCTATGTTCTGTGGTTTGTACTCATAGTATAAAGTATCTTTATGAGGATGGTATAGCGAAAGTAGTTTTTGCAAAACTGTTTTTTCTTTCGGTACGTATAAACTCCCTGATCTAAACACAATATGCTCTAATCTTTGATCACCTTTCATTTCGTCAACAAACGGTGTTTTTTGATTACTACAGTACTTTAACTCCCTTTCATACCCTTTTTCTTCATCAAAGTAATATACGCTAGTTGCTTTTATAGATCTAGATAATGGTTTTTTATTACCAATAAGGTAATACATTCTATCTTTAATTTCCCACTCATTTGTAGGTTTTAATCTTTCTCTTGCTTTTGGTTCTTCAATTACAGGTTCTTCAAATGTTTCTTCGAAAAATTCTGTAACCACTTCTTCCATTGTTTCAATTTGAGGCTCTACCTCAACCTTCTTTGTTTTTTTCTTTGCCATAATATAATATATAATAAAATTAATAAAAATAAAGGGACTGGGAAATTAATCCCAGTCTCTTTAATATAATAAATGCTTATTTCATTAACATGAAATTGTTAGCACCTTGTGTAACTAAACATCTCTCAGAAAGCATGTGGATTTCCATCGCATCTAAAGCAGATGTAGAAGCTCCAACCGAACCAGTAGTCCAAGTTTTTAATTTTCTGTTGTCAGTTTGTGAAGCTCTATAACGAACGTGTAAGAAAGGTCTCTTAAGATTCTTTCCTAATTGTTGGTCATAAACCGTTGAAGTACCAGCTGGGATAATAACCCCTCTGATTGCGTTTGCAGCACCAGCAGCATTAATACCACCTCTTGTTGCTAAATCATTCAAGTATCTGAAGTCAGACTTGTAAAAGTCATAAGAACCTCTTCTGAAACCAGAGAAACCTAAGTTTAGAGCCATATCTTCTTCGTTGTCGAATACTCCGTAAGAAGTACCTCCAGCTCCGTAAGAATTCATAGAAGCTAGCATGTCATCCATTGCTAACGAAGTAGCTCTGTTTACAAACATCATGTTTTCTTCAATAGCTCCTTGCTTGTCAAACTCAGCTAAGATAGCATCAAACTCAGCTAAATCAGTCGCAGCGTTAACACCAGTGATCCCAGAAGTTAAATTACCTCTTGACTCAATAGCAGCGAATAAACCTTCTGTACCAACTGTATCTCCATTAGAAGCGATAAAAGCATCAATATCTGTTGCAGCTGTAGTATCATCACCTAATTCACCTTCTAACATAGACATCTCTAAGTAATCGTTAAAACGAGCTCTTGTGTCAGCTTCAGCTTTCAAGTACCATAAGTAACCTGATTGACCTTCTTCACCAGCAACTTCAACCCAACCAATTCTAGACGCATCAGAACCTGATACAGAATAGTAATCTTTTAAGATAATTGGTTTATTTTGGTAAGTTTTGAAACTTGGTTCGTTAGCACCTCTTTGCTCAGTTGCAACAGCTGCCGCAGTGTTATAAGACATACCTTTACCGAATTCAGAACCATAAACTAATACAGTAGTTGTTTTGTCTGTAGCTAATGTTGCAACCGCAACACCATCATAAGGTAAAAGTGTTAACTCATCATTATTAGTAATAGCTGAAACTATACATTTAGATATAGTATTAGCATTAGAAACAATAACAGTATCGTTAACTCTAACACCGTGAGCGGTATCAAGACCAAGCGTAATATCAGTTGCTTCGTCAATATCAGCTTGTAATAATAAAGTGTTTGCTCCAGTCATTTTACCTTTGTAAGATAAATGTAATCTACCTTGCTCTGACCAAATAACTTGATCAGCAGTCATAGATTCTTCAGCTCCAACTTTTGAAAGAAATCCTGAAATAGTTCTCGGTCCGAAAACTTCAGCTTCTTTTTCCATTAGATCTGGTAAGTATTGTTGTCCCCAACCAGCATTGCTGTTTAGGTCTAAATAGTTTGTTGCTAGCGTTTGCTGTATTGTAGCAGGCACGCTGTTCAACAAATTACCGTTTGATATTGCCATAATTTTAAATTTTTAATTTGTTATTTTTTGTTTTTAATTTTAAATTTGAAATCAGCGGAGTTATCACCTAAAGCTTTTACAGTTATACCACCAGCACTAACAGCGCCATGTGATTGTCTAGGACTCATATCTATGTTCTTAGCATTTTCAACACTATCTTTCATAGCATCAGCCTGACCTTGTTCGTAAAAGTGTTTAGCGATAGCATCAGCATTCATTGCTGTATAAAGTGATTTATGGTAACCTTGAGCATCTGACATTTCATTATTTTCATTCAAGAACTTCTTGACAAAATTATTAATATCTGCTTGGGTATCCTTAACCGCTCCAGCGTTGTTTACGTTATATCTAAATTTCTTATCTCCGACCTCATATTCAAAACCTTTGAATTTGTCGTTAAAAACCTGCTCGGTTTTATTTAAGAAAGTAGATTTTTGTTTATCTGCTACCTCTTTGTTACTCGCTTCTTCCTTGTTGTACCTATTAAAGAAATCAATTGCTTTTTGTTGGTCGTCAGTTAATTTAGACCCAGCTTTAATGTCTTCATAGTATTTGGATTTGTTCTCTTCCAGTTGAGTTTTAGCGTTCGCAACTTGCTCTTTTAACGCTAATTTTTTTCTTCTTATTTCTCTATCGTCGTCTACATCTTCGTCGAAAGAGAATTGATCTTCCAAAAGGAAGTTAATTTCTTCTGCATTTAAATGAGGTTTAGTTTGCTTGTAATGCTCATACAGTATATCTTGATTGTCCATCTCACCGTAATCTTTATTAAGCTTAACATAGTCATTTAAATCACCACCAGTCTCACCCATAAAGTCTACTAACTTCTGGATGTTCTCCGGTAAAGGCTCACCAGTTTCCATAGACTCTTTTATAGCTTCAGCAGCTACTTCTTCAACTTGCTCTACGGTTTCGTTAGTTATTTCCTCTACTACTGGTGTATCTTGTTTCTCCACCTCTTGTGCCTCAGCCTCGGGTTTAACCTCCTCAACTGCTTTTTCTTCTGGTGGATTATTTAAATCAACCTTCGTAACTGTTGGTTCAACAGTTTCAGCTGGTTTCTTCATTTTTGCTGCAACCTTAGT
>ERZ1049444.890-NODE-890-length-24809-cov-6.009736_pt1 | contig 24809 bp, 24 predicted proteins | sample MGYA00383101_ERZ1049444 | MGnify/ENA primary metagenome ERZ1049444 (study PRJEB29581, sample SAMEA5548371) | metagenome | biome: marine; feature: coastal; material: water | depth 50 m | study: Short-term variability in the microbial, nano- and picoplankton...
AATGTCTTGGTTTGCAGCAGCGATCGCACGCCCACCCTCATGGGCTGGTGCGCCTTCCCAATTTGTGACGATGCCACCTGCAGCCTGAACGAGGGCGATCGGTGCCTGAATATCATAGGAATTCAGGCCAGCTTCGATCACCAGATCAATCTGTCCTGCAGCCAATAAAGCATATGCATAGCAATCCGTTCCGTAGCGTGTCAGACGGCATTCGCCTGCGACACGCTGAAAAGCAGCGCCTTCATCAGCCGTACCGACCTCGGGAAATGTAGTGAAAATCGTGGCGTCCTGCAGAGCGGTCGTTTCTCGCGTGCTGATGTCGGTTGAGCCAAGTGGCCCTGAGCAATCCGCATGCCCCCAACCGCCAAAAAAACGTTCTCCGATATAGGGTTGGTCGATAATGCCAAGGATCGGCCCGTTCTCATCTGACAGGGCAATCAGCGTTCCCCAAGTGGGCGTTCCACTCATGTACCCTCGGGTACCGTCAATCGGATCAAGGACCCATTGAAGACCGCTGTCGCCGTCCTTGCTGCCAAATTCTTCGCCCAAAACAGCATCTTGGGGGCGCTCACTTGCCAACACTTTAAGCATCGCTTGCTCAGCGGCGCGATCAGCAATCGTAACTGGGTCAAAGCCTTGGGAGAGTTTGTTTTCTAACCCGAGATCGGATTTGCGAAAATAGCGCAAAGTCTCAATACGCGCTGCATCAGCCATCAAGCCAGCAACGCGTCGCAATTCGGATTTCAGAGTGTCTGGGATATGTTGCATTGCGCCCCCCGCCCGTTTGACTACGGGCTAAAGCAGGGGCGCAAAAAACTCAAGCGACGTCGGAAAGGACGCGCGCCAAGTCAAAGAGACGGCGACGCTGGTTTTCCGGGATCGCATAATACGAACGGATCAAATCGAGCGCTTCTTTATCGCCGAGAAGATCGGCAGGAACGGCCATATCGGAATCCGCTGTCTTAGAGTCATCAATTCCTTCGAAGAAGAAGCTGACAGGTACATCAAGAGCTTCGGAAATATCCCAAAGTCGAGAAGCACTTACACGGTTCGCGCCGGTTTCATATTTTTGGATTTGCTGGAATTTAATGCCAACTTTTTCAGCAAGCTGCTGCTGGGTCATCCCAACCAGCCAGCGGCGATGCCGAACGCGTTTTCCAACATGAACGTCTACTGGATGCGCCATTTTGGGCTCCTTTGGTGAGTGGTATGCAGGGGCCGCGGTGCTCAACCAAGCGTCAGAATATAACTCTGATTTTCGGATCGATTGCCGCAGGGTGCAATTTGATACTGTAAACTTACTCGGTACACGTGTAAAATCAAGGGTTCTCATCCGCCGATAGTGGTACACATTCCAAATTTAACTAAAAGTTAATGATATCTTGCCTTTAGCCCATCCTATTTATCAAAATGAAACTAATTTTCTCTAGGAGCGAGCGGCATGAAAGCATATCTGGTTAGCGACTTCGAACAAACGCCCTCATTTCAAGAGATTGTTCGACCGATTCCCAAACAGGGCGAGGTGTTGGTGCGAATCAAAGCATGCGGCCTGAATTTTGCTGACCTTCTAATGTTGAAGGGAAAATATCAGGAAACCCCGGAGCCTCCGTTTACCCCAGGGTTAGAAATTTCAGGTGTTGTCGCGGCCATCGGGCCAAACACTAACGGGCCTAAAATTGATACACCCGTCGCGGTGTTTGGTGGATCTGGAGGGCTGGCCGAATACGGCGTTTTCCCAGTTGATCGCATAGCCAAAATTCCAACCGACATGTCGTTTGAGACTGCCGCTGGTTTTCAAGTCGCGTACGGAACAAGCCATCTTGCGTTACAACATCGCGCTCATTTGAAATCTGGTGAAACGCTTGTCGTCATGGGCGCTGCAGGAGGCGTCGGCTTAACAGCCGTAGAAATCGGCAAATTGATGGGCGCCAGTGTGATCGCATGTGCAAGAGGTGCTGAAAAACTGGCTGTGGCCAAGGCCGCAGGAGCCGACCATTTGTTAGACACAGATACAGTTGATCTTAGATCAGCGATCAAAGACTTGGGCGGGGCAGATGTGGTGTATGATGCGGTCGGCGGCGAAGCCTTTAATCAGGTGTTTCGCGCTTGCAATCCTGACGCGCGCATTTTGGCAATTGGATTTGCCTCCGGCAAAGTACCTGAGGTGAAGCTGAACCACATGTTGGTCAAAAATATCAGTCTGATTGGGTTCTACTGGAGTGGATACCTCAAATTCGCACCAGAAGTTCTGCTAAACAGCATGGCTCAGCTGATGGCCTGGCACTCCGAGAGCAAACTGTCCCCGGCCATCAACCACGTCTTTGACTTCGATGAAACCGAGGCAGCACTGGCTATGCTGCGCGAGCGACGTTCAACCGGCAAAATCGTCATTAAAATGTCAAACGCTTGATTTCTGCATCTCTTGAAAGGTGTGTTTAAGCATTTCTTCAAGCCGGTCCAAAATTCGCGTAGACTGATCCTGAACCCGGTAGACGTTAATCTGCCAAGTATCGAGATCTGGGAGCTTGCCTCTGTGATCGATTAACTCGAAATGAGACGGCTGAGTACCTTTCAGCAATAGCTCAACAGCCAGATCTGCGGATACTGCGGCTTCAATCGCACGATGCGCCGAGGCCTCGAGCACCACTTCCCATTCTACGCCTTCTCTCTCGAGAGCTCGGATCGCGTGGCTACGGAATAGACAAGATTTTGCGAGCGCAAGTGGCAATGGATCTTCCTTCCACGCGCGCCCTTCCGCAATTCCCACCCAAACCATCGGTAATTCGGCAATGGTCTTGCCATGTCGGTCACAACCCATTTCGGTCGTGAGAATCATATGACAATCGCCATGTTGAAACGCTTGTTTTAGGCCAATGGTGTGTTCAGCCATCAATTGAACCCTTATCCGCGGGAACTCAGAACGAAACTGCCGCAAAACACGTGGAATCGCCGGATCAACAATATCAACGGGAATCCCCAAAACGATCTCACCAACGTCAGCCGAGTCCGAGATGTGTCCGATTGCTTCGTCATTAAGGTGCAGCATGCGACGTGCATAGGATAACAACCTATCTCCCGCCGCAGTCGGTCTCACGCTGCGTGTCGAACGATCTAACAGGCTGATTCCTAACGCTTCTTCAAGTCGTTTGAGCTGCATGCTGACCGCCGATTGTGTAAGGCTTAACCGGCCCGCAGCACGCGTAACCCCGCCCGCATCTGCAACGGCCACAAAGGAGCGGAGTGCGGTTAAATCTAAATTTCGGCTCATATCACAATCCTTGATGAATAACCCAACAAATATTCGTTTCTCTTATTAAGCAGAAGATGCCATATGATCAAGCATCCTGATAACACACACTGAGTTATCATAAATCGGAAAGGAAACTCGCTATGTTCACAGCAACTGCAAACAACACAAATCTCTCGCTAGGCGCCGTTTCCGCGCGTCCATTTGGCCTTTTGAAGACCATCACAAGCATGGTCCAGCTTCACAAAGAGCGCCGTCTGCTGGCATCTTTGGGCGCTGATGCACTGAATGACATCGGCCTTACAAAGCACGACGCACAGATCGAAGCTTCTCGTCCAGTTTGGGATGCACCAGATTACTGGCACAAGTGATCGCTCTTCCTCTTGAAAAATCGGCGTTTCCTGCCAATATCTGGTAGGAACGCCTCTGAAGTGATTTGGGGGCCGTTGGTTTTACTCTTGGAGGGACGAAATGTCTGAACAAAGCACAATCCGGACTGTAGGTGCACGCACCGCTGCCCAGATTGACGAGGGCCTGCGCGCCCACATGAACAAAGTCTACGGTACGATGTCCGTAGGAATGTTGATTACCTTTGCTGCGGCATGGGCGATTTCGGGTCTGGCGGTCACAACTGACCCGTCTTTGGCGACTGGCCAACTTTCAAATGGTGTCATGCTCACCGGGCTTGGTGCATTGATTTACACAACGCCGCTTAAGTGGGTCATAATGCTTGCCCCACTTGGCTTTGTCTTCGGATTGAGTGCCGCGATTAATCGCATGTCATCGGCATCCGCTCAGCTTGTGTTCTATGCGTTTGCTTTGGCGATGGGACTGTCCATCAGCTGGATCTTCATCTCATACACTGGCATGTCGATCATCCAGGTTTTCCTGATAACATCGATCGCATTCGCTGGCCTCTCGCTATACGGTTACACAACCAAACGCGATATTTCGGGCATGGGTGCATTCCTGATTATGGGCGTCATTGGCCTGATAGTCGCATCGGTTGTGAACATCTTCCTTGCGTCTTCGATGATGACATTCGCAATCTCGGTTCTAGGCGTTCTGATTTTTGCCGGCCTTACGGCCTATGACACGCAGAAAATCAAAACAACCTACGTGCAAATGGCACATCATGGTGACGACGAGTGGCTGGCAAAATCGGCCATCATGGGGGCGTTGAGCCTCTATCTCGATTTCATCAACATGTTCATGTTCTTGCTGCAACTATTCGGCAGCCGCGAATAAACATCGCATAAAATTTGAATTCGAAGGGGCCTTTCGGGGCCCCTTTTTCTTTGTCTTCTTGCACCATTTCCATTGCCCCACTATACGCGCCCCATGTTGGACACGACCTCAAACCGCCCTGAACTTCCACCAGAAATTGCCCGCCGCCGGACGTTTGCGATTATCTCGCATCCCGACGCAGGTAAGACGACGCTGACTGAGAAATTCTTGCTGTTTGGTGGGGCGATCCAAATGGCTGGCCAAGTACGTGCCAAGGGCGAAGCTCGCCGTACACGTTCCGATTTCATGCAGATGGAAAAAGATCGCGGCATTTCCGTTTCGGCGTCTGCGATGTCGTTTGATTTTAAAGAGTTCCGCTTCAATCTTGTCGACACTCCCGGCCACTCAGACTTCTCGGAAGATACTTATCGCACGCTGACGGCTGTAGATGCTGCCGTTATGGTAATCGACGGCGCAAAAGGCGTTGAAAGCCAAACCCGCAAGCTGTTTGAGGTTTGCCGCCTTCGTGACCTGCCGATCCTGACATTCTGTAACAAAATGGACCGCGAAAGCCGCGATACATTCGATATCATCGACGAAATTCAAGAAAACTTGGCGATTGACGTATCACCGGCCAGCTGGCCGATTGGCGTCGGGCACGAGTTTATGGGCTGTTACGACATGCTCAACGACCGTTTGGAATTGATGGATCGCGCCGACCGAAATCGCGTCGCTGAAACGATTGAGATTAACGGATTGGATGACCCCTCTCTGGCCGAACACATCCCCGCCCACCTGTTGGAAAAACTGGTGGAAGAGGTTGAGATGGCCAAGGAATTACTTCCGACCCTAGATGCGCAATCTGTTCTAGAGGGCCACATGACCCCGATCTGGTTCGGCTCGGCGATCAACTCGTTTGGCGTAAAGGAGTTGATGGATGGCATCGGCACCTATGGGCCAGAGCCACAACCCCAGACTGCCACTCCGCGATCAATCGCGCCGGAAGAGAAAAAGGTCATGGGTTATGTCTTCAAAGTGCAGGCCAACATGGACCCAAAGCACCGCGATCGCGTGGCCTTTGTCCGTATGGCCTCGGGTCATTTTAAGCGCGGTATGAAGCTAACGCATGTGCGGACGAAAAAGCCCATGGCGGTATCGAACCCAGTTTTGTTCCTAGCCTCAGACCGAGAATTGGCAGACGAAGCATGGGCAGGCGATATCATCGGCATCCCAAACCACGGTCAATTACGCATTGGTGATACGTTGACCGAAGGCGAGGCTATACGAGTCTCGGGCATTCCTTCATTCGCACCCGAATTGCTACAAAACTGCCGCGCGGGTGACCCGATGAAGGCGAAGCACCTAGAAAAGGCCTTGATGCAGTTCGCAGAAGAAGGCGCAGCAAAGGTCTTTAAGCCTGCTTTTGGCTCTGGATTTATTGTCGGCGTGGTTGGTGCCTTGCAGTTTGAAGTCCTCGCGAGTCGCATAGAAATGGAATACGGTCTGCCAGTACGGTTTGAACAAAGCCAGTTCACCTCGGCCAGATGGGTTACAGGCGACAAGCAAGCCGTCGAGAAATTCGTAGCCGCCAACAAACAGCACATCAGTCACGACAACGACGGCGACATCGTGTATCTGACGCGACTGCAGTGGGACATTGACCGAATTGAGCGCGACTACCCAGACGTGACACTGACCTCGACCAAAGAGATGATGGTCTAGCGATCGGATACAGCCACTCAGCAATAGATTGAAATTTTGGGGCGGAATGCTACTTTGCCCCAAAAACAATCGAGTAGTGCGATGTCTCAGAGTTTCAGTATAGAACGAACCCTTCGAACCATTCATGGATGGTTAGGAGCCTTAATTTTACCGTGGATATTTATGGCTGGGATGACGGGTTATTATATGAACCACGAAAAGTTCGTGATGTCTTTTTTTCCTGAAAAAACAGCAACTTCCGGCGAACTATTCCTAACCGTTCGCGGTGCTGGTCCGGTTAGTTTGTCAGACTCAAAAAAGATCGCATCAGATTTTGATTTGGGCATGAAATATGCACCCAACGACACGAAGAAATTTCGGGGAACATCAATTTATCGTTTCAAGGCAGGCTCTCATAATACGATCTACGTGGACAAAAGCAGCGGCGGCTATTGGCATTTGAAACGCTACAAAATCATTGCCTATGATCGCATGGGCGCTCAACTTGGCTCTGAACTACGTTGGGGTCGTATTTTCAATTCGATCCATGAACGTGGGTTTGTCGGAGAATCCCTTGGTCGATGGCTTGCCGATATGACAGCTATCGCATTGATGATCTTTTCTGCCAGCGGGATATTCATTTTTGTCTCGCCAAGAATGCGGCGTGCGAAAAACCGACGCGCGCGCAGATCTGCTGTGCGGTTCTAGATTTGTGGCGGCAAGAATGACAATTGGGTTGTTGAAGCTCACAAGTTCCGCCACTCTTCCCACATGAGTGAAGCGCCCTATGAACACGGCTTTAAAACGGTCCTAGCGAATTGGAATGGCCGGCGGGATCCCCTTGTCGGCGCTGATGAATTACTTCCTTCTCTGGACTGCGATCTTGCAGCGTTGACGGGCCAGATCATCACAGAACAACCACGCGGCGGTCGAGGTTATCGCTTCAAGCGCCGCCAGATCGCAGCTGAGTTCATCGGCAAATCACAACTATGTCTACTGAATGGGAGTTTGATCGCAACTCTGCGCAAAAGAGAATGGCCAGATCGCGCCCCTGCCCTCTTCTCGCGTCTTTGGGCCGAGCACTCAGAACACCTGCTGGGCGCGCTCGACATGCGTTGGAAAGTGTCTTCGATAACAACCTTTTCAGAACATGGCCAAACAGAAAGCCAACGGCGTTTAGGACAATCTTTATCGACCCTGTTTGGAATGATGAAGCTATATGAATCCGAACGGTTGTTCACAGGTCTTCCCCCTTCAGAAGCCCATAGGCGCGGCAACCGCTGCGACACACCCTTGCCGCTTGAAATGGAGACTTATTCAATTCGAAACGGTGGTTTAGACGTGAACCTTCTAGGGCCCCTCTGGGAAGATGCCCAACATGATGACGTTGTCGGGCCTTTGGCCGAAAACCTACTTGAAACGCTGGTTGGCAGCAGTGACACGGTTTTTGCGCGGATGGCGTCAATGCGACGCCGGATGAAACCCAAGGAAAGCACATGACCACTTGGGGAATTGTTGCCACCGTAAAGGCTGAACCGGATACTATCCTTGAATTCGCCGCCCATCATCTAGAACTGGGCGCTGATGAGGTGAACATCTATCTTGACGCTCCCAGCGACGCTAAAGACGTCTTAGCCGCACATCCGAAAGTCAACGTGCTCCAGTGCGACGACAAATACTGGAAAATGAGGCGGCCCAAAGAAACTCATCAGCGCCCACCCATGCATCAAGGCCGCCAGTTCGCGAATGCAAAATGGGCCTATATCCATACGTCAGTCGATTGGTTGGCGCATATTGATGTCGACGAGTTCCTATGGCCCAAAACGGATATCAGGATTCAGTTAGACGACCTGCCATCCGATTGCCTCTGCGCCCGTATTCGCCCGATTGAGGCGCTATCTGGCGACGGCGAAGAAACCCATTTCAAGGCTTGTTCTGAGAACTGGATGCAACGATTGGATGAAACCCCAAAAATATATCCGGAATTTGGACCTTATCTGAACGGTGGCTTCCTTTCCCACGTCGCGGGCAAATTGTTCGTTCGAACTGGGCTGCAGGATATCAAGTTCAAAATTCACAATCTCGAAACACCTAGCGGGAACAATCCTGGTGAAGTCTTGCTTGAGAATACCGAACTTTTGCACATGCACGCTAAAAGCTGGGAAGACTGGCTGAAAACCTATCAATACCGCAAAACAATGGGCAGTTACCGCGAAGAATTAGCCCCCCCTATCCAGCCCCCCGGCGTGCGTGAGAACGATCCTGATGCGCCGAATCTGCACCGCTTGTTTTTGGCGTTGGAAGACGCAGGTGGCGATACAGGTTTGCGCCAGTTCTTTAACGAGGTTTGCGCCGCCACACCTGAACTTTTGCAAAGACTTCGCACTTATGGACACCTTCGTAGCTACAAAACTGACTTTGCGGGTGCTGTGTTACGTCACTTCAAGACTTAATGCGTTGCAAAAAAGATACCTGAACCCCTTTAAACATTGGGATTTCTGCACAAGTCAGACAACTCATTGATAAAATTTACGAATTCAGTTAGACGAGGCGCGCAGGTAGAGCGGCCGAACGGATCGCTCTGAAAATACCTGATTGGCTGTGACGGCGGGCTATGTGTGTCCGCAAAATCGTGGATACGTATGACAAAATTTTCGGATCTGAATCTGAACCCCAAAGTGTTGAAAGCCGTCAACGACGCCGGCTATGAACAACCCACCCCTATTCAAGCTGGCGCCATTCCCCCTGCCCTTGCAGGACAGGACGTTCTGGGCATCGCTCAGACCGGAACAGGCAAGACGGCTGGTTTTACGCTACCGATGCTTTCGCTTCTTGCACGTGGCCGCGCACGGGCGCGTATGCCACGTTCGCTAGTGCTCTGCCCTACACGAGAGTTGGCCGCACAGGTTGCTGAGAACTTCGATACGTATTCGAAGTATCTAAAATTGACTAAAGCCCTGCTGATCGGCGGCGTGTCCTTTAAAGAGCAAGACACACTGATCGACAAAGGTGTCGACGTTCTGATTGCGACGCCGGGCCGTTTACTTGATCATTTTGAGCGTGGCAAACTGTTGCTCACAGGCGTTCAGATCATGGTCGTCGACGAAGCTGACCGCATGCTGGACATGGGTTTCATCCCTGACATCGAGCGTATTTTCAGCCTAACACCATTTACACGTCAGACTCTGTTCTTTTCGGCAACGATGGCGCCGGAAATTGAGCGGATTACGAATACATTCCTGTCGGCTCCGGCCAAGGTGGAAGTTGCGCGTCAAGCGACTGCATCCGAGACTATTGAGCAATCAGTTGTTGAGTTCAAAGGCAGCCGCAAAGATCGTTCAGCGACCGAAAAGCGAAATGTTCTTAGGGCTTTGATCGACTCTGAAGGCGATAAATGCACGAACGCAATAATCTTCTGCAACCGCAAGGTTGATGTGGATATCGTCGCAAAGTCTCTGAAAAAGTACAAATTTGACGCCGCGCCAATCCATGGTGACTTGGATCAGTCTCAGCGTATGCGAACGCTCGATGCGTTCCGTGATGGATCCTTGCGCATTTTGGTGGCTTCGGATGTTGCTGCGCGTGGACTTGATGTTCCATCGGTTAGCCATGTGTTTAACTTTGATGTTCCGGGTCACGCAGAAGATTACGTTCACCGCATCGGTAGAACTGGCCGTGCTGGTCGGGAAGGTCGTGCAATCACGATTTGTGAACCACGCGATCAAAAAGGTCTGGCCGCTATTGAGGCATTGATCCAAAAGGATATCCATCGGATCGACAACCCGCTGAAAAAGCCTGAACCGAAGCCAAAAGCCGAACCAAAAAAGGTCGAAGCCAGCGAGCCGGTTGTTGAACAGGTAAAAGCAGAAGTTGTTGAACTGGTTGCAGAAAAGCCTGCGCCACAGCGCCAAGAAAAGCCTCGAGGTCGTCAGCAACAACGTCGTGGCAAAGGTCGCCGCGACGACGGTGGGCCCTCTGTCGTAGGTATGGGCGATCACATGCCAAGCTTCATCGCACTCAGTTTTGAAGAGCGCATGGCGAGTTAAGCAAAAGGCGGTCACTGACCGCCTTTTTTTATGCCAACCGACTAATGATTATTGTGACTTCGGGCTTTTTGCCAATTTCGTCGTTGGACGATTTTCGGACAATCCGCTTAATCTCGGCTTCTAGCTTGTCGTCATCCGACATGGTTTTACCGCTTGCCCGTCCAAGGAACTGACTGAGATCTTCTTCTAGAACCTCAACCAAGGGTGCGTTCGACTTGCCGATTTCCGGTATGCCCATAAGTTCACACCAAGGCTCGCCCAGCGGGTCATTTTGATCGTCGACGATTAGCGTCACAATCACATGACCGTTTAGCGCCATACGAATGCGATCCCGAACAATGCCATCCAAAGCACCGATTTTGACCGACCCATCAAGATACTGACGGCCCGTATCCACGTATCCACAAACCTCTGGCAAAGCACCTGTCAGGTTCAGCATCATACCATTAACGGCGATTGCCGACGGTATTCCTTTGGCATCAGCTATCTTTGAATGCTCACGTAAATGGCGATGCTCACCGTGCATTGGAATCATCATCTCGGGGTGGATTATCTCATGCATTTTTTCCAAGTCAGGCCGGTTTGCATGGCCCGAAACATGATACTTGCCATCGTTATCGTCCACTACATCCACACCGATTTCAGAAAATGCGTTCATGATACGGATCACGCCGCGTTCATTTCCCGGAATGGTCTTAGACGAAAATAGAAACGTATCACCCTCTTTCAATTGAAGGCCAAGGAACTTACCGCGCGAAAGCTGCGCTGTGGCTGCGCGCCGTTCACCTTGAGAACCCGTAGTGATCAACATCAAGTTTTGGCGAGGAATTTTCTGGGCATCCTCAGGGCTGGTAATTTTGGGAAAGTCAGTCAGGACACCAGTCGTCGTCGCCGCCTCGACCATACGGCGCATCGCTCGACCCAACAGCACAACTGAACGCCCTGCCCTTGTGCCAGCCTCAGCCAAGGTCCGAACGCGGGCAACGTTCGATGCAAACGTCGTAGCGGCAACCAAACCAGTGGACGACGCAATCAATTCTTCAATAGGCTTGCCAATCGTTGATTCCGAGCGACCCGCTTGCATGGAAAATACGTTCGTTGAATCGCAGACCAGCGCTTTCACACCACCCTTTGCAATCTCACCCCACATTTCAGCGTCAAACGGTTCACCAACAAGAGGCATTTCATCAATTTTAAAGTCACCTGTGTGCACGATGCGACCAGCAGGTGTATCAATCACAAGACCTGAACTTTCAGGGATCGAGTGCGAAATAGGTGCGAAACCTACTTGAAACGGGCCGATTGAAACTGTCTCAGGCCATGCTGAAACTGTTGTTACCACGTCATCAGGCTGACCATGCTGCTCTAGCTTTCCACGGGCAAGATTTGCCGTGAATGCGCGGGCGTAAATTGGGGTTTCAAGCTGGGAATACAGGTGTCCGACCGCGCCAACGTGATCCTCATGCCCGTGGGTGATAAAGATCGCTTCCAGCTGATCCTGTCGTTCTTTCAGCCAGCTGATATCCGGCATAATCAAATCGACACCAGGCGTGGTGTCCATGTCTGGAAACGTAACCCCAAGATCAACTAGGATTAGGCGTTCTTTACCTGGTTTACCGTACCCGTAAACATAGGCGTTCATGCCAATTTCACCGGCTCCGCCCAATGGCAGATAAATCAGACGATCGTTGCTCAAGCGGATAGTCCCTTATTGTAGGAATGAATGACCGTCAGGCCATGCATTGTAAGATCGTCTTCATAGAAATCGAACAGAGTTTCAGATTGGTCAAACAACTGCGCAAGACCGCCAGTCGCGATCACCTTCATCGGACGCTCTCGTTCTGCTTTAATCCGTGCACAAACCTCACGGACCATACCGATATAGCCCCAAAAAACACCGGATTGAATGCAGGCAACCGTATTTGTGCCCACAACCATTTGAGGTTTCGCGATGTCTACATGAGGTAAAGCGGCGGCAGCCATGTGCAGCGCCTCTAAGGATAGGTTTACGCCGGGCGCGATAACGCCGCCTACGTAAGCCCCGTCACTGGCGACCACGTCAAAGGTTGTCGCCGTACCAAAATCCACAACAATCAGATCGCCCCCGTGGCGGTCATAGGCGCCTGCTGTGTTCACAAGACGATCAGGCCCGATTTGAGTGCCGATATCTACGCGCGGGTCAGCGGGCAATGCACATTCAGCCTTGCCGACAACAATGGGCCGACAATCAAAGAACCGGTCAGAAAAGACGCGCAGATTGAAAACAACGCGAGGAACGGTCGATGAGATGATGACATCAGTAATGTCCAGCTCTAGCTTGTAGTGCTGCACCAATGTTGAAAACCACGTGAAATACGCGTCCGCCGTGCGTCCGTGATGGGTTGATGTCCGCATCGTACACAGGAACTTCTTGCCGTCCCAAATTGAGAAAACAGTATTTGTATTGCCGCAATCAATCGCCAGAAGCATACGCCACCTTTAGAAGAAAATGTCAGCCGCAGGAATCATCTCGCGGGCTTTTGCGGTCTTTAGCACAAGATTGCCCTGCGCATCGACCGTCTCAAATGTTCCTGTGACCTCATCACGCATCGTTCTCGCTGTGATGACCTCGCCAATTTTCGCCGCTCGCGAAAGCCACAAGTTTCGAATGGGGGTAAAACCTAGCGTTCGAAATGTATCCTCATGCCTCGCGTAGGCGCTTGCCAGAAGGTCAAGAAAGTCTTCAGGGGCTATCCTGACCCCTGTTTCTGCAAGGACTGAGACTGGATGCATAGCGGTCGCTTCCAGTTCAGCACGAGGTGGGGCCGCAATTAGATTGACCCCGATGCCAATAGCAATATGCCCAACGCCTTGGCCCAACCCTGCACTCTCTAGCAAAATGCCCGCAACCTTGCCGCCCTTCAACAACACGTCATTTGGCCACTTCAGAGACAGCCAATCCGTACGTCCAGTTGCTGCGTCGAGCGCATCAAACAAAGCAAGAGCGGCAACAAAGCTTCGCAACGCAACTTGATCCGGCGTTTCAGACGGTCGCATCACCAAAGTCGCCGCAAAATTGCCTTCAGGCGCTTTCCACTCACGACCTCTACGTGCACGACCAGCAGTCTGCTTCAAACCAAGAATCCACTCTGGTCCTGCAAGCGTCGGTGCAATTCGGGCCGCTTCAGCGTTGGTGCTGCCCACCTCGGCCAATACGCGCTTGCTATATCCTTCTGGCCAGCTGGAAGTCACTTTATTTTGCTCCAAATACCTATCTCAGAAAACAAAAGCGACGCGCCTTGGCGCGTCACAATTGAATTTACTTGATTTGCAAACCGCACGTTAGTGGACAAGCGTCGCCGCTGCCGTCATGGCTGGTCCTTCGATGCCGAACAGGTTTACGATCCCGATCAACATGATCGCAGCCGAAGCCACAAGAACGCCTGAAAGCATCGCTGATTTTCCACCGTTCAATCCATCAGCCTCGTCACCGAAGTACATAAAGAATACGATACGCAGATAGTAAAACGCACCAATCGCAGACGCGACCGCCGAGGCGACTACCAACCAAACCATGTCAGCTTGGATTGCTGCCTGCCAAACACCCAGTTTCGCAAAGAACCCAAGCATAGGTGGAACACCAGCAAGCGAGAACATAAGGATCAACACTGCCATCGCTTTCCCAGGCTCAGAGCGCGAATAGAGACGCAAACTATCGATGCTCGTTACCGGTTGGCCGTCACGCTCCATCGACAAGATAAAGGCGAAAGTTCCGATATTCATCGTCACGTAGATCGCCATGTAGATCAGCATCGCTGAAATACCAGCCTCAGTACCGGTTGCTAAACCGATCAAAGCATAACCCATATGGGCAATCGAAGAATAAGCCATCAGGCGTTTGATGTCGCGCTGACCAATCGCTGCAATCGCACCAAGGAACATCGACAGAACTGACAACAGCGCAATGATTTGCTGCCAATCGCCAACCATCCCACCGAAAGCGTCGTGCATCACACGTGCAAACAGGCCCATCGCGGCAACTTTGGGAGCTGTCGCAAAGAATGCCGTAACAGGGGTTGGGGCGCCCTCATAGACGTCTGGCGTCCACATGTGGAACGGAACCGCCGAGACTTTGAAAGCAAAGCCAGAGGCCATGAATACGAGGCCGAATAACATTCCCAAAGGCATGTGGTCACCTTGCGCTGCCTGTGCGATGCCGCTGAAAAGTGTTGTGCCCGAGAAACCATAGACCAAGGACGATCCGTAGAGCAGCAAGCCAGAGCTGAGTGCGCCGAGTACAAAGTACTTCAAGCCCGCCTCAGTCGACTTCAAGCTATCACGGCGTATCGATGCGATCACGTATAGTGCAAGTGATTGTAACTCGAGACCCATATAGAGGGTCATCAGATCGCCTGCAGACACCATCACCATCATACCTACAACGGCCAATGTGATTAGGATCGGATACTCAAACTTCAACATACCACGACGTTGGGCGTATTCTTGGCTCATTACGATAACGGCCGCTGCTGACAACAAAATGACGACCTTAGCAAATCGACTAAATGCGTCGTCGCTGTACATGCCGTCGAACGCAGAATTGTCACCTGACCCATTCATGCCGATCCACGCGGCCAATACGACAAATAGACTTGCCGTCGCCCACGTCAGCGTTGACGCCATTTTGTCTTTGCCCGTGTACACAGCCCCAACCAACGCCAACATGGCGAAGACGGATAGGATGATTTCCGGCAGGATAATATTCAGATCAGCCTGAAGCATCGTTCAAATCCTCAATGGGTTGCCGCTGGTGCAACGGCTGCGTGATCCGCAGTCGAAGCAAGGGCCGAATGGTAATTGTGAAGTAGGTTCTCGACCGATGGGCCGATAATATCCAGCACCAACGACGGATAAACACCCAACAGCAAGGTCATAACAATCAGTGGTGCCATGATCCATTTTTCGCGGGCGTTCATATCCTCGATCGTTTTTAACGCTTCCTTGATCAAGTCGCCAAAGACGACGCGACGATAGAGCCACAGCGCATATGCCGCCGAGAAGATCACGCCTGAAGTGGCGATAGCCGCAATCCAAGTGTTGTATTGGAACATGCCCATCAAGGTTAGGAATTCGCCAACAAAGCCGGAAGTACCAGGCAAGCCAACGTTCGCCATGGTGAAGAACATGAAGATCAGCGCGTAGGCCGGCATGCGATTCACCAGACCTCCGTAAGCGGAAATCTCGCGGGTGTGCATGCGGTCATAGATCACGCCAACGCTTAGGAAGAGCGCGCCCGAGATAAACCCGTGTGAGATCATCTGGAAGATCGCGCCATCAACACCTTGTTGGTTCGCAACAAAGATACCTGCGGTGACATAGCCCATGTGAGCGACCGATGAATAAGCAATAAGCTTTTTCATGTCTTCCTGAACCAGCGCCACAAGCGACGTGTAGACAATCGCGATCACGGACAGCCACAACACGAAGTCGGTCATCACCTCCGAACCCACAGGGAACATTGGCAAGCTGAATCGGAGGAAGCCGTAGCCACCCATTTTCAACAGGATCGCCGCCAGAACAACCGAACCGGCTGTCGGCGCCTGAACGTGTGCGTCAGGAAGCCAAGTGTGAACCGGCCACATCGGCATTTTGACTGCAAAGCTGGCAAAGAATGCCAAGAACATCATCGTCTGCAAACCACCAACAACGGTAATGCCCAAAATCGAGAAGTTGTCAGATGAGAAATCATGCGCTGCAAGCGCAACCATATCCGTCGTTCCTGCGTCCGCATACATCGCAACCATTGCAACAAGCATCAGCACCGAACCGAGGAAGGTGTAGAGGAAGAACTTGAACGATGCGTAAATGCGGTTCGCGCCACCCCAGATACCAATGATTAGGAACATCGGGATTAGACCGGCCTCAAAGAACAGGTAGAACAACACCAGATCGAGCGCCATAAACACGCCGAGCATCAGCGTTTCCAATAGTAGGAAAGCGATCATATATTCTTTAACGCGTGAACTCACACCCCAGCTGGCCAAAATCACCAGTGGCATCATGAAGGTCGTCAGCATCACGAACAGAACGCTGATACCGTCTACGCCCATCTTGTAGGTGAGCCCCATCAACCAGTCGCGTTCTTCAACATACTGCATGCCAGGGTCTGACGCGTCGAATTCAGCCAAAATGAACAGTGACACAAGGAAAGTCACAGCCGTCGCCACCAGCGCGAGCATTTTCGCCCGACCGTTGGCCGCCTCGTCCTCTCCACGCAGGAAGATCGCAAGGATCAGCGCTGCAACAGCGGGGATAAACGTAACAATGGAAAGTAAGTTAGCCATTAGTGCGCTCCTCCGCTGAGCGACATCCAGGTGATCAACGCGACGATGCCAAGCACCATCGCGAACGCATAGGTGAACACGTAACCAGACTGGGCTTTACCAGCGAGGCGGGTGAAGAAAGGAATGATACCCATCGCAATACCGTTGAGTGTGCCGTCAATAACGTTGCCATCACCGCGCTTCCAAAGGAAACGGCCGATAGCACTGGCAGGTTTTACGAATACAGCGTCGTAAATCTCGTCGAAAAACCACTTGTTCAGCAGGAATAGGTAGAGAGGACGCTGGTTTGCAGCCAAACGTGCCGGGATCGACGGGTTGATGATATAGAACCAGAACGCGGTTACAAAGCCGATGATCATAGCGACGAATGGGCTGACCTTGACCCATGTCGGGGCGTGGTGTGCATCGTCCATGACGTGGTTGTCGTCGCCCATGTAAATTGCACCAGCCGGCGCTTCGCCATGATGAACCGCTGCAACAACTGCGTGGGCAGGGTCTGCTTCAGCCTCGGCGTGAGCTTCGTCTGAGCCATGATGCTCTTCCGCCATAGCAGCGTGATCATCAGCAGGCGCTGCGTGATCGTCTGTCTCCTCGCCATGAGATTCCTCTGCCGATGCGTGCGCCTCGATGCCAAAGAAATCGTTGACCTTGTGGTGATCGCCAAAGAACGAACCATACCAAATCATGCCTGCCGTAATCGAACCCAAAGCCAGCACGCCAAGAGGTATCAACATTACCATCGGGCTTTCATGTGCATGGTCGTGTGTATGCTTGTCGCCTCGTGCCTCTCCGAAGAAGGTCATGAACATCAAGCGCCATGAGTAGAACGAAGTGAACAGAGCCGCGATAACCAGCATCCAGAAGGCATAGCCACCTGCAGTACCTGCCCAAGCGCTTTCTATGACCGCGTCTTTCGACAGGAAGCCAGCAAAACCAATTTGGGTCAGCGGGATACCAACACCCGTGATTGCCAGCGTGCCGATCATCATCGCCCAATATGTGTATGGCAGTTTCTTACGCAAACCACCGTAGTTCCGCATGTCCTGTTCGTGGTGCATCCCGTGGATCACCGACCCGGCGCCAAGGAAAAGCATCGCCTTAAAGAACGCGTGTGTGAACAAATGGAACATCGCGACCGAATAAACGCCAACGCCCGCGGCTACGAACATGTAGCCAAGCTGAGACATTGTTGAATACGCGATGACGCGTTTGATGTCGTTTTGAACCAAGCCGATTGTTGCCGCGACAAACGCCGTGGTGGCACCAAGGAACGTGATAAAGGCAGTTGCCTCTGGCGCGTATTCGAACAGTGGCGACATGCGACATACAAGGAAAACGCCTGCTGTAACCATGGTTGCGGCGTGGATCAGGGCCGAAACAGGCGTCGGGCCTTCCATCGCATCTGGCAGCCATGTGTGCAGGAACAACTGGGCTGATTTACCCATCGCACCGATAAACAGCAGAACCGCCAGTACGTTTGCGGCGTTCCAATCGCTCCACAGGAAGGTCAGTGTTGTATCGGCCAACGCAGGTGCGGCAGCGAATACATCATTAAACTGGATCGAACCGGTCATCATGAACAAGCCAAAGATGCCAAGTGCAAAGCCAAAGTCACCAACGCGGTTCACGACAAACGCCTTAATAGACGCGGCGTTCGCACTGTCTTTGCGGAAGTAGAAGCCAATCAACAGATAGGATGCAACACCCACACCTTCCCAGCCAAAGAACATCTGAACAAGGTTGTCCGACGTTACCAGCATAAGCATGGCGAATGTGAAGAACGATAGGTAGGCGAAGAAACGAGGGCGATAGCTTTCGTTTTCGGCGAACTGGCTGTCATGCGCCATGTAGCCGATCGAATACATATGCACGAGAGCCGAAACCGTATTCACCACAACCAGCATGATCGCCGTCAAGCGGTCGAGACGGATGCCCCAGCTTGTATCAAGCGTACCAGACTGGATCCACGTCATGATCTCGATATGCTTCGTGTGACCGTCGAAGCCTAGGAAAACGATCCAGCTAAGAAGTGCTGCTAAGAACAACAGGCCAGTCGTAATATACTGAGCACCTTTGTCGCCAATGATCCGATGTCCGAATCCTGCGATAATGGCGCCCACTAGAGGGGCAAAAAGGATTACCGATTCCATCAAATCAGCCTTTCATCACGTTGATGTCTTCCACCGCGATAGTGCCGCGGTTGCGGAAGAAGCAGACGAGGATTGCAAGGCCGATGGCAGCTTCCGCCGCCGCGACCGTGAGAACGAAGAGTGTAAAGACCTGGCCTGCCAGATCCCCAAGATAGCTAGAGAACGCAACGAGGTTGATGTTCACCGACAGCAACATCAATTCGATCGACATCAGCAGAACGATCACGTTCTTTCGGTTCAGGAAAAGCCCGAAAATTCCGATGACGAACAAGGTCGCCGCTACTGTCAGGTAATGCTCAATTCCGATCATACCGTCCTCACTTCATGTTCTTTGTTCCGGCAAGACCGACGTGGTCGACCTGCGGAAGTTAAATAGGTTGCGCAGTTTAAGCTGCACCGTATTTGGCAGGCTGACAAAGATCTTGCGAACGACCCATGCGCCTACCGTCAATTTCAAAATCCAAAACACTGCGTAAATACCGATACCCATCGGCGAGAATATTACGCTCCAGACACTTGTCATCAGTTACAGTCCCTGCCCCGGCTTTACGTCTTTCAATTCCATAGACTTGGCTGGATCGCGATACATCTGGGCCAGAATATCCTGACGTTTGATGTCTGTACGATGGCGCAGTGTCAAAACAATTGCCCCGATCATCGCGACCAACAGGATCAGTCCAGAAAGTTGGAAAAGAAGGAAATACTTGTCATAAATTAGCAAACCAAGTGCTGCAGTGTTCTGCGTATCTGTCGGCGTCACTGCACCGCGAAGTGCTTGGGCTTGATCCGCTTCGGTCCAAGCGCCGAAGGCCATTCCAAGCTGCATCAACAAGACAACACCAATCAGCAGGGCCAGAGGCATATAGCGTGCCATCTCTGCCTTAAGCTCGGCGAAGTCCACGTCCAACATCATAACGACGAACAGGAACAAAACAGCTACCGCACCGACGTAAACGATGATCAACAGCATCGCTACGAATTCTGCGCCCAGCAGCACGAAGAGGCCCGCAGAGCTTAAGAACGCCAAAATCAGCCACAAAACAGAGTGAACTGGGTTGCGGCTTATCACCGTAAAAAGGCCACCTGTAATTGTCGTAATCGCAAATACATAAAAGGCTAAGGCTGCAACGGTCATTGCTCATAATCCTTGTTGTTTTCCATGACTTCTTTTGCAAGATCCATTGCGCGGGTCATGGCCGGAATACCTGCAAACATCGACATCTGAGCGATGGTCTCGGCAATCTCATCTTTCGTGGCGCCAGCTTCCATTGCGTGACGAACAGTCATGCGGAAAGGGGTGTCGGCTTGTGCGCCCTGCATGGTCAGGCCAGCAATGGTCAGCAGCAACCGCGTTTTTGCATCCAGACCTTCTTGGCTGATGCCTTTACCAAACGCCATTTCCATCATTTCTTTGGGCATGGTCGGCCAAAGGGTCTCAAACCCGCGGGGCGAGAACGACTCGAGCGCAGGATTGAAGGTTTTAGCCATCTCCTGTGCCTGAGCCATCATAAGCTCGAAAGGGGTTTTCGCATCGGTCATCGGTACGGTGCATCCATTTCTAGGTTGCGGGCAATCTCAGATTCCCAGCGCTCACCATTCGCAAGAAGGCGGTCTTTGTTGTAAAACAGTTCCTCGCGCGTTTCGGTTGCGAATTCGAAATTCGGGCCCTCGACGATAGCATCTACTGGGCAGGCTTCTTGGCAGAAACCACAGTAAATGCATTTAGTCATATCAATGTCGTAGCGCGTTGTGCGGCGACTGCCATCTTCGCGAGGTTCTGCATCAATCGTGATTGCTTGTGCCGGACAAATCGCCTCGCACAATTTACAGGCAATGCAACGCTCTTCGCCGTTTGGATAGCGACGCAGTGCGTGCTCTCCCCGGAAACGAGGCGACAAAGGCCCTTTTTCATGCGGGTAGTTGATCGTCGCTTTTGGCGAAAAGAAGTACTTAAACCCGAGCTTGAAGCCTTTGATAAAATCCGAAAGCAGGAAGTACCCAACGGCGCGTTTATAATCGATTTGCGTCATATCAGCCTCCTACTGCCCAGCGAGCGTACACGCCGCCGAAAGCTTCGAATTTTGCAAGGAACGACACCAATACAACCCATACAAGCGACAACGGCAGGAAGACTTTCCAGCCAATGCGCATCAGTTGGTCATAACGATAACGTGGTGTGATTGCTTTCATCATTGAGAAGGCAAAGAACACGAGGAACATTTTACCAACCATCCAGAGCAAGCCATCTGGCAGGCCAGGGATTGGTGATAGCCAGCCACCAAAGAACAACAACGTGGTCAAGGCGCACATCAGTACCATTGCTAGCAGTTCGCCAAGGAAGAACAGCATGAATGGGGTCGAGCTGTATTCAACCTGATAACCCGCAACCAATTCAGATTCCGCTTCTGGAAGATCAAACGGTGGTCGGTTGGTTTCGGCAAGCGCCGAGATGAAGAACAAGAACAACATCGGGAAGTGCGGCAACCAATACCAGCTGAGCAGGCCGTAGTCGCCTTCCTGAGCGGACACGATGTCGCCGAAGTTCATGGAGCCAGTCGAAATGATGATGCCAATGATAATGAGGCCGATTGAGACCTCATAAGAAATCATCTGCGCAGCAGAGCGGAGCGATCCAAGGAATGGGTACTTTGAGTTTGACGCCCATCCGCCCATGATCACGCCGTAAACCTCTAGTGAGGAAATGGCGAAGACATACAGGATCGCGACGTTGATATCGGCAATCGCCCAACCGTCCCCGAATGGGATCACGGCCCAAACAATAACTGCCATAACGACCGAGATCATCGGTGCAAGCAGGAAGACAACGCGGTCAGCGCCGGCAGGGAAGACGACCTCTTTCACGATGTATTTTATAAAATCCGCAAAACTTTGCAGGATACCAAACGCGCCAACGACGTTCGGACCTCGGCGCAGCTGAACGGCCGCCCAGATTTTGCGTTCGCCATACATCAAGAAGGCTAGCGATGTGACAATCGGTAGGATCAGCAAAAGCGTCTTGCCAAGAATGACAAGAAAAATCCCCAGATTGGTGTCGGTAAAGAATTCAGCCATATGTCCTCACACCGTAGGTACTTCGTTTTCGTTACAAGCAGCGACAACCACTTCAGCGTCGATCTGCCGTTTGCCGCGGGGCAATGCATCTGAGACGGTGTAGAACGCGTCCCCCTGCCAGCTACCGTCGTTTTGTTTGACGGTCGTGCTGACATGGCGTGCAAAACCATATCCACGGATTAATGTATATTGTGCGGCCACGCATTCTGCGTATTCCGCAACATCCGCAATTCTCCGTGCGCCAATCATTTTGACGCTGAACTGAACGATGTTGTCGTCCAGTAAACGGGTTTCCGAACCGAGATAATCAAACTCGGCACGAGAAAAATTAAGATCGTCGCCGCTCACAGGTGCGCAGGCCCCGCCCAAAAGGGCCAGACCCATCACTGGAAGATATGCGGGACGCATCATCATTATTCAGCAGCCACCTTAGTTGCGCCGCGCGATTTCGCATTGGCCGAAAGTTCTGCCATCAAAGTTGAAGCGCGGGCAATCGGATTGGTCAGATAGAAATCCGAAATCGCATTACGGAACTTGGCCTTTTCAAGCGATGTAACTGGCAATGCTTGCCAATCGTTTGCAATAACTTGATCGACTTGAGCCAAATGGGGAACCGCGGCAACCAAAGCCTGACGCAGTTGAGCCATTGAATCGTATTTCAAAACCGAACCTAAGTTTGCCGACAATGCTCGCAAAATCGCCCAGTTTTCTTTTGCCTCTCCCGGAGGGAACGCAGCGCGTAGCGCCAGCTGAGGGCGTCCTTCTGTATTTACGAACAGCCCGTTTTCTTCGGTATACGCAGCGGAAGGCAAGATAACATCTGCGCGGTGCGCGCCGTTATCGCCGTGGCTACCTTGATAAATCACGAAGGCACCTTCTGGCATTGCGACTTCATCAGCCCCGAGGTTGTAAATGACCTCCGCGCCGTCCAGAGCGGCATCAAGACCACCGTCGGTCGTTGCATTTACGTCCATCGCTCCAACACGGCCAGCGGCTGTGTGTAGAACCATCAGCGAACCGCCAAGAGCAGTGGTCAAAGCCATCGCTTGACCAAGAACCGCCTCGCCATCGGCTTCGGTCAGTGCGCCTTGTCCGACGATAACAACAGCACCCTCAGTCGTTGAAGCGGACGAAATTGTTTTTTCGACAGATGCACGACCCGGACCAACCAATTCGTAGTCAAACGTCAGATCAACGGCTTCGCCGATCATCTTGACCTCTGCGCCGTTAATCCAAGCCTTGCGGATACGCGCATTTAGAACCGGAGCCTCGTCACGGGGGTTCGATCCGATCAAGTAAATAATATTTGCGGTATCAATGTCTTCTATTGAAGCGGTTCCGACATATGCCGAACGATTGCCAGCCGGAAGCTTAGCACCATCAACGCGGCACTCGACGTTGCCACCCTGCCCTTCGATTAATTGCTTAAGGGCAAAAGCAGCTTCAACAGGCGCCAAATCACCAACGAGTCCGGCGACTTTCTTGCCCTTCATTGCTTCAGCAGCAGCGGTTAACGCTTCAACCCAAGTCGCTTTACGCAGTTTGCCATTTTCACGGATGTAAGGTGTATCCAAACGCTGACGACGCAGTCCATCCCAAACAAATCGAGTCTTGTCCGAAATCCACTCTTCGTTCACGCCGTCGTGGTTACGAGGCACAAAGCGCTTCACTTCTCGGCCTTTAGTATCAACACGAATATTCGAGCCAAGCGCATCCATCACGTCGATCGATTCAGTCTTGGTCAGTTCCCAAGGACGGGCGGTAAACGCATATGGCTTAGACGTCAGTGCTCCAACTGGGCAAAGGTCAATGATATTGCCCTGCAAGTTACTGTCCAAAGTCTCGTTCAAATAGCTTGTGATCTCAGCATCTTCACCGCGACCGGTTTGGCCCATCTGGGTGATGCCAGCGACCTCAGACGTGAAGCGAACACAGCGTGTGCAGCTGATGCATCGGGTCATCGCCGTCGAAACAAGCGGGCCTAGGTTCAGATCGTCAACTGCGCGCTTACCTTCGTTAAAGCGTGTTTCCGAGATACCATAGGCCATCGCCTGATCCTGAAGATCACATTCGCCGCCCTGATCGCAGATTGGGCAATCCAGCGGGTGGTTGATCAGCATGAATTCCATCACACCTTCACGGGCTTTTTTGACCATCGGCGAGTTGGTTTTCACAACCGGAGGCTCACCATTCGGGCCGGGGCGTAAATCACGCACCTGCATCGCGCAAGACGCTGCCGGTTTTGGCGGGCCGCCTACGACCTCAACAAGACACATCCGGCAGTTACCGGCGATCGACAGACGCTCGTGGTAGCAAAAACGCGGCACTTCAGTCTGCGCCAATTCGCATGCCTGAATAAGGGTCATTGCGCCGTCTACTTCGATCTCGTGATCGTCGATGATGATCTTGCGTAGGTCTGACATGGTCTACTTCGCTCTTAGTAATGAACCGATAAGGGATTTATCCGCGATTTCTTCGCGTCCCCATCGGCAGAAGGTCTCTGGGTCGTCGTAGTTGACGTTTTTCTCGGCCATCAAAACTTCGCCACGGGCGCGTAAAGCGGCTTTTGCCTCGTCGCTATTGCGATAGGCGTTCATTTCTTCTTCGCTGTAGCCCAAATCCTTGGCGTCGCCGACAAGGTTCCAAAGCATACCAATACCCTTAAGGACACGGCCTGAAATGCCGTCGCACCGGTTACGGATTTCATCCGCCACCAGAATTGCGAACAGGGTGTCATTCAACTGCTTGTTCTCGCTGATGTCAGGACGGGCGTCCTGTGCTGACACTGGGCTTGAGAGGGCAGCTACAATCGCCAAAACCGAAAATACACGTGTTTTCATACCATTAACTCCATTGTTCACTAGGTACAGGAAAGCAGGGACACTGCCCCCTTCCCGTGTGGACATCGGGTTTCCGGTCGCCGCTATGCAATATCGCGCGGCCGAAACGGGTAATATGAGCGCTACGTTGCTCATTCGGCAGCAACTCCTTGGCAATTTTTTTCACGCCAAAGTTTGGCGTCTTCCAAGTAAGCCCAAGTAAA
>ERZ1049444.895-NODE-895-length-24642-cov-5.184488_pt1 | contig 24642 bp, 19 predicted proteins | sample MGYA00383101_ERZ1049444 | MGnify/ENA primary metagenome ERZ1049444 (study PRJEB29581, sample SAMEA5548371) | metagenome | biome: marine; feature: coastal; material: water | depth 50 m | study: Short-term variability in the microbial, nano- and picoplankton...
TTGATGTCGTTAGGCTTCATGTCATTTGGTGGAATTTCACTATAGTTCGAAGTTAATATGAGTACAGAAATAATTTTAGGTGTATCCATGTTCACCATCATTATTATGATGGTGGTGTTCGTAATTCTTGCAGCACGAAAGCAACTGGTAAGTACCGGCGATGTCTCGATAGAGATTAACGGTAATCCTGATCAGTCACTAGAGACTGCAGCTGGCGGTAAACTGCTTACAACTTTGGCTGATGCGGGTATTTTCCTCTCGTCCGCTTGTGGTGGTGGCGGTACATGCGGTCAGTGTCGTTGCCGCGTGCTTGATGGTGGTGGCTCAATGTTATCCACCGAGGCAAGTCACTTTACACGTGGAGAAGCACGAGAGGGATGGCGCCTGAGTTGCCAGACGGCAGTGAAGCAGGACATGAAAATCGAGGTGCCTGCTGAAATCTTCGGGGTAAAACGCTGGGAATGTGAAGTTGTTTCCAACGACAATGTTGCGACGTTCATTAAAGAGCTCGTGCTGAAATTACCAGAGGGTGAAGAAGTCGACTTCCGGGCGGGTGGTTTCGTTCAATTCGAAATCGATCCCTACAATATCGATTATAAAGACATCGATGTTGATGAAGAATACCGAGGCGATTGGGACAAGTTTGGCGTCTTTGATAACAAGTCGAAGGTAGACGAGACAACGATCCGAGCTTACTCGATGGCTAACTATCCCGAAGAAAAAGGGATAATGAAATTCAATATTCGAATTGCCTCTCCACCTCCTGGCACTGACTTTGAGCCCGGTAAAATGTCATCGTATCTGTTTACCCTGAAGCCGGGTGACAAGGTCACGATCTTCGGTCCATTCGGCGAGTTCTTCGCTAAGGAAACTGAAGCCGAGATGGTCTTCGTTGGTGGTGGTGCGGGTATGGCGCCGATGCGAGCGCATATCTTCGATCAACTGCTAAGGCTGAATACCGATCGCAAGATGACTTTCTGGTACGGCGGAAGAAACGAAAGAGAACTGTTCTATGTCGATGAATACGACAAGCTTGCCGCTGATCACAATAATTTTGAGTGGCATGTCGCTTTATCTGATCAGGGAATAGAAGGTTGGACCGGCTACACTGGGTTTATTCACAACGTGCTGTTTGAAAATTACCTTAAGGACCACCCGGCACCTGAAGATTGCGAGTTCTATATGTGCGGACCACCCATGATGAACTCTGCAGTGATTCAGATGTTAGAAGATCTTGGGGTTGAAAGATCGAATATTTTCTTGGATGACTTCGGCGGCTAAGACGGAAACACTCTGCATTGGGGGTAACTTCAGCACAACATGCTTGTTACCCGCCAATTTTCTACTCGCCAGCCCTTAGGCAGGCTTTCGATCCGGCATCTTCTCCTCACTGATGTCATATCCAGCTTCTGGTTGAATGCAAAGGTAGGTGCCGTCCTCTCTTTTTTCAGTCCAAGGAAGTACCTCGATAATATTCCGATCTTTGCTTGAAGCGATTGCTTCTTCAACTGTGTTGCTTTTTGCCAACATTTCTATGTTTAGTCGCGTTGGAAAAATAATGGTGTATTTGCCACTAGCCCCGCCTTCTAGTGCGGCGTTTGGTGATATCCAGACAGAATCTACAGACTCATGGCCGTCGTGAATTGCCGTGTGGTCCTCAGGCGCTTCTACAATATAAAACCATGTGTCAAATCGTTTGGGCATCATCGTCGGCGTTGTCCAGTGCGCGAACGGGATAAGCAAATCACATGCAAGATAAAGGTTTTCCTGCTCAAGGAAATCGGCGATCGAAATTTCGTTTGCATTTAGTTGGTCGCGGTACGGCTCGAGACTTTGGAGTCTTGCTCCGCTGATGAGTTGCTCTTCACCGGGTGCACGCGCAAGTAAAACACCGCATTCTTCAAAAACTTCGCGGATTGCGCCTACTTGAAGTGCGAGCAGTTCATCGTCCAAGTCTTCGGTATCGGGGCACCGGTCGCGTACGAGCCGGTCTCCAGGGTCAATTTTTCCGCCCGGAAAGACAAGCGCACCGGAAGCGAAGTCGATCTGATGGTGACGAACAACCATGAAAACTTCAAGCTGGCCATCAGAGGCTGATTTTCGTACCAGTAAAATTGTTGATGCGGGAACTGGTGCGGGTGGGTTACTTCCTTTTTCAGTAGACATGTCAGATGCTCCGCTCTCTTTTAATTAGCCATTTTTCGCTTTCACGTATCAGATCCAGTCGTTTCCTTGTGACATCTTCGTAACGGTCTGACTTGTAAGTTTGGGTGAAGGTCACCTCAGCGAGATCTGCTCCAACAATCTCCAATTTCTCGAATGAGATAGATACCTCTATAAAATCAGGTCGCGCCAGACGAGAACGTCGTAGTTTTTGCCATTGCTTGCGGGTTTGTTTCCCGGGAACCCTGAACTGAGCCGAATAGTGCGCTAGATAACGATCGATATTCTGGTCTGACCAGTCCGCAGCCCACCGATCAACTTTCGTTTCAAGCGCTTTTTCTGTTGCCTCGCTCATGCGGGTAATCGGTTGATACGGTGTTACGCTTTGCGGGGGTGGGGCTGTCGCCATTGCTGGCAACGTTTCTGTGCGCGAAGCCTTAGCAGCATCAGCTTCAAGAGATTCCGCACTGATCTCTGCAACGGGCTCTGACATTTCTGCGGATCTGCTTTCAGACCTCGCGATCGTTTGTATTTCAGCGGCACCGGTCGTGCTCACGAGTTCATCGTTTTCGAAGTTACCATTATAGACGGTGCCGTCGGGTAGGATCATCGTACCAGGACCATTGCGCTTATCGTTTTTGAAGTCGCCAACAAAACGTGTGCCGTCCTGCCAAAAGATAGTGCCTTTCCCTGTGCGTTTACCGTCTACAACGCCGCCAACGTATCTGGTGCCATCTGGCCACATAAGTGTTTTTGTAGCAGGCTCCGACGCCACCAAAGGCTGATCATCGCCAAAGACAGGAGCGCATAGAGAAAAAATCACAAAAATTAGGTAACCAGCGTTTCTCATTTCACGGACATTGTAGAGTTAGTCGGGGGAACCGAATAGTATCACCTCGCGGGCGCAAAAACTAAATACACCTCAGTATGGGCAACGTAGCTAAGGTCGGAACAATTCATTTAACCTAGTGCTGAAACACCTTGAGAGCAACTGCTGCTGCCATCACTCTTTTTGGTTCGATGATCCAAGGGCCATCTGCACCTATCGATACCGTCACAGATTGTTCTTCACCCAGCTGAATCTCCCGATCCCCATCGAATGCAAGTATGCCGGGGCCTTGTACTTTCATTTGCTTACCCAGATCTACGCGGTGACAGCTTTTAATACCAATTCTGTTGTATAGCCCCGGTGATATTGGCACCTCGAGTTGTAGGTCTGCACCCTCGTCACACTCCAGTTTGACACCGAATGTATCCTCTGCACCGCAGGGTAAAATAAAACCGCCAATCGGTGAAATACCCACAGAGGCAGCTTCCGACCTCGCCAAGAATATCTCCGAGATATTTGAGGCAGCGAAAGGCAGAAAGCTACCTAATTGATCGTTTTTAAGTAGTATGGCATCAACAAGTGCAATATCTGCCGTTCCATCATCGCACTCAACGCGCACCTGTTTGCAGCGATAACAGTTTTCTTCAATAGGCACTCGACCCGAGCAAATGAGACCAGCAGCGGCGCCAGCGACCGAAGCTTCTACCATCTGTGGAAAAACGTTATTCGTGCCAGTCGATAGTGGTAGCAATACGGCATCTGGGCAGGTTCTCGCGACGATTCGGTTTGTCCCATCACCACCCAATACAATAAACGTCCTGCAACCCGCTGCCCACATGAGTTCAGCGGCGGTAACGGTGTCTTGGGCATTATGCTTGAGTTTGAATTCGAGCATTGTAATTTGGTTCTTCTCAGCAATGTTTTCAACCGCCCGCTCGCTGATTCGGAATGGCTCCTTTGCCAGATATATTTCGTTTGCGCCGTTTTGGAGCGCTCCCAGAACGAGACGCGTGACCTGTTGCTGCTTATCATGATGAGCGCTGATACTTGCCCTGGCGGCGACTCGTCGGACATCACGCCCAGACATGGGATTTACGATAATACCTAACGGATGCATGGGTCTTACTCGAATATTGTGGATGGTGCGGGCAGTGCCTAGCTTTTTCTGGTGAATACCCACTCGTTCTCGGTTGAGAAGGCCGGGTTAAAAACATAGCCATCAACGTCGAACGCCTTAATGTCTTCAGGGTTGTTGATCCTGTTTTTGACGATGTAGGAGGTCATAGAACCTCTAGCTTTTTTTGCATAGAAGCTCAAAATCTTAAAGGTACCACCACTAAAATCTTTGAATACCGGTGTAATTACAGGTAATTGGAAGCTCTTTTGCTGTACTGATTTGAAGTATTCGTTGGATGCTAAGTTAATCAGCGTTTTGCTTTTGTGACCCGACAGCTCTTGTTTAAGAGATTCTGAGATACACGAACCCCAATACTCGTACAGGTCCTTGCCTTTGGCGTTTTTTACCTTAGTGCCCATTTCAAGGCGATATGGCTGGATAAGGTCGAGGGGACGTAACAGTCCGTAGAGGCCAGAGAGAATGCGTATGTTTTTTTGGGCGAAGGTGAAATCGCGGGATGAATATTCCTCTGCGGCCAGTCCAATATAGACATCTCCCTTGAATGCTAGCAGTGCCTGCTTAGCGTTATCTTGAGTGAAAGGTAGTTGCCATTGTTCAAATCGTTGCTGGTTAAGCTCCCCGAGTTTTGGACTGATGCGCATCAGTTTAGACAAATCCTTTGCACTGAACTCACGCATCGTGTCCACAAGCTCTGAAGATCTCGCCAAAAAGGCGGGATCAGTGGCGGTGCGTGTTTTAGCAGGCGTTTCAAAATCAAGGGTTTTCGCAGGAGAGATAACAGTGAGCATTGGTTCAGGTTTTTTAGTTAAGGGAATGTGTTGATATTATATTGCTCTAGGTTTGAAAGAAAGTAGAGATCGATCTCGGTAATAATATCCCGGCGCCATGGCAAAAATGGATGTTTTGCGCTCGGATACGATAAGCCAGCGTCTCTATCTGATCATTAGTCATAAATGCCCGTATTAAGCAAACCCGGCGGGACATGGAACTCATGAGTCCGCTTGGATTCACAGATTACGTGAGTAGGCGAAGTGAGCTCGATCGGGCGTCGGTCTGACTGCGACATTTCAATCAAAGATCCAGCTGTAAGTGGTGTGCACGCGCGGATTAAAAAGATCGGTGTAACTTACGTCATCGGGGACAGCGAAAGCACCAACGGAACCCATTTGCGCGGCAAACGCATCGAGCATCAGACACTTAGAAACGATGACTTGATTACCATTGATAGGCACAAACTCATGATAAAAGTAGACAAAATAACTACCGTAAAAGGCTGTTGTAAACGAAATTGAACCGCACATGGATAATCTTGACGCTACAAGACGCGGCATACTGACAATCGTTAGTGGAAAAAATGCAGGAGACAAAATCGTGCTTACGGAAGGTTTAACGACGTTAGGAACGCTAGGTGTTCAGGTGGCTGCGGTGTCCAAACGCCCGCAAGGTTTCTTCACTATTCATGTCGACGGTAGCAAGGACAAAGACAAAGACAAAGACAAAGACAAAGACAAAGTACCGCTGGTGAATGAAAAACCGATAGGCTTTAAATCACACAAGCTCGAGAATGGTGACAGAATTGAAATCGCGGGCCTTGTTATGGCATACAAGGACAGCGAATGAGTAAATCGATGCTGACTTTGCATTCGGATTTTAGTGATGACCGTAGTTGTAAGTATTTATTTACTGGTTGACCTTAAGTGATGTGTTTCTTGCGGCCTCTCCTCCAAGAGAGATAGGCTGGTGGCTTGGACTGACGAAAGGTCGCATGATTCTGGTAATCTGGCGCTAAACTACGCCTGAAATTGAAAAAGAGTTTGATAATAGGAATACAACCCGGACTCAGGAAGATATTATTGGGTAGGGATTTTCTAAAGGAGAAATTGCAATGAGACTGAATATTATAGGTGTTGTCATACTAGCCATGTCTGTCCTGCTTGGGTTTAGTGGTGCTGCCCTAGCTAAAGAGCCACCGGTTGCCAAATTGGTGCAAGTCAACGGGAACGTTGAGTACAGTCGCAATGGCACTACCTGGCGAGGTATCCGCAGAACAAAATATTTGTTTACTGGTTATCAAATTCGAACGGGTGACAACAGCACAGGTAAGCTGATCAATCAAAATTCTGGTGAATCTCAAGATCTCGGACCAAATAGCCTAGTTAAAGTGGGCGAGGCAGGTATCGATCTTGTTTCAGGCAATCTTTCTGAGCCAAAACAAGAATCCGGCAGTATATTTGAAGGCTTATCTAACAAATTTGCGAAGGTCCAACGTTATACGACAGTTCGACGTAGCGCGGGTTCGAACGCCGCAAGTTCATGTGACAGTAAAGTGAGAACGAAGCGTGCTTTGTCGTTGTCTGCTTCGCATCCTGATCTGGTTTGGAGAAATGCCTGCCCAGAGCATTCCTATAGACTCGTAATAAATGGCGAAAGTATAGAAATTCCTGCCGAGTCCACTGCAGAAATGATTCGTTACACGGTGAGTGGTGTTGAGCCTGGTGAGTACACTTATCGAGTTGAGGTATTGGACAAAGACGGTACTGTATTCATCCCTCGAAAGGATTCTGTGTTTACATGGATTGGCGAGGAAGAAGAAAAGGCGATCCTTGCGCAGGTGCAAAAGGCCGGTGACGATGTTTTTATCGCGACTGATTTGCTTGAAGCGAACAATATGGCAGTTGCTGCGATGGATGCTTACCGGGAGTATTTTCGGGAGAATCCAGACGATAACGATATGCGACCGCTGCTCATAGGATCCTACAACGATCTGAAGTTGAGCAACCTAAAAGACAGCGAAGCCAGATTGTACGCAGCCTCTATGGAAGAAGATTACTAGTCACAGTCGTTCAGTGCACTGAGGGCTCTTTATCAAACGGGCTACCTATCAAAGCCCGCAGGTACCTTATAATATATCTGCGGGCTTTTTTTTGCTGACTGGCACAACCTTTAATTCGAAAGAATGATAATTAAAAAGTGAGTAGTCATGGGTAAACGTGAAAAACGTAATGATCTTTTTGTCATTGTGGTCATCTTCTTGGTGGCCTTGTTGTTTGAAAACCTTGAAACATTTTCACTAATCGAAGATGAAACGCTGTCTTATCGACAGCTACTGCGCACTTACAACGCCGCGCCTGAGTTAACGAGTCCAATCGATGATATTGTCATCGTCTATACAGATGAAGAATTCTACGAAGAATATGACAAGTATCCGCTTCGGCGGGTAGATTTGTCGACGATTTTGGTTCGATTAAAAGAGATGGGCGCCAAAGTAATAGCAGTCGACATGCTGTTGGACTTCAAAAGTGCTTACGGCGAAGATCCATCTCTTGAAGATGCGCTAATCGAAGCTGGCAACGTGTTGCTGGTATCCCAAGCGCAATTCGAGAACGAAAAGTTTGTTGGCGTCAATTACGCCATTGAACGATTCAGTAAAAATACGAGCAATGGTTACTCTAACATTTCTTCCAACAGTGCCGTTTCTCAAAGTATTGTCCGTCTGCGAGTGTATCCAGAGATCTCTGTAACGGGAGAGTGGCCATTTGCGGTAGAGGCCGTGTCTCAGTATCTCGGAATCGAGCCCGAGTTTTCAGGGCAAAATGTGCTAATCGGGGACATTGAACTTTCTCTCGACCAATTTAATGATTTGTATATCGACTACCCACTTTTGCCATCTGATGGAGATGGGGGCACCGCAAAACTGCACGATGTGGTTGGTCTTTCTGCCGCAGACCTTTTATTTGCTGAAGATGAAGAAGAGCTTGAAGAGCTCAGTTTTCTAGTGGCTGATAAGATTGTATTAATAGGAGAGGTCGCCGAAGTTGCGCATGATGAGTTTGAAACGCCGGTGGGAAATGTTTACGGGGTTGAAGTCATCGCAGACACAATCTCGACCATATTGCGTAATTCTCCACTTCGCGCGGCACCGTTTTGGCTCGAAGGCGTTGTCGCCATTTTGATGTTGGCAGTAATGATTGTGTCCCGCGGTATTAGCGACCCTTTGCCGCGGAATCTGATAAGTTTTGCTGCCGTATTATTGTTTATTATCGGCGAATGTCTAGCCTACGTGCACTTCGGGTTGGTCATGTCGGTTAGTTATACATTGCTGGCTTCCTTGTTGGCGATCATCGTTGTCAATGCCAAGTACTATCTCAACGAGATGGGCCAAAAAGCGTTGATCCGTGATGCATTTGGTCAGTACCTATCACCTAAAGTTGTCGCAGATTTAGTAAAAGACCCTGATAAATTGGTGTTGGGCGGGGAGGAGCGTGAAATGACCGCTTTCTTCTCGGATATCGCCGGTTTCTCTTCATTTTCAGAGAAAATGACGCCGACGGAATTGGTAAACGCTCTGAATGATTACCTGACATCGATGTGCAGCATCATCGTTGATTTGGAAGGAACAGTAGATAAATTCGAAGGTGATGCAATCATCGCCTTCTGGGGAGCGCCGGCGGTTCGGGCTGAGCATGCAAAGCTGTCGTGTTTTGCTAGCATCGACATGCAACGTGCGATCATTGAAATCAGCGAACGGTTCGTGAAGGAAGGTAGACCTCACATCTCTGTTCGAATGGGCGTCAATACTGGACCTATGGTTGTAGGCAACATGGGATCGGTGCAACGTATGGACTATACCATCATGGGAGACACGGTGAACCTTGCCTCTCGGCTCGAAGGTGCGAACAAGGCCTACGGATCAGATATTATGATTACAGATGCAACTTATCGTGCATGTGAGGACCACGTAGACGTTAGAGAGCTTGATCTATTGCGTGTTGTCGGTAAACAAGAAGCTGTTCAGGTCTACCAATTGATGGAGCGAAAAGGCCAAACAAGCGGTGCCCAGGCTGATATGGTTGTGGAGTTCGAGAAAGCGCTTGCTAAATATCGAGCGTTTGATTTTGAACAAGCAATCGTTGGATACAAAAAATGTTTGGAGCTCGTGCCAGACGACGGACCTAGCCGGATTTTTCTAAATCGCTGCGAATCCTATTTGGTTTCTCCACCGCCGCAAGACTGGGACGGGGTCTTCACGCTTACTGAAAAGGGTTAAATGTTTTATTTCCATAAATTGGCGACGCAGCTCTGACGGCTGGCTTGAATTAAAGGTAACGCTAGATGACAATGATAGAGACGATCGAGTCCCGTTTGGTCGAAAAACTAACCCTGAGTCACCTCGAGGTTGTGAACGAGAGTAGCAATCATAACGTGCCCCCAGGGTCTGAATCCCATTTCAAGGTCACGGCTGTGGCGGATGAATTCGAAGGATTACGTTTGCTTGCTCGCCACCGCCTTCTGAATCAGATTCTGGCTGAAGAGCTCAAGCTAATTCATGCGCTTGCCCTTCACACCTACACCGCAGCGGATTGGCAGGCGCGACACGCAGACGTGCCGATGTCTCCGCCGTGTCTGGGCGGTGGTCGCTAGGGTTCAGGTCAATTATCCAACGACCGATCAAAAGTCTGTGATTGTCCATTATTCCTTTAATTATTCATCTAAAAGTTATTTCAGCGACACGCCAATGAACGCTGATGTCTGATTGCGCTGCTGATGGCATACGCGCTAGAGTTAACAGGTGTCCGAGCAGATTACCCGTACTTATCCACTGAAGAGTGGTAACCTAAAAATTGTTGTTAAAAGACAGCGACGTAAATCTTTGGCGCTACATATCCTCTCACCAAACGAACTTGAGATACGCGCACCGCTCAAGTGCGCGTGGTCGTTGATTGACGAATTTGTCTATTTGAAAGAGGTCTGGATACAAGAGTCAATCGTAAAACTTCAAAACACGCCTATAAAGGCATCTCCGGTCTTTGCACATGGAGCAAAACACAATTTCCTTGGTAAAAGCTATCAGCTAGAGGTTTGCCGGGGGTCACCCGCACTGGTTTTTTTGCTCGGAGAGAAGTTGGTTGTTCGGACCAGAAATCCTGAGAAAAAGGGAGAAGTAGAACGTCTTTTCCTCAACTTTTTAAAGATGAAAGCTTACGGTTATTTCACGGATCGAATACGACAATGTCGGAAATTATTCATTGGTATAGATGATGGTATCGCCATCAGCCCGGCGGGCAATATTGAAACAAGGGCTAAATTACCGGAAAACTATGAGGGCGTGTCTGAGAATTTTCACATCAGAAAGATGAAGGCCCGCTGGGGTAGTTGCTCAAGCCGCGGAGAGCTGTGCTTCAACAGCTTGCTAATGCAACAAGATCAGGCGCAGATTGATTTGGTAATCGTGCATGAGTTGTGCCATCGCCGCCATTTCAACCATAACAACGCTTTCTACAAGCTGTTAGGTAGCGTGCTCCCCGACTGGAAAGATAGAGAAAAAGAACTCGAAGGTGGCGCTGTCGACTAGTCCGTCAGGCGCGGTGATTGGTGTTTTCAGCGCAACTAAAGCAGGGGTTTAAGCAACGGCCAGATCTCATCTCGCAATAGTGGTTGAGCCTCGATCGTTGGATGAATGCCGTCTTTCTGCAGGAGATTGCGAGAGGTCGAGACGCCATCAAGAAGGAACGGTAATATGGATACTTGCTGACTGTCGGCAATATCGGTGAAGATTTTTTCGAAGGCGTTGGTGTAACGGCGTCCATAGTTAGGGGGTAGAACCATACCAACAAGTAGCACGCGTGCACCCGTTTCTTTTGTAATGCGGGTTAGCTCAAGCAGGTTTTCGTGAATTTTGTTTATAGGATAACCTCGGAGGCCATCATTGCCGCCGAGTTCCACAACGACGATATCGGGTTGGTGAATTTCGAGCGTTTTAGGTAATCTTACTAATCCACCACCGGTGGTTTCGCCGCTCACACTTGCGTTGACGAGTTGGTAGGGTATGTTATTTTGTTCAAACTGTTCGGATAGTAGATGCACCCATCCCTGGTCTTGAGCCATGCCATAAGCAGCACTGATACTGTCTCCAAAAACGAGAATGACACCATCCTGGCGGTCTGCCGTTGAAGCGGGTGCCTCTGAGGCGAATGTCATTGCGGGTAATGAACCCGTAATACCGAAGATGCAGAGAATCGCCGATCTCTGAAACAATATGGAAAAGAAACGAGTGAGTGAAGCACAAGTGATAGAAAATCTCGAAAACGAAGTCATGGTCAAGGCTGTTGATCTCTCTAAAGTGGTCAGTACGTCTGAAGGTCAGTTAACTATATTGGAAGGGATTAACCTTGAAATCAAGAAGTCCGAGTCAGTTGCCATTGTAGGCGCCTCAGGTTCAGGGAAAACCACGGTGCTGAGTTTGCTGGCGGGCCTTGACAATCCAACACGGGGGAAAATTTTTCTTGGCGGGTCTGAAATCACCGCCATGGACGAGGAGCAGCGCGCTCACACTAGGGGCGAGAAAGTCGGTTTTGTATTCCAAACTTTTCAGCTCTTGAGTAGCCTCACAGCGCTCGAAAATGTCATGCTCCCCGCCGAACTAAAAAAAGATCCGGAAGCCGAGCAAAAAGCGCTGAACTTATTACAACGTGTTGGTCTTGATCACCGCTGCCATCACTATCCGAGGCAGCTGTCTGGTGGAGAACAACAGAGGGTGGCGATTGCTCGCGCATTCGCCTCCTCAGCAAGTATTTTGTTTGCGGACGAGCCAACGGGTAATCTCGACTCAAAAACGGGTGCTAAAATCATAGATCTGATCTTTGAACTTAACGCTGAGTTTGGCACCACGCTTGTTTTAGTTACCCATGATTCGCGTCTAGCCGATCGTTGTAATAGGGCGATTCATATCGCTTCTGGTGTCATTGTGACGGGAGAAGAAGCCGAGTGATGCGTCTTGGGCTGGCATTGAAACTGCTTTGGAGAGATTGGCGCTCTGGTGAGCTGACGCTCCTGCTGGTGTCTCTCATTATCGCTATCAGTACTGTGACAACGATTACATTATTTGTTGATCGTTTGCAGCAGGCTTTATTGCTTGAATCAGCGAGCTTTCTGGCAGCTGATGTGGTGATATCGAGTTCTGATCCGGTTCGCGCTGAGCTATTGGATGAGGCCGCGAAAATCGGACTAGAGAAATCAGAAACACTAAGTTTTTTATCCATGGTTTTTTCCGCAGAACGCGCGCAGTTTTCTTCGGTGAAAGCGGTGGATGACAACTATCCACTGCGTGGCAAGCTGATTGTTTCCGATCAGCCGTTCGTTGGCGGCGTTGTCGCGAATAAAGGCCCTGAACCCGGGCAGGTCTGGCTCGAGAGCCGATTGTTTCCATCACTTGATATAGAACGCCAAGCGTTGTTGGACGTTGGTGTGAGTAGTTTGATCGCTAGTCAGGCACTCATCAAAGAGCCTGACAGGGGAGGTGGTTTTGATGCGACCGGGCCTCGCGTTTTGATGAACCTAGCGGACGTCGAAGGCACTGGAGTGGTTCAACCCGGCAGTCGACTTACCTATCGTTATTTGTTTGCGGGCACGCCCGAGCGCGTAGAGACGTTCATTGAGTGGGTGAAACCAAGGCTAGGTGAAAACGCTCGCTTAATTGGCGTTAAAGAAGGCACTCAGGGGATCGGTAATGCGCTGGATCGCGCAGAGCGTTTTCTCCTGTTGGGCGGGTTGCTGGGTGTTATTCTCGCAGGCGTTGCAATTGCACTTTCTGCCCAACGCTATTCTTTGCGCCATTATGATCACGTGGCAATTTTGAAGACGTTAGGCGCATCCCCAATTGCCGTCGACAGTCTATTTTCGATTATCTTTTTGGTGTTAGGTGCAGTCGCGACCCTTATTGGTACATTGTTCGGTTATGTATTTCAGGAGGCAGCGGTAATCATTCTTGCACCCTATATCCCGGTAACGCTGCCGGCACCGACATTTGCCCCCATCCTCCTCGGTATGGTGACGGGTTTTGTTTGTCTTCTGAGTTTTGCGCTGCCGCCACTTGTAAAATTGCGCGGTATTGAGCCAATCCGAGTGATTCGTCGCGATCTTGAGAGTGGCGCGACCTCCAACCTATTAAGTTACAGCGCTGCGATTGTTGGTACCCTTGGATTGATGTGGTGGTACAGCAAGAATATTGAACTGACATTGATGATATTTGCGGGTGCATCTCTTGCTTTGGCGGTGTTAGCGCTGCTCTCAATGACCTTGCTCCAGAGTGGGCGCGTGCTGGGTATTCAGGCTGGCAGTGCATGGCGCTTGGCGCTAGGTGGTATGCAGCGTCGAGCGAAGGAGAACACTTTGCAAATTATGGTGTTTGGTCTCGCCATCATGTTATTGCTTATTTTATTCCTTGTTCGGACGGCGTTGCTTGACGATTGGCAAGCGCAAATCCCCGAGGATGCGCCTAATCACTTTGCTATCAATATTGCGCCTGAAGATGTGGAACCGATTGAAACATTAATGCGAGCCAGGGAGCTGACACCTCAGCCCGTTTATCCAATGATTCGGGGCAGAATAAGCCTTATTAATGGTGACCCGGCGTCCGCCCGAGATGATCAAAGCAGGCGTGAGCAGGGTGATGACGAGCGTCGTGGCCCACGGTCCAACTCGGGCAGAAATCTGACCTGGTCAAGTTCGTTGCCGGTTGATAACGCCATCGTCAGCGGTGACTGGTGGGCGGAAGATTACCGCGGTGAGCCGTTGGTATCTATCGAAAAAGAGTTGGCTCAAGCGAATGGTCTGAAGGTCGGTGATGCGCTTATCTTTAACATTCAGGGTCGAGAATTACCCGCCCGCATTGCCAGTATTCGGACGGTGAGCTGGGACAATATGAAGCCCAATTTTTATATCATTTTTTCGCCCGGCGCCTTGGCTGATTTTCCTTCCACATTCATGACCAGTTTTCATCTTGATAAAGAACAAAAACTACTGCTGAACGAATTGCTACGTGAATTCCCTACAATGACCGTTATCGAAGTTGATGCAGTGATAGAGCAAATACAGATTATCATCAGCCAAGTGACGCTGGCTGTGGAGCTTGTGTTGGTACTCATCATGGTCTCTGGTGCAATGGTCCTGCTAGCGAGCATTCAGGCGAGTATGGACGAGCGCTTTAAACAACATGCAATTCTTCGAACTTTAGGCGCCAGCCGAAGGCTAGTTTTGGGCAGTCTCTTGATAGAGTTTTGCGCCCTTGGCGCCATGGCGGGCCTTTTGGCGACTTTTGGTTCAGAGTTAACCGTTTACGGCCTTGAGACTCAGATATTTCAACTGGAGTACAAGCTTAACCCTGAAATATGGATCCTGGGTCCATTGGTGGGTCTTGTACTAATCGGGTGTTTAGGAACGATTGCGACAAGGAAGGTTGTCAATACGCCGCCCAATATCGTGTTGCGCGAGTCAGTCTAATGGTTAGCGTTCAGGATACCAGCTGCCATCACTGTTTGGCCGTATCCACAGCTGAGAAAACCAGTAAAACCGCTCAGGGTTAGCCCTCGGCACTGGCATCGTGCAGTTATATCTTGAACGTCCGATCGGCAAGGGGCTTGTTACCTTGGTCGATACTCGGTTCTTTTCAAGCCGCTTTATTTGCATCGCGCCGTCAGGACCAAAGCATCTTAAACTGCTCAGGTCGACACCATTTTGCTCGAACGACATCACTAAAAGCGGCATAGGATCATCAGCTGGCAATAGCGGATTACGCGGTTGATTTTTGATGGGCAAGGGTAGGGTGGCGAGTTTTGTAGCAAACGACTCTTGGTCGCTATATATCCCTGATAAAGGGAATCGCGGTAGTGCTGAAAAATCAGCCGTCGGTCCCACAGCGCCACTTTGTTGTCCAAAAGCCACAAAGCCAAGTTTCTTTACCACGCGTTGAATGTGCTCATCATATTCGCCGTAGGGGTATGCCAGAAGTTTTTTTGCTGGTTCGTGATTGTCGGTTGCCGGTATGTTTTTGCGAAGAATTTGCTCAGCAACAAGTATTTCCTGCTCGACTCTTTTTAGCCACTGCACGTGGGTTTCGTGCTGCCGCTTCCTAAGAAGATGAGTGTGCGAGGACGTATGATTGGCGACAATCGCGCCGCTAAGGCGCATTTCGCGCAGTTCATCCCAGCTCAAATACTGAGTAGAATCTTCCACGATGTAGTCCGTGGCGACAAATATCGTAAATGGCAGTCTGTGCTTTTTTAGCACAGGAAAGGCGTTGGTGAATATGTTTTTGTAGGCATCATCGAAGGTGATTGCCACGGCTTTGTCCGGTAAATTTTTTCCCGCGCTGAGAGCGTCAACGATGGTCGTCAGCGGCATCACTTGGTAGCCCTGTGTGACGATGGTTTCGATATGTGCCTTAAACCTTTCTGGCGAAATGCTCGTGATAGCCGGCGTTTGTGCTGAAACATGATGGTATTGCAGGATGACGGCCCCTGTATCTCCTTTGAGAGCCAAGGAGACAAGCGGAAGCAGGCAGCTTAACAGCTGCATCAGAATTTTCGCGAAAGTCGAGCGACCGCGAAATGGTAAGGCAAAGGTCATAGCTGTCAGCGTGGCATTTTTGCGGTAAAATTTCATAATTCAGTTTAATAGCAGTACTAAGATGATTAAAGATTCACACCTCAGAAATCAGCAGGATATAAAAAGACTTCAAAAGCGTCTCCGAAGCGACACCGGTCGTGCGATAGCCGATTTTAACATGATCGAAGAAGGCGATAAGGTCATGGTCTGTATTTCTGGGGGAAAAGATTCGCTAACAATGTTGGACATCCTGCTCGAACTGCAGCAGCGAGCGCCTATCCATTTTGAGCTCGTGGCTGTTAATCTCGATCAGAAGCAGCCTGGGTTTCCGGCGCATGTTTTGCCTGACTATTTCACAACGCTCAAAGTTCAATGGGAAGTATTAGAGGAAGACACTTATTCATTGGTCACTGATATGGTACCCGAAGGGAAAACCTATTGTGGTTGGTGCTCTAGATTTCGTCGGGGGATCTTCTATAGCTACGCGAAGCGTAAGGGCTTTACCAAAATAGCGCTTGGCCACCACAGAGACGATATGATTGAGACCCTTTTTCTCAATATGTTTCATGGCGGTAAGATGAAAACGATGCCGCCTAAATTATTGAGTGATGATGGCGCAAATGTCGTTATAAGACCGCTCGCTTACTGTAAAGAAGCAGACATTGCTGCTTATGCTGAGTTGGCTGGGTTACCAATTATTCCTTGTAACTTGTGTGGGTCGCAGGACAATTTACAACGAAAGAAGATCAAAGAAATGTTGGCTCAGTGGCAGGAAACCCATCCGGGCAGAGCCGAAAGTATCTTTCGATCAATGACGGACATTGTGCCCTCGCACATGCTCGACTCACGCCATCACGATTTTGAGAATCTAAAAGCGGCCGAGTCGACAGAGTATTTGGATGTCATTAATCTGTCGAACTGATTTGATGTTGAGCGCGAAATAGGTAAATTTCTTCGATGAAAGTTTTCAATGATTTTTTGAGTGCAACCAGATGATCAATCGCTTCGTCGTCATTGGCCAATAAACATCTTTCCAGCGCTCGTGAGTGATTAAGCAGATCTGTTGCACCGAAACTCCCTGCGACGCTCGCGAGATTGTGGGCAAGCCTGACAGCCTGTTCGTGCTGCTCTGCCTCATTAATGAAGTCTTCGAGTTCCTGTCCAGCATTGCTATAAAACTTTAAGAACTCTCCCAGCAGACTATTCAGGAAATCCGGGTCGTCGTTGTGATTCCTCAGCGCGTCCGCAAAGCCAACGTGTCCTGCTGTCTCGGTGTCTGCGGGTCCCGGCGGTGTATTAGTCTCAATATTCGGTACCATAGCGTGAACATCTTCTCCAAAAAGAATCTTGCTATTAATGTCAGCGAGCAGATTAATTAACGCATCGAAATTAATTGGTTTTGTCAGATAGTGGTTAAACCCATTCGCCAGTGCTTCGTCCAACTGAGATTGCAAGACGCCCGCTGATAGCGCGATCACAGGTAGATGCTGATATTCCTCTCGGGCTCGAATTCTTTTGATTGTTTCCATTCCTCCCATAACTGGCATCATCATATCCATTAGAACAAGATCAAATTTGCCCGGTTCAAGGTGAGATAGTGCTTCTGCGCCATTGTCTGCGAGCACTAATTCTGCGCCTGCTCTCCTTAACACCTCACTTGCAAGCAGCTGATTGATGACGTTGTCTTCTACCATCAAAATCGACATACCTTCAATGAGCCCCTCGCGCGAACTTGAATTCGTTGTCGAAGTCACAAGAAAGGGCTGTGTGCTTTCCTCTGATACTGCCGTCTCATGGATACCAACCCGAATGGAAAAAGAAAAGGTTGACCCTTGCCCTAAGCTACTTTCGACGTTTATTTCTCCATCCATCATTTCGACAAGCTGTTTTGAAATAGCCAGTCCGAGGCCTGTTCCCGCTTCTTGCCTTTCCGCAGACCCTTCCTGAGTGAAGGACTCAAAAATAGAATCAAAACTGGGTGCATCTATACCGATGCCGGTATCTTTAACAGCAAAGTTTATACGTGCTCTGTCTTCTGCGATCGTTGCACAGGAAACATCAACACCGATAGTTCCCGCGTCTGTAAACTTGATGGCATTGCTAATTAAATTGATCAACACTTGGCCAATTCTGACAGGGTCTCCGTCAAACATGGTGTCATCTTTGTAATCGTTAAATACAAGGTCGAGTTGATTTTCTTGTGCTGAGAGTTGGAAGAGCTGTTTCAGATCATCTAAGAGTTCTGAAAGGGAGAAGGGTACGTTTTGGAGCTCAATTTTCCCTGATTCGATTTTGGATATATCGAGTATATCGTTAACTACGCGAAGCAAGTGAGTAGAGGAGCTTTTGATCGTCTCTATGTAATTAGCTTGTTGTTCCGTAAGCTGAGTGACGAGAGCTAAATCTGTATACCCCATGATTGCATTCATCGGCGTTCTGATTTCGTGGCTCATATTTGCAAGGAAATCACTCTTGGCTTTTGTCGCGGCCTCAGCAAGCTGTTTAGCCTGTTCAGCCTCCTGACGTAGCTTCCTTTCGGTTACATCGATGAATGAGCCTTCTATATGGCTGATATTGCCCTGCTTGTCGTAGAAAATCTGTGCGGACAAGTCGACCCAGAATTGATCTTCGTTAAGCTTGCGGAGTTTTGTTTCATAGCCGAGAATACGTTGGTTTTGTACCAGCATACGCTGAAGTAATCGAACCTCCTCTGCGTCAAGAAACACACTTTTTAAGTTCAGATTTGTCCGGCTAAGTATATCGTCTGGCGTTTCATACCCGAGTAACTCGGCTGCCGCGGGATTAATATCGGTAATCCATCCCTCAGGATTCAATTCAAAAATTCCCTCAACAGCGTTTTGATACAGTGACAGGTATTTATTTCGAGAAGAATTTAATTGTTGGTAAAGCTTGGCATTATCTATTGCTATTGCTGACTGTGATGCCAGCAATTTCAGGAGCGTAATTCTTTTTTCGGTGAATGCGTAGGTTGTCTGCGAGTTTTCGAGATAAAGAATACCTGTGAGGTGAGCCTTGGATTGAATTGGTATGCATAGCATAGATTTCGGTTGTTTCCGGAGAATATATTCATCCTGCTTAAAACCTTCGTGCTCTCGAGCATCGTTGAGTACGAGATCCTCCTGTGTTCTCGCAACGTACCTAACAACCGATAGTGGCAAACTCGTGAGTTTTTCAAGTGGCTGGCTGGTGAGATCATGCTCAATATTTTCGCCATTAAAAGAAGTAATAATTTGTAGTGTAATGACGCCAGACTGGTTTAACAGAAAGTGTGCACTGTGAGCACCCGCGTTCTCAAGCACAAGTTGCATGAGTCTTCTAAGTAGGCTTTCAAGGACGACTTCGCCGGAGAGGGCCTGAGTGGCTTTGATGATCGAGGCAATGTCTAGAAAGTCACCATGACTGTTTTGCTGCCCCGGATAGAATTGGTTTTCTTTATCTTTCTCGGTAATTACCCTAATTTGAACATCTTTGTGTGTTTGCTCTTGGAATAATTCCTCAAACTCTTTTGATAAAGCGCGGGACTTGTTCATGGCGCCCCAACGAGTATAGGCCGTAAGCGCTGCATTCAGATAGTGGGCGGCAAGATCATTTTTTCCCGAGGACAAATGGAATCTTCCCGCAAGTTCATTGGCTAAGCTTTGTTCTTTCAGATATCCGTTGGCCTTTGCTTCAGAAATAGCAATTTCAAAGTAGTCTGTTGCTTTTTCCGGATTTCTTCCGAACCGCTGCATTTCAGCTAGAATCAGGTAATAACCCTGACTAATGTTTTCTGGTGCGTGATGCTTCCACTTGCGAAGCCGGCGCAGGTTTTGTTGTAGTCTCCATCTCCGAATGGCTTTTTGCGTCGGTGTTGCATCCTGCAAGTCTCCTGCTAGAGCGAGGGATTCGTAAATGGTAAAGAAAGGCACTGCCGGTGAAGCCATAACCGCGCCAATATATTTTCTTGCTTTCGCGGCAAATTCTCTTGCTAGTTCGTACTGCCCGAAAATGACAGCTGCGTAAGTCTTTGTAATAAATAGGTTGGCTAGGCTTGTGTTATCTCCTTGTTGCTCATGGATCGGTATTTCCTTTTCCTCGTCATAAACACCATCGGCGAAAATCCATGGGCAAGGCGTCTCAGACATAAGGTTTTGCAGTAGCTGCTGATAAATAGCACCCATTCTTAAAATCGAAAACTGATTAAATTCAACCGCTGTTTTGTTAAATTTATCAAAATTAGCTTCAATCGTGTGCAGGTCTTGACCGACGAGAAAGGCGTTGGCGCAACCGGTCATGGCAGCGACCAGAGCAAACTCCATATCGCCTGCGTCTCTTCCTAATTGGTAGGCTTGGTTAAGTGGTTCAATCGTCTTGTTCAGGTGAAGCTTCCAAGCCGAAATTAAATTATGAACAATGGTTAAGTTACGGCATTGATGCGAGGCGCTCTGAGCACTTATACCCTCAAGCGCCATCTGACCAAATTTGTATCCGGTGTCGATCGTGCCAAATTGACCGATAAGTGCGGCCGCATACATCGGGTAAGTGGAGAAAGACTCAGGTGCATTGCCGTGTTTCAGGGATAACTCTGTCGCTTTCATGACCAGAACGCCGATATGTTTGCTGCCTCTAACGTAGCTAGAATGAATGAGTATTATGAGAATTCTCATCGCTGCTAGATACCTCGGGTCAGTCATTTTTTGCGATTTATGGAAATTTTTGCTCGGCGAAAGTGACGAAGTGAGCAACAGTTTCATAACTAACCAATACGTAGAGGGAGAATTCGGTCTTAGAGGAATGTTCACGTTAAGTTTGCTAAGCAGACGAATGCCGAGTGCTAACGCCTCATTCAGCTGGTTTTCAGCGAGCAGGATTCTTAATTCAAGCTCGTAGGTAAAAGATTCTTCGAGGCTGGAACGCGCGTTTTCATGTACTGACTTGAGTAGCGTATTTAGATGCGTTTTTTCGCCGCACAAATGGGCCATTTCTGCGGCTTCTTTGTGCAGTTCCATACAACGCTCGTGCGCTTGCCACGGTTGCTCTCCCAAGCAAACGATGGCGGTGTTGAAGTATTTAAGTGCAGCTTGGAATGCCCCGGCAGACTTGGCTTTTTCGCCAGCAAGTTTGTTGAGCGTGATAAGGTTACCTGCGTCAAGAGCAACAGGTTGGTGTAAATCCATTGCAGTGTTTAGCTGGTGAGCTATTTCAAATATATTTTCTTGTGGGTTCTTACCTGCGCGAGCTAGCAGGGCTAGCCCAAGTTGCTCGTGATTACTCGCTTTGTTTTTAACACCCAACTGGTTATAAGCTGCGTGCTGTATGTCTGGATGTGCAAATTTATAATTGCCGTGTGCTTGTCGGTTCGTGGGAGGTAACTTGATCAGATAGCCCAGTTGTAAAGCTGGATACAAACTCCCCGCGATTTGTTTCTCTGATTTTTGAGCGATATCACTCAGGACCGATAGATCAAACTCGGTGCCATAGCAGGACGCAATTTGCAGTAATTCCGACGTGAGCTCATCGAATTGGCTGAAATTTCTTGCGAGCAACTGGCTCACTATGTCTGACGGTGATTGTGCTTTGGCTTTTACCAGATCCCAATCCCACTTTCGGTTTTTACGGTCAAAGTAAATAATCTCATCTTCATTGAGATTTTCTAAAAATGCTCTGACTGAAGCTGGGTTACCTGCCGTTTTTGAGTGAACAATTTCAGCAAGTGATTGCGCCTCGGCCTCGGAGCGGTATGTTGAGCGCGATATAAGAGAGGCGATATCATCGGTAGTAATGTTTGAAATGATGATTTCTGTCACTGTGTGGAAGTTTGCTGCGTTTTTTGGCAGCCTCATCCATTCCTCTGCGTGAAGTGAGGCGTCAGGCTCATAGGTGCCTATTGCAAGGAAATACGGTAGCGGCCCGTCCTGTAGCAAGTTGGAAAGTACTTTAATAGATGCTTGCTCAACCCAATGCAGGTTGTTGATGCTAAGCACTAGTGGCCTTTTCTCAGTGTTAAGTATTTTGACGAGCGTTCTCAGGCCTCTTGAGAGCCTTTTTTGCGTTTCGTGTGGCGATCTCCGTGTGCTGGTTTTCTGATTTGTTTCGAGAAGCAGATCCAGCTCCGGTGCAAGTTCCAACAGAACGTCGTTATCCTGTTGAAGTTCACGCTGTAGCATCTGTTTTACACTTGTTAAGTCCGGCCCTGTAAGGATGCTCTTAGTTAGGTCTTTTAGTAAAAACGAGATCAAAGAATAGGGCACCTGCTCGTTTGAAAAGTCCTGCGTAGCACTGATGTAAAAGCCGTCTCTATCGACAATACTTTTCAACTGTTCATTTACGAAGGTCGACTTGCCAGCGCCGGAAGGGCCAGAGCAAACGACAAATTCAGAGCTGCCATTTTTTGCCCTATTAAATATAGCCTGCAATTCTGACGATTGTTTTTCTCGACCGACGAGTGCTTCAGAAATAGTCAGTTTTTCAGGGATGTCGTCGACCGCGACGGTAAATGATGATGCCGCCGCGCTCGGGTTTTCAAGATAGCTGAGACAGACACTAAGGTCCTGTTGAATAGCGAAAATGCTCTGATACCGATCTTCAGGCATTTTCTCCAGTAATTTCATTATGACATTGTTGAGTTCTGCGGGTACCTTCGCGTTCAAACTGCGCGGCAATGCTGGTGTAGCTACGATTTTATTGTAGATTGAGTGTAATGGATCATCTTTGTCGAATACCGGTTTTCCAGTAATGAGCTCGTATATGAGCGCGCCAAGGGAATAGTAGTCAGTGCGATAGTCTACCGCCCTGTTTAGACGGCCGGTCTGCTCCGGAGAAATGTACTCAAGTGCTCCTTCGAACGGTAACAATCCAACCTCTTTGATTTGCTTTTGTTTCGTTGCAATATCAAAGCCATAAAGCGTCGCATTATAGGAGGCGGGGTCGACGATAATATTTGTGGGAGTAAGATTCCTGTGGATGATGTTTCGACTATGAAGGTAATCGACGCCATCAGTGATGCTGAGCGCTATTTTGATGCACTCAACTAGTGTCGGCCGGTAGTCTCGAAGGAAATCAGCAAGGTTCGGGCCAGGCGTGTTTTCAAAAACCAGGACAGGCGCGCCATCATGCTCGAAGAGCTCGATGACTTTGCAAATATGAGCGGAATCCAATTCACTTAGAAGTGCGAATTCACTTTGATAATTTTCGACGTGATCGAGGGTGAGTTTTTCCCTGAGATGAGCGCGGAGTAAAATGTGTTCTTGATCTAGTGCTCTTGTTCCGGCGTAGATCTCAGCCTCAGTATTCTTTTGGATCAGCCTGAGATTTACATATCCACCGATTTTGATCATTAAAAGTATTTGGCCGACTAGTTAACAGTCGGAGCGAACAGGTAGCCCGTGCCGTGAATCGTGCTGATAAATGTTGTATCTGGATCGTGCGCGCGGAACTTTCTTCTGACCTGACCTACCAGTACGTCGATATACCTGTCATCAGGATACCATTCTCTGTTGCGAATTTTGTTCATGAGTTGGTCTCGGTTCAACACTTCTCCCGCATTGTCGATCAACGCGAGCAGTAAATGAAACTCTCCGGCTGATAACGGCTGCATAGTACCAGCCGGCGTGGTCAGTTCCCGTTTGTTCAAATTCAGGGTCCAATTAGCAAAGTGACGCTGCGTACCCTGTTCTTTTTGTTTCTGTTGGGCACGAAGTCGCCACAACAGATTTTTTACCCGAGAGAGAAGTTCTCGTGGGTCGAATGGTTTAGTAACGTAGTCGTCGGCGCCACTTTCCAAGCCCACAATGCGGTCTATTTGCTCGTCTTTACCCGTAACTAAAATGATGCCAACGTCAGATCGCAACCTCAGCTCCCTCGTGAGAGTGAGACCATCTTTGCCAGGTAAGTTGATGTCAATCAAGCAGATATCAACCTGTTGATCTTTTATTGTTTCTTCAACTTGATTTGCATTCTCGCGAGTGAGAACGGTGTATCCCTCTCGCTCAAAGTGTGCAGCCAGTTGAGCCCGTGTAATTGGTTCATCCTCAACTACCAGCAGTGTGGCATCATCTTCTGTCATTTATGTACCCCTGTTATTTTTTCCAAGACTTGCTTTGATTCCTCATGGCGAACCTCGGGTATCTCGTGTCCCGTATCAGCTTTTTGAATCAGTTAAACGGACGCTAAGTGTCGATTATATTTTAGCTCAAGGCGCTCGATCAAGCTTGTGCCAAATGCTGCTGCGGTTTGCGTGCACCATTTCGTCGTGAAGATGTTATACCATACTACGATGGATAAAATGATAATTCCCTGGACATCACTATCAGAAGACGCGTTGCTCGGCATTATCGAGGAATTTATCACCCGAGAGGGAACTGAATATGGTCTCGTCGAATATGGTTTGAGCGAAAAGGTCGAACAAATTCGTCACCAAATTAGGGAAGAGTTAGTGAGAGTGGTCTACGACGCGCAAACCAACTCTGTTTCTCTTGCAGTCTCCGACGACGCGTAGCGAAGATCGTCTTAATTTGGGTTTCAATCTACGCCATCGATGCTTACTTTTTAACCGTTTATCCCCTATTACAACCCTCTTACATCAATTGGCCTTGTTATTTCTTATTGTCTGCCCCGTAAAAAGGTGTTTTCGCGCTGCTAGACAGCTGACTTCATTTGATTTCTGCAGAGGCTGTCTTAAACAGCTATTTTTATTGATAAATTTGCTTGTGATTATCGTTCGAATTGGTGATTTTCGGATCAAATGTCGTATGATATTTGCCGATTTAACAAGCAGGAAGAAGGTAAAAATGAACACTTTACTGATGAAAGGGCTCGGGAGCGTGTTTTCTTCACAGGTTTTTAGATTGCTGTTTCCGAAAAAGACTACAAGTTTAAGCGTTAATGTTTACGGCGCTCGCGGTTCGCGGGTTCAGAGGGTAGCAAAAACGATGTTTTTTGAGTTGGTTTTTATGGCGATGATAACCCCCGCGGTTGCAGTTGCCGATCCGAATATCCAACTGGCGATGAGCGTCGCCAAAGAAAAAATCGTTGAAGAAAATGGCCTGAATGTGACGCGCTGGATTGAAGCTGAAGATATCGAGCCCGGCGAGAAGCTGAGGTACACCGTAACTTACGCGAACATAGGTGA
>ERZ1049444.901-NODE-901-length-24516-cov-5.876824_pt1 | contig 24516 bp, 41 predicted proteins | sample MGYA00383101_ERZ1049444 | MGnify/ENA primary metagenome ERZ1049444 (study PRJEB29581, sample SAMEA5548371) | metagenome | biome: marine; feature: coastal; material: water | depth 50 m | study: Short-term variability in the microbial, nano- and picoplankton...
TAGGTAAATCCGTTCTATTGTTAAGATAGACTAGACGCGTATGGGCTCCACGTTGGAACAGAACGGGCCTACTTTAATTGCTGATGTGGCCCAATGGTAAGGCACTCATTTCACTGAGTAGATTGGGAGTTCGAATCTCTCCATCAGCCCAAACACCCTACAATTGCTGATGTGGCCCAATGGTAAGGCAACTCACTTGTAATGAGTAGATTGGGAGTTCGAATCTCTCCATCAGCACCACCATAGATACACTAAGGGTTTAGTTGCCCTATACAGTTGGTTCTGTATAACTGAAGATTGGTTTTGAAGTAGATAGTGTATCTTTGATGGGCTACGCCATAGATATATATATATATAGTTTCCAAAAGCTAACAAGATCGGGGAGGATGAATAATTCATTCTCCCTATTTTTTGAAAAATTGTAAAAAAAAACTTGACAACCAAGACGTCTTACTGTATATTATAATAGTAAGTTGAGCAAGGAAAAACTAAATGACTATGCAAGTAACAGTTCGTTTCGAAAGCACAGAAGCAGTAGAACGCGCCCAGCTAGCAGTACTAACAGCCGACGAAGAGGCGCTTGGTTTTAGTTACTTGGTTGGTGGTTTTTACTACACCACTGACAAGACACCTGTTGAAGTCTTTGCTGCTTTTCACCAAGAAGGTTTTGTGGACGAGGATTTCGAGAGCATTCAATTCAGCAATTTCAAATAAAGGAAACGCAATATGACACAGCTACACTTTGGATACACAGTAAAACAGGCTTCAATGCCGCTGTTTACGTTTACTTCGTATCCGGTGCTCAACGAAAACTTTGAGAAAGTAAGACTCAAGGACTCAGAGCCTGAACTGTATAAAGTTTGTGTAGCTGCGAAAGCAGTATGTGATCGTGTCCGTCGTCGCCTTAGCCCTTACACAGAACGTCAGCCTGGTCGTTGGACTGTTTCTAAAGCTGAACTGGCGGCGCTTGATAAAGCTCGCAGTGTGGTTAAAGCACTACACTTAAATGGATCAGTTAAAGAATGGACACTGTCCTATCTCACACTGTGCTCTTGGCTAGAGCAGGACAATGACTTGCGTAACTACAAAGACACACATGCTGTGCCATCAGCAGTGTTAAACGAAATGGAAGAACTGGAGAATTTGTAACTAAAGCAGAAGAGCTTATTAAGCTCTTAGAGCTTATGGCTGCTTGTCAGGCTGCTGAGGCTGCTTATTGGGCCGAACTAAAGAAACAGAAGGAGAACTCTGATGATTAAGATACCCGCTACTTACAGATTTGAAAAGGGACAGGTACTAAAGATAGATGAAAAGTGGTCTATAACGTATGACCCAGATAACAACGACAGACCTTTAAAGTTGTTTCGTTACGACGTGGACATCAATATCAATATGCACAACGAAAAGAACTATGTTTTGGCTATGTTCTATCGTATTCTTGAACTTGAAAATAGTTCTTGACAAGTCATTATGAATAGTGTATGCTCTAAGAGTAGGTAGAAAAGAGAGAGAAGCGATGATGACTTGGCGTAAAATGTCTACAGCACCAAAGGACGGTACAAGTATCTTAGTTAGAACAAAGCGCGACGGGTTTCGTGTTGTTCAGTGGATTGAAGCGTACCCCTACCTCGAAGGTGCTTGTGCTTGGAGTTACGGAGAGTATAACGCAGGCTACTGTGATAGACACCTTACTTGTGAGCCTACAGGGTGGCAGGAGATAACTAATTAGTTCTTGACGAGTCATTATGAATAGTGTATGTTCTAAGAGTAGATAGAAAAGAGAGAGGGGCGATGATAGAACAACTTCAGAACTATATCAGTGCCTGCGAGGCGAATATTGTTACATACAAAGAAATGGGCGACGATGCCGCCGTTCTTGCTGCTGAAGGTATGATCGCCGACTTTCAAAAAATGATCAAGGAGAACTATGATGACTAAGTTAGAAGAACTTGAGGATGATTTTCTGACTGCCGCCAACGCAGCCACTAAGGCTGGTGCTGGTTATACTACACGCCCGTGGGAACGTACTGTCGATGCTTGGTTTGCTTACCACGCTGAACTAGAGAAACAATCAAAAGAGAGCGAAACATGAGTAAATTTACGCAATTCGAACGCACATGGTTCGCGCTTCTCTCAGACGGAACTCTCACCATCCTTGGCGATCACGGCGACTACGATGCAGCAGACGCAACCGCTGTTGAACTAGGCTACGACGCCATCTGGCTCGTATGTGGAAAAGACGCTGCGCAATGGGCTGACACCGTCAACCAGTCAAAGAGCAAGAGAAAGAGCTGAGGAGAACCAAAATGAACGAATATTTTAACTTTAATGGAACTGCCAAACGTCCTAAATGATCGTATAATGTATATATGCTAAATAAAGGTACGATGTTTAAGGCAGTCAAAGAAATTATTTGGCATTTAACATGCATAAAGTGTAACAATTGGTTCACCTATGCAACCAGGGAGGATCGCCTCCGGATCGAAAGGTTTAGCTTTACCTGTCCACACTGTGGCAAAAAAGGTGGTGTAGAAATAAATGAATAACAGGGATATTAACATGTCAAGATCGATACAACAATATATATTGGGTTGGTGCCCACCGAGAAGTCGGGGTATGTCTTGATGTGACTTTTTAAAAAGTTATTTCAGATAAGCCCCTAGTAATTAATTTTATTAGGGGCTTCTTTGTCGGTGAAGTGTTACGGTAGCACGTCAGTCTCCAAAACTGAAGGATGGAGTTCAATTCTCTACACCGATGCCAAATGTAAATAAAGTTAATACGGAGATTTGGCAGAGTGGTCGAATGCGGCGGTTTTGAAAACCGTTGAACGTCGAAAGGCGTTCCCAGGGTTCGAATCCCTGAGTCTCCGCCAATCACTAAGTGGCAGAGTGGCTATGCGGCAGATTGCAAATCTGTTTAGGCGGGTTCGATTCCGGCCTTAGTGTCCAAATTATGGAAGTGGGTGTTGGTACACAGGGAGGGTTTATATTCCTTTCAGCGCCAGATTAGCGTTCTCGACTCGGTTCGATTCCGGGCACTTCTACCAAAACACTTGACAGATAGCAAAAACTATTATATACTGTTAAGATAATAAGGGTTGTAAATGGTTAATACTAGTTTACGTTGCATTAAACCAAACACCGAGTCGTAGCGCACCAAGTGTTGGCCCTTATTATACACGGACCCGTAGTTCAGTTGGATAGAACGCCAGTTCCTGGAACTGGAGGCCAGAGGTTCCAATCCTTCCGTTCCAGTCAAAAACTATTTTGTCTAAATTGTCTAAAAAAGGTTGACACTTGCTAAATACTCTGCTATATTAAATACATAAGTTAGGCGACGGTCTAAGTTAGATAGTGCAAGGAACGGTGTTGCGTAGTGACACAACTTGGCTAGTAGCTGTAGTGGCAACATATGATTGTAGAGATACAAAGATATGTTTTTGGAAGTAACTATCCGATGCTAGGCTCCTCCGAATCGAGCGAGAGCTACTAGGAGGTTGTTGGTATTCTCAAAGTCCAACCTATCACTTTATATAAATAACAACGTAAGAAAGGCTGTAAATGAAAAATTTTATTAAACATATTTTTATTATGTATCGGAATTGCATTTGCGATCTGGAGGCCTTGTGATCTAATAGTAGACATAGATTATTTGAAGCCTCTTAGCAGTAATGTTAGGAGGCTTTTTTTATGGAAGAACAAATGAAATGAAACGAAAACGTAACTTAGACAAAGATGGTAAACGAAACGTGGACCGGTAGCTGAGTGGTGTAGCAGGAAACTTTTAATTTCTTGACGTGGGTTCGATTCCCATCCGGTTCACCAAAGTTTATACAAGTACACATGTTGTGTATTTTTATAAACATTGTATCATAGCTGTATAGCTCAGAGGGAGAGCACGGACCTGATAAGTCTGCGGTCACTAGTTCGAATCTAGTTACAGCTACCAAAATAAGTTGGCGTGCAGGAATGGTTACGCAGCGGCTTGCAAATCCGCGTTGAAAGACTATGCAGGTTCGATTCTGCCCGGCAGGACCATATAGGTTGACAAAAGATATAAGTTAACAAATGCGGGTAAGGTGTTTATAGATACATACCTGGGTGCCACCCAAGAGTAGACCGGAGCGTTACCGGCTACCCGCTCCAAATTTAATTTTAACAAAGTAAGATATTTTACTTGACATCTAAGACGTCTTGTTATATCATGTATATATAAGTTAACAAAGGAGGCGCGCCGTGGAAAATATGATTGCAAAGGCAGAAATATTTGCTACACAAGCTCACGCTCTTGTTGAACAAAAGCGCAAATACACTGGCGAAGATTATATTGTACATCCAATTCGTGTTGCTAAAATTGTTGAGCAATTTGGCGGAAGTGATGCTCAAATCGCCGCCGCCTACTTACATGATGTTGTGGAGGATACAGATGTTGATATACTTGATGTTCGCATGGAGTTTGGGAATGATATTGGTGAAATTGTCGATGGACTCACAGATGTCAGTCAGCCCAGTGATGGTAATCGCAAGCTCAGAAAGGCAATGGACAGGGCACACAGCGCAAATGCATCAGCTGAAGCGCAGTTTGTAAAGTGTGCAGATATTATAGACAACAGTGCAGACATATCCGCCAATGACCCCCATTTTTCCAAAGTATACAAGCAGGAAATGTTGGAGTTGTTGACTGTTATGGACAAAGTTTCAGACACTGAAATATTTGCTCAAGCACTGGATTCAGTACAAAAATAAAGTTTTTGGCAGTGTGTTGCTTGACATACTGCCAATCTTGCTATATAGTCAGCATAAATTATTAATTGAGGATAGGCATGAGTAAAGAAGATTTTAAAGTATTAAGCGCACGAGATCATGTGCGAATGAGAACAGGTATGTATCTGGGCTCCACAGCACGTGAACAAGTTGAACGCTTTGTTTTGGGCGACTGGCAAAAGATTGAGTATGTTCCAGCACTAAACAAAATGATTGATGAAATTATCGATAACGCTATTGATGAAGCCATCCGTACAAACTTTAAGCATGCAAATGAAATTGGTGTTACTGTCAAAGGCAACACTATTACCATTACAGACAACGGACGTGGTATTCCACAGGACGAGGTACTGGACACAAACACAAACAAAAATGTATTACGCCCTGTAGCGGCCTGGACCAAAGTAAATGCTGGTACCAGTTTTGATGACGAGCGTGTTACTATTGGTGCCAATGGTGTTGGTAGTGCATGTACAAACTTTATGAGTAAGAAGTTTGTGGGACTTACCTGGCAAAAAGGCAAGAGTGTCAAAGTTACCAGTAATGATGGTGCCAATCGTGTGAGTGTTGAAACTGGCACAAAAACTGGCAGTGGTACACAAGTTGTGTTTACACCAGACTTAACATTGCTTGCTATTGACAGCATTGATGAAGTGGCCACAGTACAACTGATTGAAGATCGTTTAACAGCATTACAGATTGCGTTTCCAGAAATACGCTTTAAGTTTAATGCCAGACGCATCAAAGAAAGCAACATTCGCAAATATGCCGCATTGTACACAGATGATGATATGGCAAGTGTTGTGCATGCACAGAGTAATAATGTAGCATATTTCTTTACCAGCAGTACAGACGGCTTCCGCACTACCAGTTATATCAATGGTGTTAACACCAGACAGGGCGGTGCATATGTGGACTTTATAATCAGTGGCGTGGTTGATGAACTGGGCAGTATGATTAAACGCAAGTTTAAAATTGAAGTAGGCAAAAGTACAATCAAGAACGGACTCACATTTGTCTTATTTGCCAGAAACTTCACAAATCCACAGTATGACAGTCAGACAAAAGAACGATTGACAAACAATGTGAGTGCAATCAAAGCACATTATGAAACAGCAATGATACCAAACTTCAATAGTATTGCTAAAAAGATTATGAATAGTGCTGATATTATTGACCCCATTGTTGAAGCACAACTTGCTAAAAAGATGGCGGCAGATAAACGTGCGGCCACACTGGCACAAAAGAAACTAAGGAAGGTCAAAGTTGCCAAACATATCCAAGCAACCGGCGACAATGCTACATTGTTCTTGTGTGAGGGCGATAGTGCGATTGGCTTCTTGCTTAAAGTGCGTGATCCCAAAACAGTGGGAGGCTTTCCACTGCGTGGTGTTGTAATGAACACCTGGGACATCAAGCCAGCAGATGCTCTTAAAAACAAAGAGTTGGGAGAGCTGGTGGCAGTGTTGGGGTTGGATATCAATAATCCAGACAGTATTGACGATATGGCATACCAACATGTGGCAACACTGGCAGATGCTGATATGGATGGCAACCACATTAGTGCATTGCTGTTGGCATTCTTTTATAAGTTTTGGCCACGTTTGTTTACAGAGCAACGTATACATATGACACGCACACCTATTATGATTAGTTCAAAAGGTACTGAAGTTAAATGGTTTTATCGTTATAGCGAAGCAAAGGCATTTAAAAGCAGTGACAAAGCCAAAGGGTTCAAGCATCGTTATATTAAAGGCCTTGCCAGCTTGACAGAAGATGAGTATCATAGTATTATCAACAAGCCAGTGTTTAGCACAATAGACATTGACAAACCAGTTTGGTTTGATGTGATGATGGGCAGTGACAGTAGCCCACGTAAAGAATGGTTAAGTGGACAAGTTCCACAAAAGGTCAAGGAGGCCGCTTAATGCAGAGCAGTAATTATAAAATTAGTGACATTGCAGCCAACGAAATGATGGACTATGCAATGTACACAATTAGCAATCGTGCAATCCCAAATATGTATGACGGGCTAAAGCCAGTACAGCGATTTTATCTTTACAGCTCACTGGAAAACTCCCCACGTGATTACAAAAAAGTTAGTGCGGTTAGTGGTGTTGTGAGTGATTATGGTTACCAACATGGTGAGACCAGTGCCGCAGGTGCTGGACAACTTATGGCGGCAACCTGGAACAATAACATTTGTTTGGTTGAGGGTCGTGGTAGTTTTGGTACACGACAGGTACAGGAAGCAGGAGCGGCACGTTATGTGTATACTAGGGTGCATGCTAACTTCCACAAGTACATCAAAGATATAGATTTGGCACCAGAGCATGAAGATCCAGAGCACACTCCTCCACAGTTTTATATACCAGTTGTGCCGTTAGTGTTGGCCAATGGCACCAAAGGTATTGCCACTGGCTTTGCTACAAACATTCTTCCACGTAGTTTGGAAAGTATTATTGATGCATGTCGTGAGTATTTGGCCAAAGGTAGGATTGCTAAACGACTGGATGTAAGTTTTCCAGACTTTGCAGGAACAACCACGTATGATGCCAGTATTGATCGTTATGTGTGTGATGGTGTTTATCGCAAGCCAAGTTCAACACGCATGGTTATTACTGAGATACCTTATGGCTTTGACCGCGAGAGTTATATCAAGATCCTGGACAAACTGGAAGATGAGAATGAAATCTACAGTTATGATGACCAGTGTAGTATGCAAGGCTTTCAGTTTGATATCAAACTTAAACAGAACACAAGTGCAAAGTGGACACACGATAAAATTATGAAGAAATTCAAGCTCACTAAAAATCACAGTGAGAATTTAACAGTTATTGATCACAACAGTAAGTTGCGTGAGTACACTGATGAGCGTGAATTGATCATAGACTTTTGTAAGTTTAGATTAGCAATACTGCAAGACAGAATTAATGCACGTGTGGCAGAGTTCACTGAACTGGATCGTTGGCTCAAAGTCAAAGTAGAGTTTATTAATGCAGTGCTTGACGACAAAATTAAGTTCAAAGGTAAAAAGAAAGCTGATGTAGCCAAACAAATACTTGCTCAAACAAGTGCATTGGATACTGATACTGATCGTTTACTTAGATTAAACATTATGACACTTACCAAAGAGCAAGTGGATGAGCTACAAGCACAACTAAAAGAAAACAAAAAAGTATTGCAGTATTGGAATACTACAACGCCCAACAACCAGTTTACAGAAGATTTGGATCAGCTATGAGTAAAATTTCAATACACGGTATAACCAGCCGTCAAAAAACTATATTGGACAAAATGTGGCAATACAACACAACAGAAGAGTTATGGGACTGGATGGACACCTTACATCCAGACGATGAAATGGAAGTGGATGTACTATTGGAATTGGTACAGCTCACACAAATCGATAATACTGTCACTTGTACTACTGATCTCAGTATGGCAAGGGATATGATAGCACAAGCACAAAAAAAGGTTGACAAACATAGTTAGATATATTATACTATACACTAAACTAAGAAAGTATTCAAATGAATAACAAAGTAGTATATGCTAATGAAGCAACAGTCACTAGCACACAAACAGGCATACAAGTTGTAGCTGAAATAGATAACTTTAAATTTCAACAACATTTAGATGCATTTATTGTAACAAACAAAATATCAATGCGTTGGAATGGCAACACTTATGTAGGTAATGTAAGCGGTATGGAGTTTACAACAGATGGGCCTAAAGAGTCGACCAAGTACTCAGGGAGGTAATTATGAGCGGAATGCATTTAGTTGGTCCCTATATGACCACAACCAAGTACAATCGTAAACAAAAGACAACCAAAAACAAACGACAGTTGGCGGCTGAAGCTGAACACGACAAGTGGTTGCGTAAACAAGGCGTACACCCTGATCAGTTGGCGGCTAAACAGAAACGTCAAGATCTAAATTCTATACCTGACTACAAAGCCAACAAGCCTGATGTAGAACTCAGTAATGTAGTTGCAGGGCATGGTGTACATCGTGAAGCAAATACATACAGTGGTGAACGACAACTGTTGGGTATTGCCACAATGCATAAATCTAACATGGTGCCTGTATTTGCTGATCGCAAAGAAGACGCCAAAGATATTGCAAGTATGCGACGATAATGAAGTGGTGGGATTATCCAGTTTGTATGTTCTTTGCCTTTAATTTTTGGTATGGCTTACTAACTTTAAACTTGCTTTCTTTTGCAATATACTGTATACTGTGGGTACAATATGAAAACTGGAGAAAAAAGTTATACTGATGTTTGATGATCATGCCGCAAAACTATTCCAAGAGAATATTAATATGATGGTACCCTATTATATTATGGCGGCAAGAGCATACTATATTGATGATGATCCTATTTTTAGCGACAGTTTTTTTGATAACATGGGTAAAACTATGTTGGCAGTGTATGATGATTTAGAACATCAGCACAAACATTTAATAACAAAAGATGATTTAACGGCTGGATCTTATATGGGAAAATATCCCAGTATTGTTGAAGGCGCTCTTAAAAGTCTACGGGAGACAAAATGAAACTTGAAGAAGCATTGTTTGCAAAAATAGCACCTTGGACAGATGTATTGTATGATGCAGACGCAGTTGTGGTGTTCAAAGACAAATATCCTGTTACTGAAGGTCACTTGTTGTTTGTACCTAAAAATGATTCAACTGATTATATAACAGCAGCACTAACTCAAGCATATGAGTTTGGCAATGACATGGTAAGCAACAAACAGTGTGATGGATTTAATGTAGGCATCAATGATGGCATAAGTGCAGGACAAACTGTAATGTATCCGCACGTGCATTTGATTCCACGCAATCGAGGTGATATGACAGATCCAGCAGGCGGTGTAAGACACGTAATTCCAGAAAAGGCAAAATATTAATGACCACACATGTAATGATAGACTTGGAAACATTAGGTACAACTCCTGATTCAGTAATACTCAGTATTGGTGGAGTTAAGTTTGACCCCAATGGAGATAGGATCTTTGACGAGTTTATGTACAAACTTGATATTGATGAACAACAACAGCGTGGTCGTACCACTAACGAAGATACTATGTCATGGTGGGCAACACAGCCACGTGCAGTTATTGAAAGTGCATTTGGATTGGAACATCGAACACCAGTTGATGATATGTTGGATCATTTAAAACGTTGGTGTGTGGGTGCAGATGCGTTTTGGGCACAAGGACCAACATTTGATATGTGTATGATGGAAAACTTATATCGTCAGTACAACAAACCATACCCCTGGGCGTTTTGGAAAGTGCGTGACAGCAGAACACTGTTTAGTATTATGCCAACAGATCCACGTAAAGCAATGAAGTTTGCGGCACACGATGCTCTTGAGGATTGTAAAGCACAGGCCAAATGTGTGCAACATAGTTTAAAACAATTAGGTGTAAAAATTAAGTAAGGAAAGATATTGTGACAGATCATGACAAAAAAAGACTAGCAGATTATGACAAGGCAGCAATTGCTGACTACTTCGCCAATGGTGGAGAAGTTACAGTGTGCGAGCCTCATACTAGAACAGAAAATATAGAATACACCGGTGGCGCCTGGGGCAAGCGGAAGAAAAAAGTACCACCACCACCTTTACCTCAAGGAGATAAAAAATGAATACAAAATATGATGGACCATTTGTCAGTGCATTTGAAACTGACCCAGAAGGTGTTGTTAAACAAGAACTAATCACATATCGAATCAAAGATGGTATGCTACGTAAAGAAACAACATCACGTAGATTTAATTCGGATCAAACTGACTGGCACGATTCACAATCAGTAGACCCTATGATGGAGATCAAATAGTGAGCGAACCAGTTGATGTAAGTAAAAAACATTTCTATATCAGTCTTGATAAAAGTGTAATCACGAGCGGCATTTGTTGCTGGAGAATTGTAGGATGTTCAGTTGCACTGGCAACTGGTAGTTGGGGATGGATGGCAGTTGGGTTACTGGTTGCTGAATTGTTAAGAATTTTGGAGGAACTGTAATGGCGTTAGTGCCTATTGTAGTAGAAAAAACAAGTGCAGGCGAACGTAGTTATGATATCTACAGTCGTTTGCTCAAAGATCGTATCATTATGCTTAATGGTGTAGTGGAAGAAACTATGTGTAATTTGATTGTTGCACAGATGTTATTTTTGGAAAGTGAAGATCCAAATGCAGATATTACACTATACATCAATAGTCCTGGCGGTGTTATTACTGACGGCATGAGTGTGTATGATACTATGCAGTTTATTAATCCAGATGTAAGCACAGTTGTAATGGGCCAAGCATGTAGTATGGGTAGTTTCCTTGCACAAGCAGGTGCACCTGGCAAACGTTTCCTATTACCACACAGTCGTACAATGATTCATCAGCCAAGCGGCGGATCACGTGGTATGCAAAGCGATATTGAAATACAGTATAAAGAAATTACTAAAATGAAAACCATGCTGACAGAACTTTATGTAAAACATAACACAGCTGGTAAAACATTTGCAGAGTTTGAAAATGATATGGATCGTGACAAGTTTATGAGTGCGCAAGAAGCACTTGCATATGGACTTGCTGATCAAATTGTTGACAAGCGATAAGTAAAATAGTGGACTACACCAGGATCGCCCCACTTTAAATACTCCGCCCCTCTCAATATACGAAGGAATAATAATATGACAAATACAAATGCGCCAAGAGCGTACAAATATGTATCCACAAAAGAATATATAGATGAGTTTCCAGTAGCATATCGCCAGTGGCGAGCCGACTCACACTGTAACATGAATCATGGATATGCATTCAGTATGAAGTTTTACTTTGGTGCCGACACGCTGGACGCACGGAACTGGTGCGCCGATTATGGGGGACTGCGTGAGCTCAAACAGACTCTCAAGGACCAGTTCGACCACAAGACACTCGTGGCCGAAGACGATCCTGAACTCGACTTCTACAAAGAGATGCAGAAGAGAGGTCTAGCCAAGCTGACCATTCTGCCTGCCCTGGGATGCGAAGCTCTGGCCGACATGTTGTACAAGTACGTCAACGGTGTTTACATTCCCGATTGGGGTCCTGCTGAGGCTGAACGTCTGTGGTGCTTCCGTGTCGAGGTACGCGAGACCCGCAGCAACATGGCCTACCGTGAAGGCCATCGTGAATGGAACGAAGATCTAATCAACTAAAGATAAATGATTAAACAGATTGACAATAATATAATTTTTTGTTATAGTATACACAATGACAACAACTGAAAAAATATGGAAAATACTAAGTGAGTGGGATACTACTTCTTCTCACTTTAAGTATATTTATGTTATTATTAATGATTGTGAAGACAACCTTAAGGGAATCAAATCCATTAAAAGAGACTTCATGCAGTATATGACAGAAATGTACGGTCCCCCTGGCACACGTTGGGGGTTCCGGTACGACAGTACATCTGATATGATAACTGTTTATTTTAGCGGTCATGAAGATGCTGTAATTTTTAGGTTAACACATGGATAAGTTAGAACAATCTATAGTTGATGCACTCAAAGAAGTGTATGATCCCGAAATAAGTTTAAACGTATATGACTTGGGTCTAATATACGATATAAATACTGATGACCCAGCTAACGTCATTATAACAATGACATTAACCAGTGCATTTTGCCCTGCAGCCGACTATATTATAGAGGATGTACGCAACGCCGTGATAAGTACAGAAGCAACCGGTGTTGATGTCAAAATTACCTTTGATCCCCAGTGGGGACCAGATGTGATTAGTGAATACGGCCAATTAGCACTTGGTATTTTTTAAGGAACTAATATGTTAAGTACAATAAAACAATTCTTTGGTTTAGGACAAGATAAAAAAGCAAAGGTACCAGAAGCAATTGCAAAAGCAGTTGATAGTAAAAACATTACATCTACTAGTACACTCACAGTAAGGCCAACAGGTAAAAATGCCCCCAAAGTAAAAAAGCACACCAAGGCTTCACTTGGTAAACTGACCAAGCAACAACTTGAAGATATTGGCCGTAGTGAATATGGTGTTGAGTTAGATAGACGTAAAAAGAAAGACGATCTTGTGGCACAATTGCTTAAAGAGCAAAAACAAGCAAACAAAAAGGGCTAAAACTAAATATGACATACTTTGTCAATGAAGACTGTATTAAATGTAAATATACAGATTGCATAGAGGTATGTCTGGTCTAATAGCATTAGCAGAACAAGAGATACTTAAAGTATCTACAAAATATAAACCTAAAAAAAGATTTGGAGGGTATACTAAATGTATAAAAGAATATGTAGACATACACACGCATGTCCCGAACAAGGTCGGAAACCTTTTAAAGGAGGCTTAGGCGGACTATGACATATATCGTAAACGATGCTTGTATTAAATGCAAACATATGGATTGTGTTTCAGTCTGCCCTTAGCCGGTAGATTGTTTTTACGAAGGTGAAAATATGCTGGTGATTGATCCTACTGAATGTATCGATTGCGGTGTGTGCGAACCGGAATGCCCTGCCGATGCTATTCTTCCTGACACTGCTAAAGGTGCTGCTGAATGGGTAGAGTTTAATCAAAAGTATTCAGACTTGTGGCCCAACATTACAGAGATGCGTCCAGAAGACACGCCAGCAGATGCGGAACAATGGCACGGCGTAGAAGGCAAGATACAATACTTTTCTGAGCAGCCAGGAACCGGAGACTGATATGAGTATATTAACATTAACGCCAGCGGCAGAAAAACAGATTGATATTATTTGCGAAGAAAACAATGTCATTGCAGTTACTTTAAATATCAAAGGCGGCGGTTGTGCCGGCTTTGAATACGATTGGGGCACAATTGGTGATGCTCGAGAGATCCAAGACGGCGACGAAATTGTAGCAACACCAGAAGGCAATAATTTTATTATTGGCTCACATAGCTTGATGTTTTTGATAGGCACTGAGGTAGACTATGTAAAATCCCTTGTGGGTTCAAATTTTGAAATACGAAATCCTAATGCACAATCATCATGTGGGTGTGGCGTTAGTGTAAACTTTAACATGTAACAAGAAAGAGCAAATTTGAAAATGAAAATTATCACTGGCAATAGCAACTTGCCGTTAGCTGAATCAATTGCCGCCCATTGTTTTAGTGAACTAGTACCAGCAGATGTAAAAACATTTGCAGATGGTGAATGTAGTATAGAATTTATGGAAAATATCCGTGGTGAAGATGTTTTTATTATCCAGAGTACAAGTACACCTGTTAATGATAATCTAATGGAACTATTGATTATGATTGATGCAGCCAAGCGTAGCAGTGCTACTAGGATTACCGCAGTTATCCCTTACTTTGGATATGCTCGCCAAGATCGCAAAAGTGCCAGTAGAACACCAATTACTGCAAAGTTAGTAGCAAACTTGTTGACACAAGCAGGTGCGGATCGTATACTGACAATGGACCTGCATGCTGGACAGATACAGGGCTTCTTTGATATTCCAGTGGATGACTTAACGAGCCGCATTGTGTTTGCTAAAGATATCAAACGCAATATTAGTCTAGAAGAAAGTGTAGTGTTTGTATCTCCAGATGCAGGCGGCGCAGTGAGAGCTCGTAAGTTTGCTGATATGTTTCACAGTGATATTGCTATTGTTGATAAACGTAGACCAACCGCAGGTGTTGCAGAAGTTATGGCACTGATCGGTGATGTCAAAGATAAACATGCAATACTAGTGGACGATATGGTGGACAGCGGAGGCACATTGTGTAAGGCCGCCAAAGCAATTATAGATGCTGGTGCATTAAGTGTACGAGCATACATCACACACGGCATTTTAAGTGGTGATGCATGTCAAAAGGTGGAAAAAAGTGTGCTTGAGGAATTAGTAATCACTGATACCATCAAGTATGTGTGTCCGCCAAAGATAAAGAAAATTAGACAGGCTAGCATAGCGCCATTGGTTGGCGAAGCTATCCGCCGAGTAACAAACGAAGAATCAGTCAGTAGCTTATTCCAGTAGAGGTAAAAAATGAAACAAGTAGATTTAAACAAGTACAAAGATTTTGTACGTGAAGTAACCAGTAATGAATCGCTTTCAAGTATGCAGATGTATAATCGCATACGTGAAATTGAAACAAATGAAAGTAAAGTAAATATGGCGCAACTTATGACTGGTGCAATTGGCATTAGTGCAGAAGGTGGCGAGTTTATGGAAATTGTAAAGAAGTGCGTGTTCCAAGGCAAGCCCATGGACGAAGCAACACAGTTTCATGCTATGCGTGAACTGGGTGACATCATGTGGTACTGGATGAACAGTTGCAGTGCGTTAGGCATTGACCCTAATGATGTAATTGCTGAAAATGTACGCAAACTACAAAAGCGTTATCCTGGTGGATCGTTTGATCCGTACTATTCAGAAAACAGAAAAGACGGCGATTTATAATCGTTTTTACGATTAATGTAAATAGTTTTGAGCAATAGCTCACCAAGCGAGCGACGGGGTAAAGCCGTCAAGCAATGGAGAAAATTATGGACGTATTAACGATATGGAGCCTAGTCGGCTTCTTATTCGCAGCCTATGCTGTGATAGCAAATGATTCAGTACAAACTCTCGGTACATGGATGGCATCAAACAATGAGAGATTTACTTACAAAACATTATGGATTGCCGCAAGTGCAGTTCTACTAGCCACACTATGGTATGGCTGGCATGTAAATGGTGGAGACATCAGTTACGGCAGACTCAACAAGATACCCTGGCAAGAAGTGCAATGGTATCATGCAGCCGCACCAGGCGTACTTGTACTACTAACACGCAAGGGTGTGCCAGTTAGCACATCGTTCCTAGTGTTAAGTGCTTTTGCAAGTACATTTGTATTAGAGAAGATGCTTATGAAATCAATTATGGGATATGGTATTGCGGCAATGTTCGCATATGGTGTCTGGTATTTTGTAAGTAGATGGATGGACGAAACAGCACCAGTTGCTGAAAAGAATAAAAATTACTGGCGCATAGCACAGTGGATAGCAACAGGAGGCTTGTGGTGGACTTGGTTGTCACATGATATGGCTAACATCGCAGTGTTCCTTCCACGTGAAGTACCTATGGACCTAATGGTGCTGATCAGCTTTGTATTTGTAATTGGTTTGTTCTTTATGTTTAGAGAACGAGGCGGCAAGATACAAGAGATTGTATTGGAAAAGCACAACACAAGATATGTGCGTAGTGCAACACTGATTGATCTATTCTATTGGTTGTGCTTGTACTTCTTCAAAGAGCTGAACGATATACCACTTTCGACAACCTGGGTGTTTGTTGGTATGTTAGCAGGACGTGAACTTGCTATTGCAACATTCACAGGCAAGCGTAAGTTCAAGAGCGTGTTTCCACTGGTAGCACGAGACTTCCAAAAGATGATGATAGGACTAGGCGCATCAGTAGCCATTGTGCTAACAATACATTATATATTAGTGCCAAATGGATATTAATAGAACATAAACTGAGAAAAGGCTCTAGGGCCTTTTTTCTTGACTTACAGTTATTATAGTGTTATAATAAAGGTTATTAATGCCAGTAGGAGTATGAATGAAAATAGCAATTGCAGGATATGGGTATGTTGGCAAAGCACACCAGGTAATCTTACAAAATTACTATAACTTGGAAATAGCTGATACTGGTATTGAAGAATACAACAATACTGTCAGTAGTGACGTTGATGCAGTAATTATATGTGTGGCTACTCCACAGCATCCAGATGGAGCGTGTAATATCAATCATGTATACGAAGTTATTGAAACGTGTCCTGATGTACCTATATTGATCAAGAGTACAATTAGTGTTGATGGTTGGCGCATGATAGCTGAATCATTTCCACAAGCAAGTTTAACATACAGCCCAGAATTTTTACGTGCTGATAGTTGGAAACAAGATGCATTGTCAATGGATCATATATACCTGGGCGGTAGAGCTACAGGCTTTTGGACAGACATATTTTTAAATGCACTGGGCAAAATAAGTGTTACTGTAAATAAACCAACCAGCCTAGTAGCGGCAAAGGCGTTACGTAATAATTTTCTTGCACTCAAAGTTAGTTTCTTTAACCAGGTTGACGACTATTGCAAAGCAATGGTAATTGACACACAGGAAACAATTGATGCTATTACACAGGATCCACGCATTGGCGACAGCCATAGTACAATAACTCAAGAGCGTGGGTTTGGCGGACATTGCTTTCCCAAAGATCTTAAGGCAACCATTGCATCTGCTCACAAGTATAACACAAGATTAACACTACTTGAGGAAACTTTAAATTATAATGAAAGTATTAGAAAAAACTATTGACTTTCAGCATGTTATCATGCATAGTAGTAAAAATGGAGACTTAAATGGATATTGATGAAAATGAAAATCCTTCAATGCAAAAGTTATTGGATCGTCAACAGGACTTAAAAAAGAAACTAGTACAAGCACATCGTGCCGGTATGAGTGAACAACTTGTTGGACAGATACAAACAATGATTGAAAATGTTGAGTTTGAAATTTACAATATATCAGAACTTGATAAGCTCAATAACAAGCCTACTACAGATGACGATGATTTTATAATTGGATGAAAATGAATCAGGCTGGACAATTAGTATTAAAGGAAACTGATATGATTGAAGCATTGTATCAAGGAAAAACTGCGCATAGTATCGTGGTTGAAGATACAAAATGGATCAACAAATACAACAATTTAGTTGAATTATTTGATTTCCCTGACAGTAAGATAGACTATGAGGTTCAAAGTGGGCTAAGTAGTAATGAGTTCGTGGAACAGTGTGTTGGACCAGATAGTTGGAGCATGCCAGATGAATACAAACAACTGGATATCAAAAACTATCTTCTAGCAGATCTTACATGTGATGTAAGAATTGCAAGAGTAAAACAAGAGTACCAAGAATTCGAAAAGCGTAATATGATTCCAGTATTACAGTTTTTAGTTTACTTTTTAAAAGAGTGTAGACAAAAAGGTGTAGTGTTGGGTGTAGGACGTGGGTCAAGTGTTGCTAGTTATATATTATTTTTAATTGGCGCACACAAAATTGACAGTATAAAATATGATTTAGATATTAAGGAGTTTCTTAAATGAAATCTGTAAAAACAGCCCTAGGGCGAACTATAGACATGGCCGCTTTGGCACAAAAACACGAAAACGAACGAGCCGTTGGGAACATTCCTATGAATGCCAAAGGCGATAGACTTGACAGCAAAGGTAATGTAAAAGAAACTATTCAAAACATTAGCCGTCAGCAACATGATGTAACTGAGCCAGCTACAGAAGTTGCAGTAAGTAATCCTATTCCAGTTGAGGAACCAGTGGTTGCTGTTGAAACGCCATCTGCACCACAGCCAATTAACGAAAGTACACATGAGCGAGAAGACGGTTCACGCTATGTGGAAATTGAATATGATGACGGTAGCATCGAAACAAAAGAATTAGAGGATTAATAATGAGTACCATTAGACCCATTCACGACAAAGTTTTAGCTAAAATGATTGATGGTTTTGGCAATCGTAAAACTGCTGGAGGTATAATTATACAAGAAGCAGACGGTACAGAAAAAGCTATTAGACCCAGATGGTTTGAAATATTGTTTACTGGTCCAGAGCAAAATGATGTACACCCTGGAGAGTATGTGCTGATGTCACACGGGCGTTGGAGTCGTGGTATTGATTACCAGGGCGACAAAGTATATTTCCTGGATAACAAAGAAATGTTAGCTGTGTCTAATGAACTGCCGGCTGACATCAATGACGACTCGGTATAAGAACTTTATTCTTTGGTACCATCATTTACGTGCAGAAGGTGTGCGTTTGTATGGAAAACACCAAAGTAGGCTACCATTGCATGCAAGATACAATAAATTCAATTGTTTCCGCTGGGCAGTGAGCAATAGCGGTACCCACAATATAGATGGATCATATTTAGAATGATTAGAATTGGAATCAACGGCTTTGGTAGAATAGGTCGTTGTGTGACACGACATATCATGGGTGACCGCGGTGACATGCAAATAGTGCAGATTAATGCCACTGGTGGTGAAGAAACAAATATGCACTTGTTAAAGTATGACAGTGTACACGGCAGATATCGTGGCAATATACAGCAAGATATAATTTGGACAGAAGAACGTGACATTAAAAATATCAAATGGCAAGATGTTGATGTAGTACTGGAATGTACTGGTGCATACAACAATGGTCTAAAATGTATCAATCACATAATCAATGGTGCTAAAAACGTTGTTATCAGCGCACCTGCTGACGATTGTAAACGTACAGTTGTGTATGGCGTTAATCATACTGATATTAAAAAAACAGACCATATTATAAGTAATGCAAGCTGTACCACAAATTGTCTCGCTCCACTTGTTAAAGTATTGGATCAAGAGTTTGAAATAATCAGTGGTCAAATGACTACCATACACAGTTATACTGGCGATCAGGCAACTATTGATAAAAAGCACAAAGATCCGTATAGATCAAGAGCTGGCGGAGTAAACATCATTCCCACCACTACTGGTGCCGCAAAAGCTCTTAGCCAAGTGTATCCGCAACTCGTGGGTAAGATTAAAGGCAGTGCCATCAGAGTACCGACACCAAATGTAAGTTGTATTGACTTAACAGTACAAGTAAAACAGGAAGTTACTGAAGAGATAGTTAACCAATGTGTCAAAGATGCCGTAGGTCATGGCATGTGTGGTATTATTGGATATGAGCCACTACCGCTTGTAAGCAGTGACTTTAATACTACATCTGAGAGTTGTATCTTTGCACCTGATCAGACACGAGTTGTTGACAACAAGCTGGTTCGTGTGTTATCATGGTACGATAATGAATGGGCATTCAGTTGTAGAATGGCAGACGTTGCCGCATACATAGCGAAAATCATATGACAAAAACAAAGTTTAAAAAGACTGATACTATTGAATTTATTAAACACAGTTTAGCTGAGTTAGATGATGTATTAGATGAAATTATCCAACGTAATCCTGATTGGATGACAAAACTAGAAAAAATTATAAAGGCAAATAAATGAAAGAATTATGGGTAGAAAAGTGGCGTCCTAAAACAGTAAACGAATATGTGTTTAAAGATGCTGATCAAAAGCGTCAGGTTGAAGGATGGGTAACTGATGGAGGTATTCCACACTTACTGTTTAGTGGTGCACCTGGCACAGGTAAAACTACACTAGCAAAGGTGCTTATTAATGATTTGAATGTTGAGCCAGCAGACGTGTTGACTATTAACGCAAGTCGTGATAATGGTGTGGAAATGATCCGTAAAAAGATTACAGCATTTAGTGAGACTATGCCTTGGGGAGACTTTAAAGTTATCCTACTTGATGAGGCTGATCACATATCTCCAGAAGGACAAGCGGCATTGCGTGGTGTGATGGAACAGTATGCAAGTGTTGTTCGCTTTATCCTTACTTGTAACTATCCCAATATGATTATTCCTGCAATCCATTCAAGATGTCAAGGGTTCCACATTACATCACAGGATCAGGTAGATTTTACAGCCCGTGTTGCTGAGATATTGATTGCTGAAGGTGTTGAGTTCAGTATTGATGATTTGGATTTGTATGTGAAAGCAACATATCCTGACTTGCGTAAAACAATAAACACTGTGCAAATGAACGTTGTTGATAACGTACTAAGAACATTAGAGCAAGAAAGTAGCGGTGGCGACTGGAAGATCAATATGGTTGCACTGTTCAGAGAAAATAAGATCAGAGAAGCACGTAAACTTATCACACAAAGCGCACGTCCAGATGAGTACAATGACATTTTTAAGTTTTTGTATCGCAACCTGGAGTTCTTTGGTAAAGATTTAGATCAGCAAGACGAGGCTGTAATTATTATTCGCAATGGCATGGTAAAGCACACACAGGTTGCCTGTCCCGAAATTAACCTTTCGGCAACTTGCATCGAATTGGAGAAAATTACCAAATAACTGCTATCTAAGTATGCTTGAACATAAATACATGTATGAAAATATGTGACTATGGATGCGGAAACCCCGCAGAATACGAATTTAAGAGCGGAAAATCATGTTGTTCCAAAAATGCAGGTGGTTGTCCCGAAGTGGTTCGCAAGCGAGCAGAAAAACGACGTGGCTATCAGCACACTGAAGAAACTAAACGTAAGTTAAGCAAGGCTAGACTTGGAGTAGAGTTATCAGAGGAGTGGCGTCAAAATATAAGCAATTCGATGCGTGGTAGAAAAAATGGACCGCACAGTGAAGAAATCAAGCACAAGATTTCGCAAGCTAATAAAGGCAATACAGCTTGGAACAAAGGGCTTACAGCGGAGACAGACGACAGGGTACGTCAATATGCAGACACCCAGACTGGACAAAAAAGAGATGGCAACTATGTAGCCAATAAGGACTGGTCAGGCGAAAACAACCCGTGGTACGGTAAGGCACGAAACGGAGAACTATCGCCGCGTTTTAACGGAGAACTCAAAAACCGAGAGTTTCGTGAATACCGGGGAAAAGTTACAATGCTGACAGAACGCACATACCAGGAGCACGAAGAACTTATCAACTCCAATGGGCGCAAAAGAACAAAATGCGGACATGGCGGTTACCAGCTTGATCATATCTATCCAGTGGCAGCTGGATTTGAAAACGGCGTTCCGCCTGACCTAATCGCAGCACCTGAAAACTTGCAGATGTTGTCATGGCAAGACAACTTAGCAAAAGGAAGCACAGTTAGTGAAGTACCAGAAAGCATTGCCACTTACCTCAAAGGCACGTCAGCATCTTAATCTTTTGACTTCTTCTTAGCTAGCTGCTCAGCAGTTTTTAGCCCAGCTAGCTGAGATACGCATAAACATATTTATAAAGAGAGAAAACACATGATCGAATTGGAGAAAATTACACGTGGTTGAACTTGTAACTTTTGGGCCAGTTTCCCCTCCCAGTCCTGGGCGCCGGGTGTCGAATGAATTAGCTCGTCACAAAGACAGATTCGCATCTTATATGAAATCCAGAGATACGGGGAACATTTTGGCTGTTGTTAGAAAAATGGATGTTGGGTCGATCGAAACCATGTACCGCCATCGCGAAGACACATTACGCAATACCTGCCATTATCATGACAATGAACCGTGGGATTGTCCAAATCTAAAGGATCTTGAAACATGCACTCACCAATGGATTGGTATTAACAACGGTAGGCATGGGCAATGGTCTTTTGAAGTTAACTATTTTTTGGCAGACCAGTTCGCCCAGATGGAGGCCAAACGCTTCGAGCTGTATGACCACCATATTGAACAGTTTATAAGCCACTGGCGGTCAATTTTACTTACAGCAGCAAACTCAGAACTAGCAGTTGCACAAGCATTAGATCTTCCTGTAAGATTGTTAATTATCCCTCACCCTAATCCAGTATGTGAAAACCGTATGACTTTAAGTTTTCAACACAATATTAAGTATGTAACACAAATACAACTTCCAAGTGATCTTAAAAAAGACTTTGAAGAAGAACTAGTTGTACACAAGCTAACCTGCAGTACATTGGGAAGCAATGGAATCTAGTCGTAATGAAGATAGTCGTAATTGCACTTGAAGCAGAACTTCCACAAGAGTTACCATCTGGTTATTATAAACTAGTCACAGGAGTAGGCAAACTGAATGCCGCTATTGCGTTGCATGCAAGAATTGCCGTTATGCCCAAGACTATTACTGAAGTCATTAACTATGGTACAGCCGGTATTGTGTCATACAAGCCACTTATTGGACAGTTAGTACGGCCTGATGTTATTATACAGCGTGACATGTTGGCAGAGCCGCAGGCACCACGTGGGGTTGTGCCGTTTGAACAAGGCGAAACTGCTGGTCCAATCTTGTTAAACACTGAAACTGATATTACATTGGGAACTGGCGACAGTTTTGTAATGGACATAGATCCATGGTTTGACTATGCTAGTGTTGACTTGGTTGATATGGAAGCATATGCACTGGCTAAAGTTGCAAACCGCTACAATATTCCGTTCAAATGCTACAAATACGTAAGCGACTTTGCAGATGAAAATGCCGCAGACGCCTGGCAGGGAAATGTGGACAAAGGTGCAGATTATTTCATAGAAACTTTAAAATAATTCTTAACTCATTGTGTTTGCTGAGTTTTTTTGTTCTAGTTTTAGTTGACAACCAAGACGCTTTGCCGTATAGTCATGGCATAAGTTAACAAAACAGGAGTTCAACCATGCAATATAAAGTCTACCAAATTCAAATTACAGATGATCAAATTGACTTGATTAACGAAAAGGGATTTGGCGCTGTTCCAGCCCAAAAAGCTAAAATGGACATGGGCTTTAGTAAAAATGATACAGGCGCAGTTGCTGGCGATGCATTTAAGCGTGGTTATTACACACATGTATCAAACATTACTGCTGATAGTTTGGAAGGCGTGTTTCATGTAGGCAACATTGGACCAGAAGAAAACATTGAACGGTTATCTTCCATGTATAGCATCAGTGTTGGTGATATTGTTGAAGATGAAACTGGTAAGCAATCTGTTGTTGCTAGCTTTGGGTTCAAAGAAGTGGCTTGACAAAGCCACTTCTTTAATGTATAGTAGTTAAGTAATACAGAGGGAATAGGTCATGGAATTAGTGTTAAACGGTCCAGTTACTGAACGCCAGGAACGAATGCTCCGTAGAGCCGTTGGCTTTTTCCTAGATAAACTGATGTCAAAGAGATTGCAAAAGTCTCTTTATATTGAAATGGATATGATCAAAAACCTGGAGAAAGAAACAGGTAATTGCGGTACTGCAACATGGGAGGACGAGAATGTTCGTCCTAAGGATTTTACTGTCGAAGCAAATTGGGACGGTAAAAAAGGTTTTGAGAAAACACTGGAAACCATTGCCCATGAACTAGTTCATGTTAAACAATTTGCACGAGGCGAGATGGTTGACTTGATGAGTGTCAGAAAAGTCAGCTGGCAAGGTACACGATATGATAGAGCAGATACAGAATATTGGGACTTGCCATGGGAGATCGAAGCTCACGGGAGAGAACGTGGACTTTTTGTCCGACTGTGTGAAGCTGATCCTGAAATCAGCAAATACTGTGGGTATTAAAGAAAGGTTAAAATTGACAAGGATTGACATTCTGCTTTGTTGAAGAAACAATGAAATACGCTATTAAAATACCATTTACTGACCCTGATGACGAGAACAGTTGGCTTTTCGTCACAGAGTCACAACGTGAAGATTTTAAAGATGTTCACGTAAAAGTTTTCAAAACAAAAGAAAGTGCCCTGAAGGCAGCTAAGATTTGGAAAAAATACAAGGTAGTGGAGTACCAAAATGAAAATTAAAATTGGACCTTATAGAAAGAATAGGGCCCAGCATATTAAAATAGAACCGCATGACACATGGAGTATGGATTGCACACTTGCACTAATTATTCATCCTATGCTTGTACAACTAAAAGCAACATCACACGGAGCACCTTTAGTAGCAGACCAAGATGTGCCAGAAGAGTTGCGTTCAACAACTGCCCCTCCTAAAGAAGACCAATGGGGAACAGACGACAATCACTTCAAGCGATGGGATTGGGTGCTAGATGAAATGATTTGGGCGTTTAGTCAAAAGTCAAAGGATATAGATGTTGGAGATATGTGTGCTGACAAATGTGCAAGTTTTGGCGATCCAGTTTGCAAAGCGTGTATGAAAGAAACACAAG